>Ga0208629_100225_pt1 | contig 28247 bp, 20 predicted proteins | sample LakWasMet19_HOW5_2_FD_183865 | JGI IMG/M metagenome (GOLD analysis project Ga0208629, IMG submission 183865) | Freshwater sediment methanotrophic microbial communities from Lake Washington under simulated oxygen tension - Sediment Metagenome... | ecosystem: Environmental > Aquatic > Freshwater >... | reverse complement strand
GGCCGCTACGCCGCTTGGCAGCAGCGCGCACGGCGGGCCCGACAGCGTGCATTCCGCGGGCGGTGGCGCCGCAGCTGGCCCGGGCGCGGGTGCTGGGGGCGACGGTGCTGCGGAGGACGGCTTGGGGCGCTCCGCGAGTGCTCTGAGCGCGGGCGGTGCAGGCGGCGCTGCGGGAGCTGACGCGCCTGGCTCCAGTAGCGCTGGGGCGGGCGGATCCGGCCACGTGCACGCGCCCACCGGCGCCTCCAGCATCAACACGGGGCGCACGCGAAGGGATCGGGCGCATTCCTCCTTCGAGGGCCCGAAGGTGCGCCCGCCCGTCGCCACCGTGTACGCAGGGCCCGCGGCGGCGTCGCGGGAGGAGATTGACGACCACACACTCCCCGTGGCAGGCGTGGTGCCGCTAAACCTTTCCGTCTCTCTGCAGGAGTTCGAGGACGTCATCGGCGAGGCCATCTTCTACGGCGCGACGCTGCAGGAGCAGCCCACGGCGGGCCAGGAGCAGCACCCCAAGGACGAGGCGAAGGCGCGGGCCGCGGCCATCAAGGCGCGGCGGCAACGCAGCCAGGCGAACGGGTACTTCCTGCACTGAGAAGGCAGTGGGCACGGCATGGCGGCCCGCACAATGATAGCCGCGCAGCGTTCATGACGAAACGCGGTGCACTCAGCAGCTATCGTTCAGATTTCAGTTGCAACTTTCAGGCACCTGTGGACTGTCGCTTGGGGTCGCGCGGTACCGGTACATTGAACCGATATTCGTGCACGTGTACACGGACATGCACATGGGCACACACTCGTGTTCTTCCAGCTTGCATTCGGTAGCGACATCGAAAATATCGTTGCCATCTCACAGTGTTCGATGCCGACACTGGCGAGTAGGGTACGCCAATCCCACATTCATTACTCTTGCACGTTTTCAGCGCTTGTTCGAATTCGCAATCGAATCATGACCAATCTGACGAGCCCGGAATTCGATCGCGAGGGCCTAGGAGGCGCGAACAGTATGCGCGTATTCGACAGCGAATTCACTCAAGCCTAGATTGCAAGAAATCGAACGTGCGCGAGCGGAGGGACCGCGCACGGATCTAGGAGCCTGGAGCGGTTTTGCCCACACAGTTGCAACGTATACTTCGTAGAGTGCCTGCGGTCAATCCAGCTGCAGCAGCAACACAGAGGTCGGTAGCAGTGGCTCAGAAGCCCTGAGACTACGATGGCGAGTTGCGAAGGGCTGTCCAGATGCCGAGCGCACTGTCAGGCGCCAATTGCCTGCTGTCGTGCAGGGGCTAGCACTGGGCCAAAACACCGACCTGGGTGAGTCCAGCCTAGGCAAACTCCAACGCTAGTCGTGGCATGAGCTGCTCCTTCGCGAACACAACCGTGCAGTATTGGTTTCCCGGTATGTGGTGGTCGCCGATGTCAGGCAGGCGCATCGCACCAGCAGCAGCAGCAGCAGCAGCAGCAGGCGCCCCTGCGCCTGAGCCTGCAGAGCTATCAGTGACGTCATCCGTAGCCGAACCCGCGCCGGCGACCACTCCCAGGCCAGCACCTGCAGCCACCGCTCCCGCGCCAGCGCCTGCAGCGGCCGGCGCCTCAAGAGGAATTTCCACCGTCCCACGGCCATCCCACTGGTCGGGTGACCTCTTGTAGAGGAGCGTCAGGTTCAGCAGAAGAGGCTGTCCGCGAGCGTACACGGCGGCTGTCGTGGTGGAATCAGCTGTGTACACACCGACGCCATACGCGCGGCCGTGCGTGATGCCCACACCCTCATCAACGCCCCCCACTTTCAGCCCGCTGACCATGATTGCCCTCAGAGCAGTCGCGTCCGGGCAGCCGTGAAACAGCGGCTGCACGCTAGCATCCATATCGGACCGGGCAACCTTGTAGTGGCGGGCAAAGGTTGCCAGGCACCTGCGAAAGCGGCGCTCGAGGGCTGGGTTGCAGCACACATGCACAGCTGCTAGCTTCGGCGGCCTCTCAAGGCTCCTGGCGGCATGTTGCCATGTCTTGCTGTGCAGATACGTTACAGCAAAACGGAATTGCTCCGCGAAGTAGTCGTCAGCCATCATCGGGGGCTCTGTGACGCGGTAGCATTCAACAGGCTCTCCGTTGAGGCTATCACGCCATAGCAGCGTAGCGTAGGGAGGCAGGTCGACACCTGAAGGAGGCAGCGCAGGTACTGCGCGGGGAACGGCAGTCAAGCGGCGAAAGTGAATTACGAAGCGAGGCAGCACAGCGGCTGGGTTGAAAACTGCATATTCATCAAACTGCACCCCGTCCGTTCTCGTCGAGCCACGCTTGCCGTACACGCTATCGAAGCGCTCCCTCGCGCAGTCCTTTGCGGCTCCATAGTTAGCTGAGACGAGGGTCTTTGAGCGTCCAACTGCCACCTCGCACCGCAGCAGCACAGGATCGTCATCGCCCGTGTACAAGGCCTGCGCCGCCTTGGAGGAGTCGGGGCACAGGTATACTGCAGGTCCAAACATCGCGGGCCGGCCGCTGCTGCTCGAGCGCTCGGACACACGGAAGCCTTCAGTCAGAATGCCCGACACGTTGCTGCCACGAGTCCCGTGGAACAGGGGCAGTGTGGGCGCCTCCACATCTTGGTTTTTCAGGCGTGCAGCCGCGAACGCCACCTCGCGGGCATGAGCACCGCGGACCTGATAGATGCGCGCCACGTCAATGCCAAAGCTATGCACCTCCTGGACGCTCCTCAACACGCTGTCGCAAACCTCGTTGAACCACGCCGCGTCGGCGTCGGGGTCGAGGGGGTACAGCACGAAGGGCGGCTTGTGGTCCCTTGTTGCCTCGGCTGCCACCCGCTCTGCCTCCACCTTCGCGGCCTGCAGTGCAGCAATGGCTGCGAACCGCCGCGCAGCGGCCTCGGTGAGACACGTACCACAGGTGGCGGGGAACGAACACGGCAGGCCACACAACGCGGAGCAGCCCAGCCGGTGGCCTGCGAGGCATGTCTTGCTCTTAGTGCAGGGGAGGGGGCAGGAGTGCTCCGGGTTACAGCACACGCGAGTGTCGCCGTGGCCGCAAGCCGCGTGCGTGAAGTTGACAACTTGCCTGCATAGCGGATGGCGCTTCTCGCCGTGGCACACCTCCAGACAAGGATGGTCGCAGGTGACGCGGGTGCCGCCGCAGGTCTCTTTACACGCAGGACCCGCCCACAGCTGCTTGATTGTGTGCGGAAGCTGTGCCGATAGCGCAGGGCACATCGTGCCTGTGAGTGGATGCGGTGATAGGGTAGGCATTGCAGCGGTGCCGTGCGCATGCAACAGAATTGTGCTGCTGGGGTGCTGGCTGCAGGTAAGTGGCAAAGTCGTGTGCACTCGCAATACCCTGGCTGGGAGGGCGGCGCCAACGCCCGCACCGGCTACGGACCCCGCTGCGGCCGCAGAGCCGGGATACGCTGCAAGCAAGCTCGCAGTGCCGCCGCGGTCCCCACAGAGCCGCGCTGCGACTGCAGAGTCACTGGGGGTGGCTAGTAGAGAGCTCTGCGGCGTCGGTCCACGTGCCAGGTCTGCAAGCAGCTGGGACCAGTGCGGGGCGTGCTTGAGCGTGTCTGCGGAGCCGAGCATGTACAGGCCGCAGCGCGCGCGGGAGACGGCGACCGTCATGCGGTTAATCTGCCTCAAGAAGCCCAGGTCCCCGCCAGGGTTACTGCGCACGAGGCTGACCATGACGACGTCGTTCTCGTCGCCCTGGTATTCGTCGATGGTGCACACGCGCGGGTAGAGGGCCTCCGTGCCGACGGGAGCCGTAGCGCTGCCCTTGGCGGCCGCTGCAGCAGAAGTGCCTGCTGCTACGGCTGAGCCAGCCTTGCCCTTCCGCGCAGCAGAGGGCGCAGCCCCAGCGCCTGCGCGCGGTAGCTCGCAGGTGGCAGTTGAAGCGCCTATCGCAGCGGAAGGGGCGACGTCGCCGGCATCGTAGAGCTGCCGCCACTCGTCGATGGGCAGCAGGGTTGGCACCTTGCGCCGCAGCGCAGACGCCTGAGCGCGGTACGCAGACAGGATCGTAATGCGGCTCGGCGGCACGCCGCAGCGGAGCAGCCAAAGGAGCAGCGCGCAGGCCATGGCTGCCTCCCCAGGGTTCTGGTATCCCATGCCGCCGCTGCCGCCCTCGGTGCCCTTGGCCTCGGCGTGGTTGTGTGACCAGAAGAACACAGAGGCGGGCATGCCGCGGGGCACCGCGTGGCGCGCAACAGCCTCGAGATTGTCGGTGTAGGCGGGGTAGATTCGGCGCAGCAGGTATGATATGTCTGTCCTCATGCGGCCCTGCCGCGACAGCGTGCAGTGCGGCAGCCCGCTGGTGATGAGCCGCTCAAACATGGAGACGCCGAGGTTGTTGTACCGCTCGAGCGCGTACTCGTCCACGTTGGGCCGCAGCTGCTGGTGGTCTCCCAGCATGATCAGGTGCTGCACTGAGGGCGGCGTGACGGCGATCAGCTGGCCCTCCAGCACCTCTGCCGCCTCCTCCACCAGCAGAATGGTGGGCCGCAGCTCGCTCAGCAGCGCATAGTTCTTTGCGGCGCCAGTCACCGTCATGGCCACCACACGCACCCCAGCGTCCCTCAGCATGTGCGCCTTCTCCGCCGCATCCGCACGCTGGAACGCCGCCTCTGCAGCGTTATAGTCAATCATCGCAGTGTGCACGCGCTGCTGCGTGCGATGGACTGCACCGCTCGTCCACCTGTGCATCAGCAGCGCCTTCTGGTCAGCAGCTAGCTCCTCAAGCCGCTGCTTCAGGATGAGGCCCAGAGCCGTGCTGCTCGGCTTGGCCGCCAGCGGGGCTGTAACGAGCTCCAAGATCGAAACGTGGCCAAGTGAGGCAACTGGATGCAGCGGCACAGCGCTCGGAGTGGAATGCGGACCCCGGCCTGCTGCACCGGATCCCCGGCCTGCGTGCGGCCTACCGGCGCGATCCTCGCTGGCGTCGCCGTCGCGGCTGAGAACGCTTCGGTCAGCATCGCTATCATCGTCATCATCGGGGTGGTCCGAGCCCACATCTCGCGCCTCAAGCATTGCTTGCAGCTCGCTCTCGTCGAGCTCAGCTTCCACGCCCGGCGCGGAATCGCCAGCCGGCGTATCGGCCACGGCAGCAGCTGCTGGGGTGCTAGCGCTCGCACCAGAACCAAACCTTGCAGCAGTGGGGGCCAGAATGCGGACTGGAGCACCTGGGATGGCTGCGGGTGGCAACGGCGGCGCTGGCGGCCGAAACAGCCGTTGCAGCTCCGCGGCGTCGTGCGGACCTGGCACCCACGCCTGAAGGCCCGCCTCGAGCAGCTCGAGGACAAGCGAGGCGTCACCGGGGGTCTCAGCGGCGCACTCGAGCTCCCTCTTCAGCAGGCGAGCCCGCTCTGGGGCAGAGTCTTGAGGTTGAGGAGGCAGCGCATCAAGGCCTTCGGCATGCTCGTCCTCGTCATCGCTGCCCCCGTACGCTTCCAACTCGGCTGCGTCGTCGTCGGCCCCTGTGCCGCGCATGTGGCGAGAGCTTGAGGCTTCATGGTCGGCGAGGGATGCTGCCTTTCGCAGCAACTCGAAAGCTTGCCGGAGTAGCTGGTAGCCGCGCTCAGCCTCCTCTGCGAATGCCGCCGCCCGCGTCACAACATCTGAAAAGGCCTCTGGGCTAGCGGCCGCCGCAGCAGGGGCCACGTAGGGCGCGCCCGGCCCCCTAATGGCCGCGGGGACGCGAGAGAGGGGGCCGCTACCACTCTTGCCGCCTCGGCCCTTGGTGGCTTCGGCCGCTGCGCCAACAAGCTCCCAGCCGGCAGCCGGGGCAGGCCGGAGTGGCGCCGGCACTGGGGCAGGCGCGGGCACCGGGGCAGAAGCTGGCGCTGGCATCCCTGATGGCTGAGACTGAGGCTTCATCTTTCCGTCTTTGCCGCGCTGGCCACGGCTCTTCGCGGCCCCGGCAGCCGCACCAGCAAACTCCCAGCCAGGCGGCGGCGTAGGCCGGGGCGGCGCAGGCGCTGGGGCTGCAGCAGGCACTGGAGTTGGGACGGCAGCGGTCGCTGGCGTCACTGAGCGGCTTGGGAGAGTCCAATCAGGCTCCTCTCGTGGCAGTGATGCGACGGCAGACAACGATGATTGCCGCGCCTCGCAGCCAATGAGATACAGGTCTAGGATCTGCAGGGGGGCAACAACAGCGCGAGCGAGTGGAGGGGAAAGCGGCTTGCCAACCTCCCTAACCACAGAGCTGCAGACACAGTACCAGCTTGCCCGTGCGTGCACGCCTGAACAGTTCAACATTGAGTTTTGGTACAGACCCAACCTGCGTTCGTCAACACTTCTGGGATCACGAAAGCGGCAGAACCCACTGCCCCAGAACTCACATGATCTGCGTCCGCCACTTCCAGCACAGTCTCAAGGCTGAGGCGGGTGCGCTGCTCCACGAGAGCCTTGATGCACCGGCTCAGCCGCTCCGAAGCGAGCAGCATCACCTCGCGAGCGCCAGAGTACAAGTCGCTATAGAAGACCTTTGGCCTGTTGGGCCTGCCGTCCGGTCCCGCATACGGCTGCCCGCCCCACCTGATCTGCTGCAGCACCGCATGCAGGCTGAATGCCGCGATGGAGGCATGCTTCGAGCCGCCGCCGACCCGCACAATCTGCATTGTGCGAGAGCCGGTGGGAAGAGCGGCGGAGGTGGGAGGCGGTTGACAAACACAGGGTGGCTAAGGGCAGAAGCACACCAAGCCTGACGTGAGCTCCTCCGAGCCATCAGCAAGCTTCTCCCCTGCCACGTCGGGGCCCCGATGTCACCCAGCTCAGCTCCACGGCACCCATTATGGCGCCCTGGTTCGTGCCACAGTAGCACCGGCACATGGCGCCCAGCAGCTGGTAGAGCGAACCACATTCAGCGGCTGCGACGCACCTTGCCAGCCAGCTCGTCGGCCTCCTGGCCGCCGGCCACTCGCATCAAGAACTCGTCCAGCGCGTGGTTCTTGTGGGACAACACGGCGATGACGGGCTTGTCGGCTGTTATCTTAGCGTTGGAGACCACGGCAGCAACCGCCCGTCTGGGTGTGGAACTGGCGCCCTTCGCCGTAGCCGCAAAGCTGAGCGATGCTGACACTTTGGCAGGCGAAGGCGACAGATCTGCCGCTCCAGACTCGGTGGTAGCGGCAGCCTGAGGAACCGCCAATGGCTGTACCTTGGCACTCAGCAGTAGCGACGCCAACTTGACCGCTACAGTCGTCTTGCCTGCAAAAGCAACAATGGCCCACGGTATTGGTCACGCGCAGTAAAACACAGCAGCCGTTGACAACACAATACAATACAAAAAAAAATCACGCCACTAACCGGTGCCTGGCGGACCCTGGATGACAGCGACCCTGGAAGACAGCGCCAGCTGCACGGCTGCCTGTTGCGACGGATCCAGCAGCGTTCGAGCACGCACGTCCGCCGGCAGGAGTGCAACGTGACGAAGCGGGGAGAAGGTGGCTCTGTCTGCCGGTGGAAGCGCCTCGCGCTCGGAAATGACGAGAGGTGCGCGATGCTCAGGCGCTGCAGCAGCGCCGAATGAGGCAGCACCCCGAGAGGGGTTGGCAGAAGGCTGCAGCAGCCGCCCCCAGTCCAGCAGCGTGCCTGGTCGTGCAAGGTACTCCGGCATGTGCCCTGCCACCGTCCTGCCAGAGCCCGACAAGGCCTCCGCGAGCGCCCCGGGCGTCGCTGGGGCACCGACCCTCCCGCTGCCCGAGATGCATGCGGTCGCCACAGCGGCCGCGCTGTACGCGTGGCTGTGCGCCGGCAGCCTGCAGAACACAATCTCGTCCTGGAACGGAAGGTGCGCTGCCCCGTGCATGGCCTGCAAGCGCTCCAGCGCAAAGCGCGAGGCCACGTAAAAGTTGGGCGACTCCACGAGGTAGCCGGGCTTGCGAGTGCGCAGCAGCCGCAGCAAAAAGGCGAGGTACTCGCCCTCAGTCTGCTGAGCCACTGGCGTCACGTGCAAGATTCCTTTCTGCAGCCACTTCCGCGCATCTGCCCCCACCGCTGCACGACGGCCCTTGCATCCGTCGCTCTCCAGGTGCTCTGGAGGGGCGGTCACAGTAACGTACAGGACATCCGCGCCGCGGAACGTCCCGTCCAAGGAGATGGCGACCAAGTTGCCGTCCATGAACCGGGAGGAGTGCAGCCAATCGATGGCGCGCTGCTTGCCGATGGGCGCGAATGACAGCGCGATCACGAGGCCGCGGCGCGTGGCCTCAATGTTGTAGGCCATCACACCGCCGTAAGCACGCAGCTGGTAGGCATCCGACGGTGTGGCAGCCGCAGCTGCTTCAGCGGCGGCACCGGAGGCGTGCGCTGCCGCTCCTGCTGCCCCGGCCAATCCACGGGACGCCAACCCAGGCAGCACGCCGGAGTGTCGAGACAGCGCGGTCAAGCCCGCGCCGGCTCCCTCGCTTCTGCCGGCGCTCGCAGCGGTCCCCAGACGCGTCCGCACCACCATCTGAGCAATGTTCGCGCAGAGCGGCGTCAGGGCGTTTGCGCGCAGCAGGCGGCAGTGGCTCTCGAGATACTCGTCTGCGGTCGGGTACGCGCCGTGGGTGAGCAGGACGGGCAGATGGCTGGACTGCAGCGCCGAGAGGTGCGGGTCTGTGCACTCCAGCTCCACGGGCACCAGAGGCAGGCGGTGCCACGGCAGCCCCCGCAGCGCGGCGACGTGGGTGGCCAGCGCCGCCTCGGCCAGCCGGCTGTGCAGCAGGGCTGGGCGGTACCGGTGGTGGACAGCTGCTAGCACCCCACTCATGAACGTTGCACGTGCGCCGCCCCGGCTGGGCAAGGCGCTCGCAGCGTGCGCGGTGCGCTGGTCGAGGAGCGGAACCACCTGCAAGCCACAACAGCGGGTGGAATTGCATGGAGGAAAGGGCAAGGGGTTGAGGGACCGTGGGCACACTGAGCACACATCGGGCGCTGCACGCATGGCGGCCGCAAACGTCTCCTGGGCGCCGGCCCCCGGGCAACACCAGTTCTTGTACAACGTACCGTGTTTGTTGCATGCCGGTACAGCTCGTGGGCAATGTGCACGAGTGTGTCGACGATGGCGCCTGTAGACAGGGATATGGCTCCAGATCTGCTGAAGGGAGTTGCGTCCATCGCAGGGCGCGATGGAACCGTGCTGGCCGCAGAGACGCGCAAAGTCCCCAGCTCCTCGGCCAAGGTGCCAACAGCGCTGCGGTCGCGGAGCTGGCGCATCTGCTGAGCGTTCGCGACGGCGATCAGGCCGCCGAAAGCAGGGAAGAAATTGGACGCGGCGAGAACTGCCGCGTAAGCGTTGATGCACCCCGGCGGCCCGTTGATAGATTTCAGGCCATCGAAATGACCACCTCCAGTGAGGAGCGCAGCACCGACCGTCGGGAGCGCCTCGCGTAGCTGCTCCATCAGACCTGGAGGGGTTGCCAGACCCATGCAGCGGCACGCGAGAGCAAGCAGCACCGCCTGATCACTTGTCAGCCTGACTCCATCGGCCGTTGCACACGCTGCCCCCAAAGGCCCCATAGCAGCGCCCGCAGCCAAGAATGGTGCTAAGCTTGAAGTCCCGGCAGCGGGTGCCTCGAGCGCTGCGGCGACGAGCCCGGCAAGCTCTGCTGGATACAGCCACGGACGGGTCGTGTCGCCGGCCGGCGCCGCATACCCAGCAGCTGCCGTCCCGTCGGTATCGAAGGCAGAGGCCAGCCCCAGTACTAGTCGAGCGCGGCCCTGCAGGCGCGCGAGTCCGGCCGCAGAGGATGCGGTGTGGAGCTCTAGGGGGAGCAGGTCGCATACCTGCCAGAACCACCGTGACGACATCGCCTCGCAATCGGCAGACGCAAGACCGCCGCGGCCACGACCTGCATGCCGGGCCCCGCCGGTGGTTTCTTTTCGCGGCAACGGCTTGAGCCGAAAGGCGACAACATCTCCGACCTGCAGGGGGATGGTGTTCTGCTGGTACGCCCATGCCTTCGGATCGCTGACGAACAGCCTGGCGAGGTCCCTGCCAGCCTCCACACACAGTTGATTTTGCTCCAACGCCAGATGGCGGCCAATGTGACACACTACATCGGTTGCGGTGCGCTCTTCGACGCCCGCTGCTCTCGTCGCGTCGCGCGAATGGGCGATTTGGTTGTTGAGCCACGTTGTTCGGCATGCTTGAACCAGTCCAGTTAGAGCGTCCATGCCATGCTCAAAAGACCCGTTGTTGGGGACAGCGGCAGAAACCTTCACCTTGACCGTCGTTGGTGACACTCCCGGTACTTGGCCAAGGCATGTCCATTGTTGCGGGCATGACTCGCCGGCGGCCGGGCCCACACCTCCGGAGCTCCGCAGATGCGAGTGTTTTCCGAAACCTGATTGCCCAGTTCGCCGCTGCCACTCAGGCCACCACGTTGCAAACGGGACTGCAGGCTGGCCCTTGAGAGCGGGAGACGACATTGCAGGGTTGCGTCAGGATGCGGATTCGGCGGCAGGATGTGACACCGTGTTTCGCATCAGGGATGCAAACAGAGAAGTACACAGTCTGTAGAGCAATGTAGTAGCCACTGAAAGTTGTAATGGCGCCGCCTCATTGTCGAACATCGCAGTTTGTGCCCAAAAGATCGAGTTGAGCTTCGCAGAATTTCTGTCAATCTGTTCATGAACAGGCCCAAACACGACCAACAAGGCAACACGGACCGCCGGAAAGTGATTGGTGATCAAACGCACGCCTGCAGCTCAACATCTTGTCGTAGAATCCGTCGTTCGTTCGTGCGGAGGTGGTGCCATCCCTACGGCAGATCTGATCAACTGGGTGAATTCGAAGATGTCCGCCCCAGGAGCCGCTTCCATGTGCCCTATCTGTCTGGAAGACGAATCTTTTGCGGGGACCACACCCCGCAGCCAGCCCCTCGTTCTCGTTCCTTGCGGGCACAGCATTTGCAGCGGTTGCAAGCCCAGAAACGACGCCGCTGGCGGGCGATGCCCGGAATGCCGGGCTCTGATCACAACCACGGTGGTGAGCTATGCCATAAAGCGCATTACTGCGAGTGCGCACGGCAGCCCGCCCCTCGGCCGAGTTGGTGGCAGTGGCTTCACGGCTGATGCGGCGGCAGGCGCAGGTGCGGGAGCGGGAGTGGTTCCTGCTCCAGCGTCGGCAGCGGTGTCCCCCGCAGGCGTGCCCCCGGTACCATGGGCGCCAACCCCTGACTTGGATGTCTTGGTGGATCCCTCCACCTTGCGGACGGGAGCAGCGGCGGCGTGTCTGTGGCGCAGCTCCGACTGCATCTTCGGTGCTGCATGCCGCAGCGGCGCAGCGTGCCAGTTCCGGCACCACCCATCTGCGGGGCGCACTTACTGCCAGGCGTGGGTAGCCGGTGGCGCGGCTGACGGGACTCTCTGCCGTAGCATTCTCGCGGCAGCGGCCGAAGGCGGCCCTGTGTCACTGGTCGGGGGCGCTGGCGCTGTGCGGGCACTCCCATTCTGGACGCGCTCGGGGGCGGCTGGGTTCCTCCTCACTGAACGGTGCCGCGTTGGCCCGCCCTGCACGCACGCGCATCCGCACCGCCGCAGAGTCGCGCTGACGGACTGCCCGACGTACCTGCATGCTGCTCACAGCAGAGGCTTTGATGCCGCCCGAGTTTCCGCCGATGCAGCGGGCAGGGGAGGTGCCGCGGTCGGTGCCGGGAGCGTCTCGGCCTCTGCAGACGGCGCAGCGCCGAGCGACTGCGGCATCCCAGGCTGTCGCATGCGTCACTGCTCTGGTCTGTTTCAGGAGCTTGCTCGGGGCAATTGCAAGCGCTTGAGCGCATGCCCCGCCTGGGCCGTAGGCTTCTGCCGCGGCGCGGATGATTGCCCTCTGCTTCACGCCATGGACGCGCGCAATCCCTTCGGCGGCGACAGCCCGTACGCTTTCCCCAGCTCACGCTGAGGTCACCCGCCAGCTGCGCCACTCGACGGTTGCGCGAGGACGACGCTGGGCAACGTGACCGACTGGCGATGCGACGCAATGAACTAGCGTTCGTATCCCCTGTCTGCGGGGATGCGTTGTGACAGGCTGTTCGCGAGGCACATGCTGCTTATGCGTCGGGCGCAGAATTCAGCTTGGGTGTCTGTCCGCTCGTCGACTTCAGGTAGCTACTATCTGCCTCTCAAGCGTGAATGGTGAAGAGGAGGACGCACGCGAGAAACGCGCTCGCGGAGGTCAAGTTTCTTGCAGCGCGACCCTGTCAGTGCAGCTGTTGCCACGTGGCTCGATCTGGACCGGCCCCCGTGCGTAGACATGTTCACCAACGTTGCATTGCACACATCACTGACTTGGCAATAAGATTGTGAAAGGCCGTGCCTGCTGTGCCACGAATCGTCGAGAGGCTTGCAAGCACAATTGTCTCGTTGCTGCTGGCTACTGTTTCACAAGTGTGCAGCTTGAAGTACGTATACGGTAGTCGTAGGCCTGCATTCGGATCATGCCATCAGTGACAACTCGGATATTTCACTCGAGCTCAATGCTGAATGGCGGGCAAATGCACGCGTGGTCAAGCCCGCTATCACCCATGGTGGTTCACGTATGACTTGTACCGCTGACAGTGTCGCCACAATGGTGCATTTGCATTGAGCGCCGGCGGTAGGCGGCGTGCTCTGAGTCACCAATCGAGGAGAGAACCGTAGGCATTCGTGGGCGCAAAGTCGATGGGTCCGAGAGTCAGTTTGCTAACTGGGTCAAAAGGTGGGTTTTTCCCTCATCAGGGGGCAAGTGGCCGGTGTGAGCAAGCACGTGGCACGCGGCGGACGTTTTCCAGCAGCTACGTGTTCAACTACAAGAAACAGCATCGGCCACGCCTCGACGGAAATTCCACCCCGCACCGGGAGCCGCAAACGTGCCGCTGCCCAGTCGGCGATGCCGGGTGCAGCCTGCTGTCCAGCACAGTCAACGCTGCGTCGCGCGGCTGCTGAGCGCGTCCGGCGCGTGCTGCATCCGGTGGTGCTTCGTCCGGTGCTGTAGAGTGCGGGGAGCCGCTCACAACTAGCTCACGCGCGATGCCCCAAAATGGCAGCCAGGTCGGCTTTGCCGTAGTTGCCGACGTTCTTGTTGCGCAGATTCTTATGGTAGCTGCAGCGGACGGCGTCAAGGAGAGTGAGAGGAAGCGGATGATACCACGTGGCGGCGCTCAGGCAAGTGCAGGCAGCCGTTCGCGTATCTCACAGGCGCACGTGCATACTCAGCGCGCTCACTTTTGACGGATCTTCGACACGACCCTTCCGGCGGGAGCGGTTGCGGCTGCAGGAGCTGGCGCTTTTCCGCCCACCACCGCCTTGCCCCGCGAAGACGCTTTGCTGCCTCGGCCACGAGAATCGCCCCCGCTGCTGGTCGACGATGCATCGGAGTCGCTGTCGGAGTCGGACGAATCGCTGCTGTCGCTGCTGTCGCTCTCGCTGCTGACGTTCGAGGCCGCACGCTTGCGCTTGGCTGGCGGCGGGCCGCCCGCGCCTGCACTGCTGCGCCCCTTCCGCTTCACTGGCGCCTCGCTGTCGCTGCTGTCGCTACTGCTGTCGGAGCCGGAGCTGTCAGAATCGCTGCTGCTCTCTGCCGCCGCTCGTCTTCTAGCCGCGCCCGACCGAGAGGAAGCTGCTGGTGCAGCGCTGCCGGCTGCCGTCGATTCAGCCAGCTTGGCCAGGAGGGTGTTGAAATCCTGCACTGCGCCGAGAAGAGATTCGTTGCCCGTGGCGTCCAGGTCCGCTCCCAATGCTGCACGTGGGCAATACATGGGGTCAGGGGTTGATTGATGGTCTGCAACGGCGTCCATGCCTGAGCTTCGAGCGCAAACGAAACCTCGCCCACCTTGCGCGTCCGCCCTCTTCTTGACCTTCACATGCGCAACCATGCCGTCTTCCTTCTTTCCCAGCCCCTTGCCGGCGGCCCAACCCATCTTCTCCATCATTCTGTAACCGAAGGCCGACTTGTCTGCAGCATGTTATCACGGGCTTGGGAAAGTGCTCGAGTGACGGATTCGAGCAGAAAACGCAAAACGCGAGCGACATCAGCGGCGAGAGGAAACGCACTCGTTGCCCATGCTTTGTTTTGGGTGTCGGGCAACGCGCCCGCCCCCGTGGTAGGCGCGGAAGCAGCCATTCGACTGCGAGAACCACAAGAGTTGGGGTTGAGCGGCAAAAAGCGCGCAAGCGAAAGGTTGCGGGCGACGCAACGGCGATCAACTCCAACAACGCGCCCAGGCACACATTGGGCGGTGATCAGACTCAAGAGCACGCGCTCTGACACCCAGTGATTTCCGATTGCGTTCAAGGTCGCAGTGGCGAATGGAGCTTCCAGATTGACTCGTCGCACAAATCCGCAACTGCAGACACAGCACGTTGAACCTTACACACCCAGCTCGCTAACGCAGATATCAGGAGCACAAAGTGTGCTTGGAAATTTGCCAGTTCGAGTGCTTTCACTTGTGTTTCCGCAACGAATGATCGTACTCAGCGCCCGATCACGATGCCTGCGCAAGCAAGCGCAGGTGACGCTTGCCCGGCTTCGCTCAATGTCATCAACCCCTGCTGAGCCAGTGGTGCTTGTCCGTGCTGCAGAGGGCGTGGCACGCATCACCTTGAACTCGACAAAGACGCGAAACGCACTTTCGAGCGACTTCATGACAAGCATCTCCACAGCTCTAGCCGAGGTCGGCATTCGCCAGGATGTTAGCGCGGTTATTCTCCAGGCGAAAGGCCCGGCATTCTCCGCGGGGCATGACTTGAAAGAGCTCAGAGCCCGGCAGAATGCAGATGACTCGAATGCGTTAGCCGCCATCTTCCGCCGGTGCTCAGAGCTCATGATGGAAGTCCAAGAGCTGCCGATTCCAGTGCTGGCGGTGGTGCAGGGCCTCGCAACCGCTGCCGGGGCCCAGCTTGTTGCATCGTGCGATATGGTGTATGCAGCACGCAGCGCACGATTTTGTACCCCTGGCGTGAACATTGGCCTCTTCTGCAGCACACCCGGCGTTGCAATCTCTCGAAGCTTGCCCGCAAAGGTCGCCGCGGAAGCCCTGTTCACCGGCCGAGAATATACCGCCGACGAGATGTTGCGCGCGGGGCTGGTCACCCGTGTGTTCGACGATGCGGAGCTGGACGCGGAAGTGGGGCGCATCGCCGCAGGCATCGCCTCCAAACCGCGGGAGGTGCTGGTGTTGGGGAAGCGGGCGCTGCGGCAGCAACGGTCGCAGACTACCCTGCGACAGGCGTACGAGGTTGCAGAGGACGCCATGTGCGCCAATCTGGCGGCGCCCGCGTGCAAGGAGGGCATCGCCGCCTTCATAGAAAAGCGCCGCCCCACCTGGGCAGCCCAGCAGCCATTGCACTAGCCACAGGCCATATGGTATGTGGTGAAAATATATGGTGCGAACCTCCCAGCACATTGCAGCGGCGTCGCGATTTGGAATTGCTGTCACCGTTGGCACATGAATGCGCAGGTGGTGGTTGTGCCTTCGATCCTCCATCAGTCTGCAATGCGGGTCGTAGAATGGTGTGAACAACTTGGTGTGGCTCGCCGCGAGCTGATGCGAGCGAGTTCGGGTGTGCCGTTTTCGACGTTCACAGGTGCAGCGACACTAGCTCGCCGACGGGTCAGCTGGGCCGGTTGCTGGACTCTCAATTGAAGATGCTGCGACATTGCCGAACGCCAGCGCGTCAGTGACCGGTGCCGGCAGTCGGGTGTACAAACTCTGTCAACGGTCATATAACTCACCACACACGAGAGCTATTTTCGCGTTGCAGCGAGCTTGGTGATGATGGCGACCGCGGAATCGTTTCAATTCGATGCTGTCCCCTACCCCGGTCAGTCGCCGTAATCTTGTTCGTCCGCCTCCACTGCAAACACAAGACGTCATGCATGCATGCGTGTAAATGTGCTGTCAATAAAATTTTGACGTCGACGTCGGCCGTACGACACACAACACGATGTGCACAAGGCACACGGCGCACACAAACACGACGTGCGGCACTCACTCTCGTTGTAGGCGCTGATCATGTCCGTCAGGCTGCCCGCCGCCGCGGCGATGTCTTCAAGCTCCATGTACTCGGTGTAGTGGTGGATGTGCGCGCGCACGCGATACAGGGCCATGAAGCGGTGATGTGCTGCCGTGAGGGTGGGCACCACAGACGTGTTATTGGACAGGGAAAGCAGGCTGTACGGTCGGTGCAGCGGGCGGGCGCCGCAGATGCCAATCTTGAAGCCTGCACGGGGACGGCGATGTCAAAGTAAGGGGACGGCAGGCGCCTGGTGAGGCCTGGTGTGCCGGCGAAGCCACGGCACCTATCCACGCAGCAACCGCCGCACGCACCGTCGGGGTTCCAGTGCACCATATGCAGCTCGCGCTGCAGGCGCTCCACGTTGCGCGTGACGTCCGACACGGGCACGTCCCCGCGCGCCAGCAGGCCGCAGGCGAGGTGCACGCTGCGGCGCGGGTCGCCGCGGATGAGCTGCGCGTCCTTGTGGAAGGCGCCGCTGAACATTGCATCTAGCACGCGGCTCTGCCCGCTGAGCGCCGCGGCGTCCGGCGGGAAGAACAGCGGGCTGATGCTGCAGCGGGCGGGGTGGGTGGGAGGGTTGACACTCGAATGCAGCGACGGGGGCTCTGTGCACAACCGTGGCTTCCACCAGCCTGACGCAATGGCGCGTAGAAAGACAAGCCCGGGCAGAAACGGCAGCAGCCCACAAGACTACCGACGCACCTGCTCTGCAGCAAGTGCATCCGCGGAAACGGCACGAGGCAGGAGGTTATCTCATTGAGATCCACGTTCAGTGGGCCTTCGAAGCGCATGCTGGCCGTCAGATTCGTCAGCTGCACGACAGATGCAGTAAAGGGAATCATGCGAGTTGGCGCACCGAGTGAATGGATGGCAAAAATGTGGCGGCATTGCCAGCACCCACGCCTGGTGCGATGCAGGTGCGACAACGGCGACGCGACGGTGCTAGTTTCACAGTGAGCTCTTGCTCCCGGGCCGGTGCAGTCCTCACCAGGTGGGCGGCCAGGTTGTTCATGGCATCGAAGGCAGTCCCCTTGCGCGCGCTCTTGACCACCCCGCCGCTGCCATCGTCGCCATCAGAAGACACAGCGTCAGCATCCTCGTCGTAAGCAATACCGGATCGGTCACCGGTGCTACCACGCTCGGCTCGATCATCGGTTTCCACAGTGTCCTCCTCATCGTCATCGCCGCCTGCCCCGTACCCAACCCGGTGCCGGTCGGAGGCTGCCCGCTGCCGAGGCGCCAGAGCCGCTTCGGAGGTGTGCACAGTACTCCTTCTGGCGGTGCCTTCCCCTTCGGCGCCGCTCGAGGCTGCACCACTTGAGGCGGCGCCACTCGAGCCTGCGGGCCTCCCCACAGCCGCAGCGAGCCGAGCCGCAAACGAAGACCCTGGCGCGTCGGCCTTCGCTGCAGCCCCGTAGCCACCCGCAGTGGCGCCAGCGTGGGCGCCCCTCTCTCCAGAAGCACCGGGCTTTGACGCGGAGCCTGCGCCACGACTGACCGGTACGGTGCCTTTCTTGGGCGTGGCGCCAGCGCCAGCTGCCGCGCCAAGACGTGCTGCACCAACGCTGGGCCGTGCACCCACCGGCGGCTTTGCGCCAGCGGCACCCGCCGTCGCCGTGGAGCGCCCGGAGGCATCAAGAGCCCGCAGTGCAGGCGGTCTGGCGACGCCGCCGCGACCAGTTGACCCAGCCGCCGATGGGCCTGCGCCCGCCGCTCGAGAGCTGCCGCCGGGCAACGGCCTGCCGCTCGCAGTTGTGCTAACGACGCCTAGGCGTGACGTGCGCGTCCCAGGCTGCACAGCGCTCCCCACAGCGCGTGCGGGCGCGCGGGCAGCAGGCTCAGCCACTGCATTTGCAGGGTCGCGAGCGAGAGACAGCGCCCTCGCGATAGCGGCGTCCGCGGCCGCGATGCTGCTGCTCAGCGCCGCCGCAGCCGGCGGCATCGGCGCTTCTGTGCGACGGTCGCAAACGATCTCGTCGGGAACACCATCCGCAGCAACGTTTTCAGCATCATCTTCGACCTCATAACGCTCAACCACTGGGCCGCGCTGCACCCCGCTACTGCTCACGCCCCTCCGTCGCCGACTGGCGCCAGAGAGGGGTAGGTGCATGCCAGGCAATATTCCCCCCGTCAGCTGACTTCGTAAGGTGGGCGCCGCTCCTGTTCGAGGGCGCGCAGCAGCTCCGGTCGAGACAGCAGTGGCCGCAGCGGCACCAGTACCAACTGCAGACAGAGCAGCTGTCCCAGCGGTCAGCCCCGCCCTAGCAGCGCCCGCATTCTTCGCTTCTGAAGCCGACGTACTCAAATGAGGCGCCGCAGCCATTCGGCTGGAAGGCGCCGCTGCAAAATCCACGTCTCCATCAGCGCCGCTCCGATCCCGCAAGCGACTGCGACTCGGCTCCCGGCCGCCTCCAGAGCTGTCTTGCGTCTGCCCTGGCTCCGCGTGCCGCCGCGCCGCAAACACACCAAGCCGCAGCCCGCCGGACGGCTTCGCGGGCGCAAACTGCAGCTTGGACGCCTGCAGCGGCGGCGGCGCGATATATGTGAGCGCGCTGGCGCGCACCGCTGATGTGGCACCCGACAAAGCCGCTGCACCGCGCCCGCCGCCAGCGTCCGCCGCGCGCCCCAGCTTGCGCAAGCCGCCCTCGACAGCGGAGACCACGTCGATCAGCGCCTGGTTCTCCAGCGGCAGCACGCAGTCCGCGTGGTGCGCCAGCTTGTCGAAGGCCAGCGTGAAGTTGTAGGGGGAGGTGACGACGTCGTCGTCCTCCGAGGGGAATACCGCCGTGACGAAGCGGTACAGCTCTGGGTACGCCTCCTCGCACTGCTGCAGGATGTAGCTGCCCAGGCCGGAGCCCGTGCCGCCGCCCAGCGAGTTAACCATGAAGAAGGATTGCGGGGACTCGCACGCCTCGAGGGCGCGCCGCACCTTGTCCATGATGCTCTCCCGGTACTCCGACCCATACAGGCAGTACCCGTGCGCCCAGTTGTTGCCAGCGCCGGAGACGTCCGTAATGAGCTGTGATTTGTCAAAGAGGTCACCGATCGGGGAGCGCAGCACTTGGTTCACAACGCCCTCCTCCATGTCCACGAGGATCGCGCGAGCTTTCAAGCTTCCCAGTGGTACAGACCCAAAAATATCCCGAGCTGACACGGGGACGAACGACGCAGCCGATCGCGGCACGCGTTTGCCGGGAGGGCCAGCGCCACCGCCATCATCACGAGTGTGAGCAAAAAACGTTGACATGCCGTCATCGTAGACGCCTGGTTGCCCCAATTCGGCATGCTCTCGAACGATGGTATCCCAGAAGCGCCATGCAATTTGGTTGCCTGCCTGCCCCACTGACAGAGTGATGATCTCTCGCCCAGGCATTCTGAGCCAGAGCAGCGGTTGATGAGGTTTGATCGAGAAACGCAAACCCCATCACCAAACGTTTATCAAACAAACAGATACGTTGTTTGTGCTCGCGGGGTGCAACAATTACTTGCGGAGAACCTGCGGAGTGTGGAGTGTGGATTGCCAGCGGCGAGCTGCAGGCTGCGGACAGAGTCTCGACGATGGCGTCCGCGATTCAGCATCACAACTGCCGCGTTTTTCATCGCAAAGACTGCACACTCAGCACGCCACGGCAAAGGACTTACATACGCCGTGGCGCTTCGACACGAGCGTCCGATCTGTCCAGAAAAATGCGCAAGCCCGTGGTTTTCTAAACCGCGATGCCGTCGTCAGCGCAGCTTACAGCGATTGTGATCGCGCTGATAGTGCGGGCAACCGCCCTGTTTGGCGCGCCGCAGCTCAACGTACTGGAGCCTCGTGATGGCAGGATCGGTTCCGAAATTGCCGCGCTGCTGGACGTCACCTCTGGTGATGTGGCAACGAAGGGAGATCGCGAAGCGCACGCAGCGGCGGTGTCGAAGCGTCTGTTGAACTTCGAGGACTTGCGATGGCCAGCTCATGTGCGCCCGAGTGGCACCGATCTTGAGATGGCGCTGTTGGCGTCGGGCCGGTCGCGGAGCACCATTGCGGCGCTCGATTCCTTCTGGCCCAACTCCACTGCACACCTACGTGGCGCCGAGGCTGCGAAGACCCACCAGGACGCTCTTGCCACCATGAACTACGCGCGCTTGCGGTTGATCTTCATTTCCGCGTGGACCGATGCCGCAGCCGAGTACCTCCGTCAGGCAGATGCGGTGCTGTCGGAGCAGCGTGCGAGAGCGCAGTCGCTCACAGCGCGGCTGGCAGGTGCCACAGCTGCAGTGGTGGAGGTGGCGACGGCCGCCTCCGCTGGCGGATCTGGAAACGGCACCGCTGGCGGGCTGCCGCCCACGGACGGCCCGAACTACCGGCAGGAATTGAACCGTCACATCCGTCCCGAGGCAGCCGCGCTGGCTGACAAGGAGGCTGGCCTACGCAGCGAGCTGGCGGCCGTGTCGGCCGCCGTAGCGAGCTCTGCCACGCTGCGGGAGCACCTGCACCAAGAGCACGAAATTTGGGACTACGCGCGGCGGCGGGCGATGCAGGAGAACTTACGCGCTGCAGCGGAGGCGGCGGCCGCGGATGCCGCGCGCGCTGACTTGGAGCGCCTGATTGCGATCGGGCAGAACATCGGCCAGGCGCTGGCTGCCGCAGACGCCCCTGCGCCCACGCCGCACCCCCGCGTGGGCACGGTGGCCGCAGACGCCGCCGCCGCTGCGTCTGTGGTGTTGCCTTCTGACCTGTGCTCCGACGTTGCCGCGTGCGCGGCGCAGGAGGCTGCCTTCGCCGCCTCCGCCACCGTGAACTTCAACCGCGGCGCGGCGGCGGCGCTGGCGCTGCTGGCGCTGAACAAGGGGCGTATCACGCACGCGAAGTTCGCCAAGCTGCCGATCCTGTTCAACCAGCTGGGCGTGAACTTCAAGGGCCAGGTGCTCGCCAGCGTCGTGGCCATGTTCGTGGGCAAGGAGAGCATGCACCCGGGCGGCTCGCTCGCCTTCCTGTGCTTCCACGCCGACCTGCGCCTGCGCGACCGCTGCGCGGGCCAGGTGATCGACGCGCTGAAGGCCGCCAAGATGACCGACCTGAGCCTGGTGATCGAGTGCATGGTGCGCGCGCAGAACACGATGGCGCCGTCCAAGCTCGGCATCCTGCTGGGGCCGGGGTGCATGAAGATGCTGAAGGGGACGGCGACGCCCGCCAACGAGATGTGCGAGGGCATGATGAAGGGGGTGTCGAACCTGCAGAACGACATCGGCCGCACGCTCAAGGGCATCATGGCGGCGCTGGCGGAGGCGCAGCGCGTGAAGGCGCTCGCCGTGGCGCTGGCTGCGGCCGCGACCACGCCGTTCGCGTTCCCGACGAGCGTGGCGACGGCGAACTCGCTTGTGGTTGAATACACCTACTACGGGCGGCGGGACGCTCGCTACGCCCTCATGCGCAAGCAGCGCAAGCTGCTGCTGACGCTGCACGAGCTCGCGCGCGCGGGGTCGCTCGACCCCGACGACGTGCTCGCGGGGCAGGTGGGGCTGGACTCCGACTCGCCGCTCGCAAAGTCGATTGCGAAGGCATCTCTCGCGTACGACGCTGCGGGCGTGGAGCTGACGGCGGCGCAGGAGGCGCTGGACAAGGCGCAGCAGGACTGGCTGGCGGTGCAGGGCAAGGCGATGCCCAAGCCCTCCGCAGAGGACCTGCAGGATGCTGCGGCGGCGGCGGCCAAGCCGATCGGCGGTGACGCCGCAGGCAGCGCTGCTGGCGGGGGAGGGGGAGAAGGCGGTGATGCAGACGGAGAGAGCGGTAGCGGCGCTGGTGCAGGCGGCAAGAAGGCTGGCGGGGGCGCAGACAGCAGCGCGGCGGGCGCCATCCCCAAGCCGAAGCGCTGCCCCTTCGGCAACCCGTTCTGTCCCGCCCTCCCCGACAAGCACCAGGCCTTCTGGGACACTTTTAACGCGCTCAAGGGCGGGTGGAAGCCCAAGGGCATCAAGGACCCTGCTTGGAAGGGCGCCGACCCACCTGAGGAGGGCGCCGATGGCGCCGCCGCGTTCCTGGAGCTGAGCGGTGCAGCGGGAGCTGCCCGCGGGACTGCCGGGATCACGCCTTCAGCAGATACCGCTGCTGCTGAAGCTTCGCTCTTCGGCACCGGTAGCCTCGCTGGCGGCCCGCCCTCCATGTTCAACTGGGCGCAGGCGGAGGTAGCCGCCGCGGCTGCAGCGGCTGCGCATCCGCAGCAGCACAACGCAGGTGCGAACGCTGCCACAGCCGCAGCGGCTACGGACGCGGATGCAACAGCAGCAGCCACGTCATCGGCCGTAGCGCCGCTCCCGTCGTCAGACAAGCCGGCGTGGTCCCTGCGGGCGAGCTGCGGCGACCCCGACACCGGCTCGCGCGAGTGGTACCAGCTGTGCGAGTGGAGCGAGCGCGCCGCTGCGTGGCAGTCGTGGCACGCCGCCAGCGGCGCGCAGATGCTTGCAGACCACGTGGCAGCGCGGATGCAGCGGGAGCGAGAGCAGGAGGCAGCTGCGACGGCCGTGCTGCGGGCTGCGGGCAATGATGCTGGTGCTGCACCTGAGGCAGCCCAGCAGCGGCCGCATCAAGCCGCCCCCAACGCAGCCGCAGCTCCATCTGCCGCTCGGCTGTCTGTTCAGCGCGCCCCAGCTGGTGCAGTCGGCATCAGTGCTGCGCCAGAAGCTGTTCGGCGGCGCGGAACATTACCCAGGTCCAAGTCAAGTGGTGCAGCAGCCGGGGGGCTCGGTAAAAGCGGCTCGGCGCCTATGCACGTCGCTGCCGTCACCGGCCCCAGAGATGCACGTGCCGCCGAGCCGGTGCACCCGCTGCTGCTGCTGGAGCTGGGTGAGCGGCGCGACCAGCAGGCCCTGCAAGCGCAGCATTCTATCGCTGGCGGCTTAGGCTCCCACAGCGCACACGCCGTCGCTGTGTCGGCGCCAACGTCGGTCACTCGCGGCATTAGCTCCACCGGCGCTGCTGGCAGCAACGGGGGCGGCGGAGTCAATAGCGGCAGGAGCAGCAGCAACGGGCTGCAGAGTGCAGGCGGCATCCGCCCCTCCACCGACGCAGACCTGTATCCGAACCTGTACTTCCCGCGCACCGCGCGACGGCAGCGCCGGCGCATCGACGAGGAGATCAGACGGCGGGACGCGTGGCTCAGCAAGCCGCTGAACCTGGGCGGGGGGGTCGTGCCCCCACAGCCCCTCGTGAACCGGGGAGAGCTGCCCGCGGCGGTCAAGGCGCCGCCCGCCACCGCGCCGCTGCCGCCCCTCGCCGTCTCCGACCCCGCGGACGGCGGGGAGCACAAGGTGAAGTTCCCGCCGCCGCCGCCGGGGTCGAGCCTGGAGGCGCCGCTGCCCTTTGGGAAGGGCATCCAGTTCCCGCCCAAGATGGGCTCGCAGATCATGATGCCGCCGCTGCCGCCGACGGAGGAGTTCGTCGAGTTCGCGGACAGCCTGCAGCTGCTGAGCGTGCCGCTGCCGCCCACGCCCCTGCCGCAGGGCTACGTGGTGCGGGAGCGGCACCTGCTGCCCGGCGGCAAGGGGCCCGCCCTCGCCTTTGATGTGGTGCTCAAGTCCGGCACGGAGCTGCCGTTTATGCCGCCGCCGCTGCTGCTGCCCGGTTTCAACATCTTCCAGCTGCCGCCGATGCCTGCGATGCCCTCGCTGCCGTCCCCTGAGGGCGGCGCGGCGCCCGAGCCGCCGGAGGCCGACGACAACGGCCCACCGTGGCCGCCGCAGACGGGGTGGGTGAACAAGGCGTGGGTGGATCTGTCCGGCCCGCGGCCCAAGGTGAACCAAGCCACGGTGCTGCTGATGACCGCCCCGATCCCGGGAATCACCATCAAGTGCCTGTTCCTCGGCCTGTTCTGCCAGCCCGTGCCGGGCCTCATGGACCCGCCCTTCGTGCTCAAGATGCTGCTCGACAGCATGCAGGCCGCCGTCACGCTGATGCAGATCCCCGGGGACCTGTACGTCCAAGCCGCGGGGTACGAGTGTGACTGCCTGTGCCCCGTGCCACGTAACCCCACCCTGGGCGCGGAGGACTGCGGCCTGCTCGCCGCGCAGCTGGCGCACGAGGAGGCGCAGCAGGATGCGGAGATCGAGGCGACGTCGGACGCCGTGGAGGCAAGCTCGCGCTTTCGCCTGCTGGAGACGCTCGCGCAGTCGTCCGCGCAGCTGGGTGGGCCGCGAATCCCGTTTCCCGACCCCGACCCGCCGGGGATGAAGAAGCCGTCGTGAGCGAGGGATGGGCCGTTGCTTGGGCAGGGTCGTTCTGCAGGGCTATTTGCAGGGCTAACGTCTGGGCTCTCCCCGGCGAACCACACGGGGCAGCCGCCGCTCGACGGCCTCCCCCTACAACCGCTGGAGCTGTACGTACACCGTGGACGGCATTCCATGGCCACCGTGATGTCGTGAGGGCACCAGTTTACGCACGAGCGAGGCTCGTTTCCGAGGTCAACGTCTGCCATTAACGTGCAGTGCCCAACTGACACTTGCGGCACGGCCGCGGCAGCTTGCATGTTGTTGCGATGGTCAGGCCGACGACAATGGTTTGAAATGGTGTCCCGGGTACGTATATCGTGGTGCTGTTAATGCGTTGATATCACGAGCCGGCCTGTTTTTCTCTCGACGTCGAGGCACATCGAATATTAATCCAGAAATGTTAGCAGCTTGCGTGCACCACACGAGATCTATATACAGTCGGCAGCGCGGTCGTCGCACAGCCACATGGGCAACAAGTTTGAAGCCGAAGGCAGACAGTCGCTATGGCACGGGGAAGCATACACGTGATTTCACAACGAGGCCATTGCGGATGCTTCCTTGCAATTGCTCATTCGGCCGCGGCGCACGTGCACCGCGATGCCACAGCTGTGGCGTGGATACGCGTTGGTGCTGCGCACCGCGCAAAACCGAGACATTGGCGCCGCCCACACAGCCGCCGGAGACAGCAGCTCAAACACCAAGCGAAATAACCTTCCAAAAAACGCAATCGGCAGAAGAACATGCCCGCGGTCCGCCCCCAGAAGGCATACCGCGACAACAATTATCGGCGGCGGCGTTGGGCCTCCAGGCTCCAATCAAGCAGCGGCCGCAGCTTGCGCTTTGTCGCGGGGTCGGCGCACAGGCGATCTAATACCGCAGGCCCGAGCGACGCGAGGGCATCGAGGAACGGGCTGGAAGCGACCAGTTTGGCCTTCAGTGCACCGAACTCTTCCGTCGCCACCATCGCCGACAAACCCTCTGCCCCGGCGGCGACGTCTGCGGGGTGAAGCGCGGCATGGTGCGCGGAGAGGTGCCGCACGTACGCGTCGAAGACGCCCGCCTTCTGCAGCTCACCGACGATGCGGCGCTCGTACGTGCCGACCGCGGCCTTGGAGAGCCCCAGCATGAAGCGCAGACAGAGGCTGTCGAGAGTGCGCGGCTCGACACGCTCAGCGTCGGCTGCCGGCTCCGCAACCAAGCCGCCCGCCCCGCCTCCAGCCCCTGCTGCATCGGCGGCTGACGGGACGGGCTCGGAGCCAACCGAAGCAACTGAAGCAGACTTAGCACGAAGCGCGGCGCGCTGCAGCAGCGGAGCGGGAGGTGGTCGGTGAAGGCAGGGTTGCCTCAAGCAATGGCAGGTGATAGCGGCAAATCAGCTCGACTGCGGCCGCCGCGTGCACTTCCCGCTCTGCTTCCCTGCGCAGCAATCGAGCGCGGCCGAATCCGCAGAGCACGGCCGGGTCCGTTGCAGCCACCCGTCTGCATCACTCACCGAGAGACACAGCGCATAAACCTTGGCCAGCAGCGGCAGCTCGCACGTTTGCACCGCCTCCTTGTGGAGCCACGCGTTCGCGAGCGTCGTGCCCACGCCAAACTCAAACTGGGAGCAGATCGCCGACTCGTGCGGCTGCGGAACAGATGAAGCATCAGCGAGGCGAAACGAAGTTCGAGTGCGTCGAAGGGTGGCAGGCGCTAGGCAGCGGCTGGGGGCCAAGCAATCGGGTCGAGCTATGCAGAGAGCAAACGCTCACCGGCAGGATGTGGCCAGAGGCTTCCGACGCCGCCAAGTATGCCTGATATTCGTCGACGAGCCGCAGACACCTGCAACGATGGCGTTGCGAACTCGGCGGAAAATGGCTGTGAGTGAGCCCTTCGTCCAAACCCCGCCAAGGCTCGGAGATACTAAGCCAGACAACCTGCGACACCATGCGCATGCGGAGCCGCAGTAGCTCACAGATTAATCTTGCCATCTTCGAGAAGGAACCGCAGCGTGTGCTCCTCGCCATCCCAGAGTGTACCGTCGCTCTTCTCCTTAACAAAGCCGCGCTCCTGCGGCGTGCTGACACAACATGAAACGGGTGCTCGAACGTGAGCCGGCCCACAGCCGCAGGCGACTGTAAGACTCCAGCCAATCAAGGTTCGCGTGCACTGCGCACCGTTTCTGTAATGCGAGCGAGGCGTGCCATCTTCCTTGCCATCTCCTGCCACTCAGGACTCAGCGGCGCAACTAGAGCCAGCGACTTGATAGTGGCTCGGACATCAGCTACCAACTTGGCGTTGATTGCAGCTAAGCTGTCGACGCTCGAGCCGCTCGTGTACGTGGAGGCTTTTGCGGCCATGTTTGCAATGGTGAATGAGCAGCGCACAAGCATGTACAGGTTCCACGCAATGCACCCAGCATCAAGCTGAGAAAACGTCTTTCCTCGTTCCCTGCTCTCTTTAAGAAATCTCACCCAAACCTTACGCGTGTCTGTCATCAAATCAGGTCATTTCTCTCAGATTCCCAAGCCTGCAGATGGCACCGGCGTGCCGCATGGGCTGGGAAACGCTAGACAACTGACTCACGCGCCCGGGGACCAACGTGTACGGCAAGCGTGGTCTCTATCCTACTGTTTGCACCTTTGGACAAAACCTTGCCCTCGCCGACACAAATCCCCCCGGTGCATCATGGCTGCCTCACTGGCAGCCGCGATCAGCGATCGAAAGCTAGTCCTGGCTGACTCTGGACTTATCGCTCTATGTATGTTGCTGTCGGTGTTCGCGGAGTTGCTTGCGGAGGTGTAAGATCGCGGCCTCAGCCGTTGGCTCCGTGACTTAGGATGTCGCTGCCTCGACTTGAGTTTCGTGCAGGCCAGGATCTTCTTAACGAGTTTGGGCTCACCACGGAGACGGTAGCGGACGCTCTGGACGCTGTGGCGCAGGGAGGCAGCGTCTCGGCCGCGGACATCTCGAAGGCCAAGGCGCTATTGGTGCGATCACAGACTGCTCCGACCGAGTCCGCTTCCGAAGGCCGATGCAATGCGCTTGCCTTGAAACGCAAGGAGCCTGTCATTCGCCGTTCTGCCAAAATGCAGGCGAAGCAGGCGTCCCGCTCCGTGAACCCGCGCAGGCCCGGCGGCGTGCCCACCAGCCCCGACGCCGCACTCGGGCCACGCTACGACAGGAGCAACATCCACACGGCCGCGGCTGCGAAGGTGGGGGCAGCGGGGCGCTCCCCTGCGCTGCGGTGCTGCTGAATTTCCTTCGTGTCTGCTCACCGCTCCGCATCGAGGCGCCCGTGTGCTGGCGCCCCCTCGCCGTCCTCGCGATCTTCACTCGCTGCTGTCCGCGCTGCTCCCGCGCCCGCCTCGCCCGCCCGCCTGCAGCAGCCCTCCCCCGCCTACGGCTCCGCGCCGTCTCACGGCGCCGGCGGCGCCGCGTCGCCGGGGCAGCTGTCCGGCTTCAAGCGCCCCGCATCTGCCATCAGCGGCGGGGCCGCGACGCGGGACACGCCGCCGCCGGGCGCCCGCGGCAGTGCGAGCGGCGGCGCCGGCGCGCGCGCGCCCTCGCCCTCCGCTGCTGCTAGCACCGCCCTGTACGACCGCCGCTCCACCGCGGGGCTCGTCGTGACGGCGTACAGCGGGGGCGCAGCGACCGCGGCGGCGGCGGCGCCTGCAGCGACGTCGTCGCCCGGAGCGGGCGCCGCCGCTGGCGCTGGCACTAGCGCTGGCGCCGCGGCTGTGGTGGGATCGGGCCCCAGCTACGCCCGCATCCCCGTCGCAGAGCTGGAGGGGCGCGGCTTCCGCACGCGCGCGCCGCTCTCCAGGCTCAACGCCGCACCGGGGTGAGTGCCTCCCCCCCCCGCGCCCAATTTGTCCATCTCTCCCCCTCTGCCCAGCCTCCCTCCATGCTTCATCGAAATGTGCACGCCTCTCATTCGTGCCCCTGTCACCCCCCCCCCCCCCCCCCCCCCCCCCCCCCCCCCCCCCCCCCCCCCCCCCCCCCCCCCCCCCCCCCCCCCCCCCCCCCCCCCCCCCCCCCCCCCCC
>Ga0208629_100223_pt1 | contig 28471 bp, 9 predicted proteins | sample LakWasMet19_HOW5_2_FD_183865 | JGI IMG/M metagenome (GOLD analysis project Ga0208629, IMG submission 183865) | Freshwater sediment methanotrophic microbial communities from Lake Washington under simulated oxygen tension - Sediment Metagenome... | ecosystem: Environmental > Aquatic > Freshwater >... | reverse complement strand
GAGGTCGTCGCTGTCGCCCTCCCCGTCCGCGTCCCCGAAGTCCTCCTCGCCGCCAGTGCCCCGACTTCGGTGGCTGACAAGGAGACTTGGCCCCAGGCCAGACGAGAGCAAGCCTGCAGCCCGGCCAGGGTGCCCTCGCCGGTGGCGGCGCGAAGCAGCGCGCCGCCCGCGGTCTGCAGCGCTGGTGCCCCTGACAGCCGCGCCGCCGACTCGCGCAGGGCGGCCCCAGGGCCCTGCCCTCGCGGCCGTGCCGCCCCGCAGGGCGGGTGCCGCCCGCCGCCGGCCCGTCTGCGCGAGCAGGGAAGCGTGGCTCGTCGCTGCCGCGTCGTCCTCGTCCTGGTCGAACAGGCCTGCGACGCAGATCCACGCATCCCCGACCGTCTCCGCCTTCCACAGCCCGTTGCGCTCTGCGATGGAGTCGAAGGCCTGGTAGACCATGTTCAGCAGGGCGAAGAGCCGGAAGGGACCCAGGGCCTTGGACAGGGGCGTGAAGCCCACCAGGTCGCAGTGCAGGATGGCCACGCGCTTGTGCAGGCGCGGCTTGACGGGCCGGTGCAGCGCCAGGTCATGCACGACCTGCTCTGGGTACAGGTTCTGCAGCAGGTGCCGGCAGTCCTGCTCCGCCGTGACGGCCGCCAGCATCTGCTGGTACTGCCGCCGATCCTTGCAGTGCAGGTCTGCCACCAGCAGCAGGTCCAGTGCGATCAGGGCCAGCATCATCAGAATCCCATTCAGCAGGTGCGGCAGCACCATGTGGTAGCTTGGATCGTTGGCGGCGTTCAGGCAGGGCTGCACCACCCCGAGTCCGCTCATCACAAAAGGAGTGGCGAGTGTCGCGACGGCGCTCGACACCTGAAACACCGCCTCGTAGGGTAGATGAAGGGGCAGCAGAGCGCTGGATGCCGCAATGACCAGCGCTGGCGGCGTGAGGGTCTTCACGCAGTCGGTGGCGGCGATTGCGGTGCCATCGGAGGCGAGGAATGCGGAGTGCGGGAAGTCTGTGAATGCCTGCAGCATGATGACTGCGGCCACCAAGGACGCGCGCAGCAGAAGCATGATCACGTTGTACTGACGCCAGCCGCGCTGCACCGACGACACGTCGATGAATCGCTTTGAGTTGAGCAGCGACAGCAAGCCTACGTGGATAAGCACGATGACCAGCGTGGCCATGATGGCGTTGCGGAGCGCAGACTCGGGCATCACCGCCAGGCAGGCGATGCCGTAAGCGAGGGTACCTGTTTCCATGGCTCGGAGGCCTGCGCCGAACCCCTTCAGGTGCTGCTGCAAGTGCAGAGCCTGGAACTCCCCGTCGTGCTCCCGCTTCAGCCGCACGCCAGAGAACCAGTCCGGCAGCAGCCACGTGCGCACAACCATCGAACCAACGCGTCGGGCGCTGCGCAGACACCCGCTGAGGCGGCCAGCGCAGGTGTTTGGTGCAAACAGCTCGCGGGCTGTTTCCGCGGCTGCTGTGGAGGGCGCGGATGTGCGCACCCGGGCTGAGTTCCCGCTGGAGTAAGGCACCAGGCCGGAGCCAGCGCTGGGAGGCGTGAGCGCCGCCTCAGTGTCCACCGGAGCCGCGAGCGAGGCATGAGAGCCGCCCGTGAACACCCTGCCGCCAAGCCCTCCGCTCTCGATGGACCGCGGCATGCCGAAAGTCGACAGCATCGAGCCCGCGCTGTTGCGCCGCTCGGCATCGGCGGAAAAAGGGGCTGCGAGGGCGCCGGCGGCCGTTGCGAGCGAGGGGGAGGGGCTGCGTTGCGGAGGCTCGGAGAAGCCCGGGGTTTCGTCCCCCACGTACGCTCCGCACTGCTGCACATCGAACAGGTCGTGGTCTCGCGCGTCACAGAAGCCGGGCGGGGGCGTGGCCGCTGCATCGGCGGCAGGCACGGGGCCTGGCCCGGCCGCGCCCAGCGAGCCGCGCCGACCGCCGCGTGACTGCTCTGGCTGCGACAGCGCCGGCGCCAGCTTGGGGCCTGCAGCCGCGCTGAAGGCGGTGCCGCTGGCGCCAGCAGAAGCCAGGTGCACGCCAGTGTCGCTCACCGCGCTGTCCGTCGCCAAGCTTCCGAACGCACGCCCGGAGACTGCCCTGTCGAGAGGGAGGCTCGCAGCGTGCACAGCTGCTGCTGCTGCCGGCAAGGACGCAGCCGGCCACAGAGGCGCCGCGGGGGCTCGCTTCGCGCTCAGGCGGTGGTGGTGCTCAGCAAAGTCAGCGCTGCCGCCGCTGTTGCGGTCGTTCTCTGACGACGCGAGCCCGCTGGGGGAGTCGCTGCTGGAGGGCCGAGGGGCCTGCGACGCGATCTTGCGCAGCGGCGAGGGCAGCATCCTGCCCGAGTCAAACGTCTCGGAGCCGCCCTGCGCCTCATCCAGCCCACTGGACACGCTCAGCGGGTTGACGCCGCACAGGTGTTCCTGGCTGCAGCTGCGCCGCGTGCCGTCCCCGCCGGCAGACACGACGGAGGCGCCCTCCTCCACAGTGGAGAGGCCGCGAGGCAGGAACAGCCCAGGCTGCTGCCCAACGGTCCGCCGCGCCCCGCGAGCGCCAGTCGCCACCGCGTCGACCTCGTGGAGGGGAGGGCTGTCGGAGCAGATGGACGCCACGCCAACAGCGCGAGCCTCGTCGCTGGCGCGGCGGGAGAGCGGCGCGGAGGGGCTGGGGTCGCGGGCCAGCGGGTTGGACACGCCGCCCTCCGCAGGCCCGGAGGGGTCGGGGAGCACCGCTGAGCTGCGCTTGACGCTGGGCCGCCCCCGCGTGGGCGCCACAGCGCCGCTCAGCTGCGGGTGCAGGTGCAGGACGTGCCCTGTGTGGTGCGTGTCGCTGGACAGAGTGAACGCGACGGAGGCGGCCCCACCGCTGGCGACACTGCCGGCGTCCGAGCGGCCGCCGTAGCCGCCAGCGCCGGGCAGCCGCATCGGAGCGGCTCCCTCTGACACACGCCGGTGTCGTCCGCGGCCAGCAGCACTGGCTGGACCGGTCGGCGGCGCTGCGCTCCCGGGCCCGGGGCCCGCAGCCCCCATGAACATGCTGCTAAGTGAGCGCACGAGACGCGCCAGCGAGGCTGTGCTGGCCGTGTGTTCGCCGTCCCCGCCGCCCTGCCTGCCGCCGCTGCCCTGTGACGCAGCGGAGTCATGAGCCGGTGCGGAGGCGACGCTGCGGGCTGCGAACGCGTCGGCGGAGGCGTGGGCGCGCAGGTGAGAGGCGGGCACGCGCAGGCTCTGCGCGGACAGAAGGGGGGCCGCCGACCCTGCACCCCCGCTGGCCGCGCTGTCGGCAGAGCCCGGCCACCCCGCCCCCCGAGCGGCGCCGCCAGACGGCTGCACGTGGCGCATGGAGAGCGCGCGCTTGAGGTTGGCGATGCTGTGGGAGGGCGAGATGAGGGCGTACGTGTCGCGGGGGACGGCTGCCTTGATGATGGCTGCTGTTGTGGTGCCGGGCAGGCCAGGGGCCTCCCGCCCCGCCCACTCGCGGGGCGTGGAGGCAGGTGCTGCATGCGGCTGTGGCTGCCCGCTGCGCGTGGTGTGCTGGCCCTGGGTGTGGCCCGGCTGCCCCGCGGTCAGCCGAGAGGAGGTGCTCTTGCGCCGCAGGCGCTGTCTGCGGGAGCCGCTGCCGCTCCTCCCGGAGCAGGAACGCACCGCCTGGTCAGCCAGCGCGCGCGCCACCGCCGAGATGTCTCCCCCGTCCACCAGCATGTCCCGGCGAGCGAAGCCGGGCTCCGGGGACGGCGTGCTCAGCAGCCGCGCCTCCTGGCCGTCGTCGCCTGCAGGGCTGCTGAGCGGTGTCGACGCGACCGCGCTCGGAGCGTGCCGCAGGATCGACACAGGCGAGCGCGACGCACCGGCGGCGCGCCGCTGCAGCGAGGTGGGCCGTGCGTCCGCCCCGAAAGGCGGGCGGTGCGAGGCAGCGCTGCTGGCTGAGGTGGCGCTGCCGCCGGCCACGGCGGAGCGCACAAACGCGTTGTCCGCCGCCACCGCCGCTGCGGCGGCGCGCGGGTCTGGCTGCGAGGTGCCCCGCATGCCTCGCATCAGCCGCATGCGGCCTGCAAACAGCGCCACCCAGCGCAGGCGTTTGAGCGCTGCGGCGCCCGATCCCACGGTGGACTGCGTGTTGGCGCTGGGCAGGGCGCTGGAGGGGGCGGAGCCCGTGCCTGCAGCGCCGCTGCCGCCCGAGGTAGTGTTGGTGAAGGGGGACGGCGTCTGCAGGTAGCTGGGGCTGGGGCTGGTCGCGGGCTGCAGCGTGCCCGCCATCGCAGACGCTGGCTGGGGCAGGGCGCGCAGCGACGCGCTAGCTGCGCGCAGGCTCAGAGCCGCCTGCGGCAGGGCCAGCACCTTGACCGGGGAGGGGCGTCGAGACATGACCGCACTGCCGCGTTGGCCCGTCCGCACGCTTGCGCTGCCCCCCACGGCCCCGCTGCCAGCTCCATCCTCCTTCGCGCTGAGGCCGGCGCCCCCCTCAGGGGACCCTGACGCCGCATTGGCACCATCGACCCCACCGGAGGACGGGCTCGATGTAGCACTGGGTGTCCCGCTCACGCTCACCAGGCGGTGGTCGCTGCCGTGCGCGAAGTCGGACGTCTCAGTGTCCCGGCGGCTCGTCCACGGCACACCTGACGTCGCGCTCGCGTAGCCGGAGCCGCGGGCACTCGCAGACACGCTACCGCGAGGCGCGGTGCTGAGGCCGCTCGTCGCAGTGCCGCCGGATCGCGCACTAATGGCTGCAGTCGCGGCAGCCGCAGCGGCTGCGGCAGGCGCCTGCGAGGCATCAGACACGCTCCTGCCGGGGTCGCCCGCCCCGGAGGTCACTCGCTCCCTCTCCGCGACAGAGGCCTCAGAGTAGGCATAGACAGCCGAGTTGCCCGCGAAGGAGGCTGGCGAAACGTTGGACTCCGAGCGCTGCGTGTGGGCGAGCCCGATTGCCGCCGACACCGGCGAGGCCGCGTCGGGCTGCGGGGCACCCCGCAGCGGCAGGCCCCGGTGCAGGCTCAGCGCGGGCACGCCGTGGTCTGCAACCGACGAGGCAGAGGCCGGTGACTGGGAGAGCGATGCAAACAGCGCCGAGCTCTGCCCGATGCGCGCCGCTGCAATGCGCTCAGGCGCAAACAGATGCGGGCTGCCGGCCGTGGCGGGGCGTGCAGGAGGCGGCGGCGCGGTGTGCAGACCAGAGGACAGCGTGTGGAGCGACCCATGGCTTGCCTCCCGAGCAGGCACCGGGCCTTGTCCCCGATCGCTGGTTGCGGACCACTGAGAGGCCGCAGACGCCGCACGAGCAGCGGGGGCGGAGGCTGTCGAGGTCTTGGGCAATCGACGGCTGCCAGGATGGCGCCTTGCGGTGCTCGGCTTGCGCTCGCCGCCGTGTGCGCTACTGCTGTGCACGCTCAGGGCGGCTGTGCGGATGCTCGCGTTATCGTCGTCAGACTCAGCAGCCAGCATCCTCGCCGTGCGGTTCTGCACCGGCAACCCACCACCAGCCGCGACGGCACTGTCCGTTGCCGCGCCGAAAAGCTTCGGGCCGCCACCCACGATGTTCAGATACGCCCGCTCGGCGTCGGCCGCAGTCGCCTGCAGCGCATACGGCCGCTCGAGCGAGGAGCCCGTGGAGGAGAGAAAGCCTGAACTCAGGCCTGCACCCGTGCGCAGCGACGAAGAGCCAGACAGGCGCCGCTGTGACCGGCTCTTCCCTACCACGAGCAGCGACGGCCCAACGCGCAGTCCCGGCGTTTGCGGCGTCAGCGCAGACAGACCACGGGAGTCAACCAAAACGCCGTCATCGGCCTGCATCGCGCTGTACTGCGGGCTGCCGAGCGCAGTGAGGCGCGGCGAGCCCTGGCTGCTGTGCGTTGCGCTGCTGACGGCGGAGGCGGGCGAGAGGGCGAAGAAGGCGCCCTCTTCCAGCGGGTCAATGTCGTCACGGGCCGCCGCGAGACGAGACTCTGCTGGCCCATCCGCGAAGGCTGCGGGCGTAAAAGCGGGGAGCAGCCGGCCAAGCTGTCCCGCCTCCACCGGGCTTATCACTGAGCCGGCCTTGCCCGATCCACCGACCACGCGCTTCGCGTCGTGGAGGGAGGGGCTGTCCTCACTGCGCGCGAAGAAGAATCGAGAGCGGCTGATGCTGCCGGCAGAATTCTTAGAAGACTTGTCCACGCTGGTGCCGTTGGCAGAGCTGGAGGCGCGAGCCTGCCGCGCAGCCGCAGCGGCGCGAGAGCTGCCTGCAGACGCAGACGCGACCTGAGCTGCCTCAGCAGGCTGCGCCTCGGCGAAGCGGGGCCCACCGGACGCCACCACGTGCTTACCACTCGTCGCAGCGAACAGCACGCTGGTCAAAGCTGCAGCAAAGCCAGGGGGCAAGGTGAGACTCGGGTCCTGCGGCGGAAGCGCGGATGTGTGAGGAGAGAGCGGAGCATTTGGAAAGCTTGCAGTGCCAGCATCGTGACTGTGGCTGGACTGGCCGGCAGATTCAGGCCTCTTGCTCCCGGTTGTGGTGCCCTCAGAGCTGTGGCTCGGCTGCAGGTGCGAGTCGCCGCTGCCGGACACCGACTGGGCGATGGCGGGCAGTGCGGAGCCAGACACACGAGCGTGCGTCGCCGTGAGGCTGCCCCCCAAGGTTGCGGACACCCGACGGCGTCGACCGGCGGCGACGTTGCCTGCAAGCGTGCCCTGCTGTGTCGGCGCCTCGCCAGCCGAGCCCAGCACGAGGGCCGCAGCAGCTGCGGCGGCGGTCTCAAGCGACGCGCCTGAACGGCCAGTGGCGGACATGCGAGGTTTGAGCGAAGCCCGCTTCACGCTGCGCAACACCTGCTCAGCCTCCGGACCACCAACACTACCAGAGGCGGAGAGCGCCGTGCCGGGCCGAATGCTCAGGGAATGGGACGCAGAGTGAGGCGCCTGCGTGGACCTCGTTGCAAGGCTGCTGACGCTGCTGTAGCTGTCGCTGAAGCGCACCGCACCGGAGCCGAGAAGCTTGGACACGTGCTGGCCAAGAGAGGGGTCCACGACATCGGCCTCGGCAGCGATCGCACCGGCAGCGGAATCGGCGAACCCGCCCCGTGACTCAGCGACGTGCCGGCTCAAGTCCGACGGCTGGCGCTGTGTGTGCGCGAAGGGCGCAGTCAGCTGCCCCGGCGGCAGCTGCGTGAGGTCCAGGTCGGACCCGGCGGCATCTTCGCTGTAGCACAGGGCGCCGCCAGCATCGCCCGATGCCTGCCGCCCTAGTGGAGCAGAGGCTGGCCCATACTGCACCACGTGCAAGCGCGCGCTGGGCTCCACCTCTGGCGGCCTGTCTGCGCTCACAGCGGAGGGGGCGGCGGACGCCGGCACCGGGCCTCCAAAGGCCAGCGGGGCGGAGCGAGCAGACGGCACAGCCGATCGTGCCAAGCCAGCCACTTCGGAAGCGTGTGGTTGCTCCGAACGCGGCGGTACATCTCGCAGCCCCTGGAGCGGCGGTACATCTCGCAGCTGCTGGGGCGGCGAGGGTGCAGGCGCATCATCGGGAGGCTGGCTGGACACGCGAGAGGCGCCCAGCTGCGAGTCAGCGAAGCTGATCACGCTACCGCCACCCGCGCGAGCCTCGCCCTCGCCACCTCCAGTCGCTGCATCGCCGCCAGCACCAGCGGAAGCGTCCGGCGGCGCAGCCGCGCCCCGCCCTTTGCGCAGCTTGGAGTAAAACGTCTTCACCTTGCGGAGGGCACCGAGAGGGATGGCCAGCGAAGGCTGCGGCAAACCGCTCAGGTCAGCCACCGCTCGTGAGATCTCGCCATTCTGCTCACGGGACGGCGGCATCAGCGCCGCGGCAATGTGCGACAGCGCTTGTGAGCCATGAGTCTCTGGGAGCGCGACGCGTGCGACAACCGGCCGCGCACGCAATGCCCTGCGATCCGCAGGTGCAGACGCGGCCCCAAGGTGCCGCGGGCTGATGGGGCCCCCGAGTCGGCCCAAGTCGGCAGGGGCGGCAACCTCAGGCGCTGCAGTAGCCACTCCTGTGCCGCCGTCGCCGGTCGGAAGGAGGCGCGCAAAAATAGCGCTCCCGGCGTTGCGGGGCGACACGAGCGGCATAACTGCAGTGACCGGGCCGGCGACTGCGCCGGCCGCTGCGGGCTGGCCGACAGAGAGAGGGGGCGCAGCCAAAGCCGCGAACCGCTCCCGCAGCCGAGCCCCGGGCCGCAGCCAGAACGTCTCCTGTTCGCCCGCCCCCTTGATCTCCCGCCTGCCTCGGCTCACCACGTCAAACCATTTGCCGGAGGGGTCGAACCGGCTGAGCTCCGCTGCGGCGGCGGCAGACGCGTGGATGGCGCCCATGCTGCCGTGGCTCATCATGCGAGAGGCCATGTTGATGCCGTCCCCGAACACGCGGAAGAACAGACGCGTGCTGCCGACCACGCCCGCCACCAGCGGCCCGCTGTTGATGCCGATCTGCACCGGCACCGGGGACGTGAAGGCCGTCTCGCACGCCAGCAGGATCTCAAAGCAGCAGCGGGTGATGAGCGCCACCTGCTGCATGCGCGCGTTCGCGTCCTCAGTGGGCGAGCGCGCACCCGGCGATCGGCCGTCGGCAGCCCTGCGCGCACTGCCGGAGCCGTCGCCCTGCGCCGAGGGGTAGGGCGCCATCAGCACGTAGCTGGCGCCCACCGTCTCAAGCTTGAACACCCGGCCCGCGAAGCGCGGGTCCTCCAGCAGCTCGTCCAGCAGGCTGAAGATGGCGTCCAGCTGGTACACCATCTGCGCAGGCCGCCGCGAGGAGACGATGCCCTTGTAGAACGCGGAGCCGAGGTTGATGAACGCCACGGTGGCAAAGGGGTACGCCTCGATCATCTTGTGCACCGGCACGTGCGCGAGCAGCTGGCCCGCCACGTGCGGCGGCAGGATGGTGCGCAGGAGACGGAGGGACACGAGTGCGGCTGTTCGCAGCTCGAACCTGCGGAGGCGAAAACATGTCAACGAGAGCATCGGCGTATAAATAGCACACAGGAGAAGAGCGAGTGCGGGGACACACTGCCACAGGCAGCCGAAATGCAACGCACCTCTCACGCAGCTTGGCGGCGCGGTCGCGCTGTCCCCGCCACGCGGAAACGATAACGCTCGCGATGAGGCAGCCGAGGATGACACCGTCGAGAACAGCAGACGGCACGCTCAGTCGAATGGAGTCAGGCGGGCGCACCGCCACGAAAATAAGGACGGCGGCAGCCAGCAGGGCCATGATCATACACACGGTCCGCAGCGGCAAGCGCAGCAACCTCGCAAGCCTGCAAGTCCATACAATACAAGCGGATAAGGGGGAGAGTCGAGATCAGCGCATACCACAGGTTGTCATGTGCGCCAACCGCCAAGAGGAGCTCCGCAGAGTCGAAGAATGCGGGAAGGTCACCGCAGCCATCGAATGTCTAGGCCTCGGGAAAAGCCAAGAGACGCACCCAGAGAAATAGACGGTGGTGATGAGCAGCGAGCGCCCAGTTACCACCTGCACGCCGCTCGTCTCTGCCAGCGGCATTGCAATAGCATTCAGCAGTCCCACCAGCACGAAGACGACAACGCTGAGCGTGGGCACCGCGAGGCCGACGCAGGCCATGACCACCATTGTGAGACGCACAGCCATAATGGCCTGGGCGGGAGCTGACGTGCGCAAGTTGCCGCGTTCCGCAGCGCACATCGCCACAAATACCACAAATAGCACCAAGAAGAGCCATCGCATGAGGAACTGAGCGCGGCGTAGCCATTCGCTGGACTCCTCCTCTGCGAGCTCCTTCAGAATGCCCTGCGCGGGCGGGTTCCCAGCCTCTGAATCGACAGCGACGGCGAAACCCGCGCCACTTGCAACGTGCGCTCCACTTTGATCTAGACCCGCTCGTGGGTTGCGCGACGCCCCACTTGCTTGCTGGCGTGGGTGCACAGGACTACGATCACCATCGTCAACACCGACGTGATGCCGAGTACTTCTCTCGTGCCCTGACTGCGAAAGCAGCAGGCCAGCTGCTCCATCACTTCCAATGTCGCCGCGGACCATCCTCGCAGCTCCAGCAGCACCGCGCAGCCCCAGCGGTGCTCTGCGCAACGAAAACGGCCGAGGCGGGCAACTCCTTCGAGTCTTCGAAGCCGCCGCTCACAGCCCCCGCGCCCAGAACGCAGGTGGCTAGAAACACAATGAGTTGCCAGACATCAGGTGAAGTGCAGGCTGCAAGGCACGATTGCACGAGGCAAAGATTGGCGGCCGGGTCGCGGTCAGGCACGCGACAAAGAGAAAACGGCCTGCCGTTGTAGCTTGGGCGCTTTCGCAGGCCGAACGCTGGAAATGATGAGCGGCCAGTCAGCGGTTCCGTTTCTATTGACTGCTAGGCACTCGCTTTCCCGCCAATGGAGTGCCTTCTTGCCCTTAGTCTCAAATTTGAGACCAAGAGCAAGAAGGCACAGACGGTCAGAGACATAAAATCGGGGGAAAGTGCATTGGATTGACTGATGCACTGTCGGCGGTGCCCTCGACAACTAGTACACGCACGACTGGCTTAGACCGAAGAGTGGGTCACCTTCGCTCCCTCAGGCCCGGTCAAGTCTCAGCTGAGCCTCGACTCTGCCGGGCAGCTTCGCGCTCCACGGGCGGCTGCGCGGTGCGCCCCCCGCCGCTGCTTGACCGAGGCAGTGTGGAGCTCAGCAGAAAAGGTGGCCTAATGTGCGGGTGTTTTAGTCGAATCTCCCTCCTAACGGTTGGAAGTGTCGGGAAGTGTTGCAAGCTGAAGATTGAATTCGTCAGGTGGATTTCGCAATGCCTTGTTCACAGCTGTGGACACATGTGGGATATTGAGGCCGAGTCTTTTGTGTTGCTCGACACAGCCTGGTATATTGAGAGGCTGGGCGTTGGGTGGTGCGCCCCAGGCCTTGCTCTTCGCGGGGATTTGGCGAGGTTTGGCCATGGATCGTTCTCACATCGACACGACGTGTACGTCAGATCAGACAGTGCCGTCTCGATCGCCGTCGCGCGTATAAGAGACAGTGTGCGGGGAGCCAAGCGCATTATCACGCGTGCAGGTCATCAGTCGTCAGCTTGAACCTGGAGCCGTTCCAGCCATCACGCTGTCATCGCTCATCGATGTCCAGCAGCGCAACATTCGCTTGCCCCTGACATAGCGTGGCCAAAGCCCGCCGCCGACCAAGCGCTACCGGTGAACGCGCATTCTGCCGGGAACGTGAGGTGGACGCCTCTCGCCCCTAACATTGCCCATCCGGCTATAACGTGTCTACACTCTCAGCCCACAAGTCCGCACACACAAGTAATCGGCGGGCTCAAGCAGTGGAACGCGGCAGGTCAAGAGCGGTGTCATCTCTTGTCGCAGCCGCCGCCGCCGCCTGCCCCCATCACGCGTCGCCAGCGGTCGGGGAGGCGCCCCCGCTGCGTGCAATCAGCATCCCCTTCACCCACTCATAGGTGGCCCAAGAGACCGCCACGGCCGGCATCTGCGCAGTCATGCGCGCGCGCACGCCCTTGAAGAAGGCGCCCGCGCCGCCCTCCGCCCATAGCTGGCGCGCCGTCTCGACCGCGCCGATGCGGGGGCCCGGCGTGGCGGGCGGCAGCAGCCGCCCCTCGGGTGCTGTGTAGAGCATCGCCACCTGCGCCCGCAGCTGCGGCGGCACGGGACCGCGGTGCAGCAGCCGGCGGATGGAGTCCCCGAAGCCTGGCCCCGCGCTGGCGCTGCTGCCACCGGCACCGGCACTGGACGCGGCGGTGCTGCCCGCTGATGAAGCGGCTGATGCGGCGCTGAAGCCGCTGCTGCCGCCCCCGCTCGAGGAAGCAGTCCCCGGGCCCGCAGCCGACGCAGCCGCAGCAGACGCACCAGCCAGCGGTGCTGCCACGAGCGCAGCCGTCTGGAGACGCGTCTTGATCACGTCCAGAGGGCACGTCGCGGCGGCGGCGACGGCGCCAGCACCCGCTCCCGCCAGCAAGAAGGTGAGGAGGCCTGGCTGCTGGCCCTCGGGGGTGAGCGCCTTCTTGAAGGACTCGTTCGCCGCCACCGTCACGGCGGCGTGCGGCATGTTCATCAGCAGCGTGGTGGGGTAGCTGCGGTACAAGCCCAGCAGCCCCTCGCGCTGCATGATGGTGCGCAGGCAGTCCACGACCCCGCGGTAGTAGCCCAGCTGCAGCCGCTGCTTCACGACGTCCAGCGGCGTGATCACGGCGTCGTGCAGCACAGTGGCGATCAGGCCCGCGCCGCCTGCGGCGATGGGGTGATGCCCCGGCTGATTTGCGCCGAACGCCTGCTTGCCAAACTCGTACGCTGAAAAGTACGCAGCGTGCGACGGGATGCAGCCCGTGAGCACCGCGGGCGCGCCGCGCCATAGCCGAACGAAGCCCTCTCTTCTCAACAATTGCATGAACGAGATGGAGTTCTTGGAGTGGCTGAATTGCAGGTGAGTCTGCAGTGTGGCACAGAATGGCATTCGGAAGAAAGTGGTTTCGGTATGACACGGCAGCCTCACCCCGGAATTGACATATGACCTCGAGCGACACATGCTGGAGGTGGCGCTGGCCCTCACCTTGTACGTATCAACGGGAAACATGAACAGGTGCTCGACCACGCCCGCGGCGCTGCCGGCGATGCAATGATCGAGAAACGACCCTCCCTTGCTGGGATCGTACTCCTCCCAGTCGTCGTCCAAAATCACCGGCTCGGCCATTTTCAGAGAGCAGAGCCTACAGTGGCTGCGGGATCCTCGTTGTCGCAGCAATCAGCCGTGCGCTCTTCACCTCACAAACAGCTCTCGCGGGTCACGGTCAAAATTTTGAGCCGCAAACAACAATTGTCAAACTACCCTCTAGAAATCATCAACAGCTGGAAGCAGGGGAGGATTTCCCGCCTCTCAAGGTTCGATGAATCAGAATGCGCTTGCCAAAAAATTAGACCTGACAGACGGAATGAGATTGCGCTGAGCAGAAGCAATTAGCAACCCCTCTTTCCCCAAATGCTCATGTGCCCCGCTTGTGTCGCCCCGTTTTGGCGTCTGACTGGGGCTTTTGTGTGGGTGGAAAATGACGCGCCCGTAACTAACAGACCTTCGCCCGAGCCCCGCAGCGCACGTGCACTGACCTCTTGATGCAGCGTCGATTATGAGCGCCGGGGCCAACAAGTCGGGCCATGGTGCCTTCACGCTGGTGGACGTGGTCCCTGATGTCGGCGAGAAGGTCGCGAGTGTGACGTACCATGGCGACTTCCTCTACGTTGGAACAGGAAGCGGCAAGCTGCACATGTACCGCGTCGCTGGCACAACCACGGCCACGGGCAAGACGGATTACCGCTCGGAGCGGGTTACAGTCGTGGAATGTAGCAAGAAGGGCCCGGTGGTCCAGCTCGAAGCCGTTCCGGACATCAACCTCCTGCTGGTGCTCGCAGACGGCGCGATGTCGATGTACGACCTGGATTCCCTGAAGAAACGGCCATCGGGGTTGCTGGACCAAAAAAACGTGCAGTCCTTCACGCTGAACGTGCGCGGCTATCTCATGAAGCACCGGTTGTGTGTGTGCGTAGCCTCCTCCAAGAAGCGGTTATTCTTTTACGACTGGGCTGACGGCCAGTATGCCAAGAGTATACAACGGGAACTGGACCTGCCTGACGTGCCGAAGTCGGTGGTGAACTGGGCGGGACGCGTGTTCCTGGGGTACAATCGCGAGTACAACATACTGGACGGCGAGACGGGTGACGTGCAGGACCTGTTTTCTCGCGAGAGCGTGGGCATCGGCGGGAGGGAGACGCGGCCGCTCATCAAATACCTGCCGAGCGAGCGATTCCTGATTGTGACCAGCGACAACTTGGGCATCGTGGTCACGTCGAAGGGCGAGCCCGCGCCCGTGCCGACGACCAGCTTCTCGCACCCGCCCATCAGCATCGCGTACTGCTACCCTTACATGATCTCCGTCAGCGACGCCAGCGGCAAGATGGAGGTGCACGCTGCCCGCAGCAGCACGGGGCGCCTGGGAGCCGGCGGCAAGGACGAAATCGTGCAGAGCATCGACATCCCGCACGGCGCCATCGGTGCGTGCAACGCCGGGGCTGCTGTCGTGCTGAATGAACGGCGCCCGCTCCTCGACCGGCAGCAATGCTGTTGTCGGCGTGTGAGGTGCGGCGTGGGCTGTGTGCGCTGGTGCGCTCGCTTCAACGTCGTGCGCGTGGCTGGAGTGGCACCAGTTCCTTGCTCTGTGTTCACAGCGTGCTTGCTTACACATGCTCTCTTTAACCTCCCCTCTCGCTCCTGCAGGGCTCGTGGACGGGCAGGTCGGCTACAGCTACCGCACGGTGCTGGACTACTCGGACACCGCGAAGGGGCGCAACCCCGTGTACGTGGCCTTCGGCAGCCCCGGGCGCATCATGCGCCTGCAGCCCGTGCCGGTGGACCGGCAGGTCGAGGAGATGCTGTCCAAGCACCAGGTCTCAGCGGCGCAGGACCTGCTGGTCAACACCGCGCCGAGCGCGGAGGTGCTGGCCGCGAAGCTCAACCGCCTGCGCATCGACTCGGGCCGCGTGCTGCTGTATCGCCTGGACTTCGAGGCCGCCTTCGCGCAGCTGGGGCTGTCCTCCATCGACCCCCGGGAAGTGTTGACCCTGTTCCCGGAGCTGCAGATATCCGTCGCGGGCACGACCGCCGCCGCGCTGCCGGAGCCGCCCCTTGGGTCGGTCCCCGCGGACATCATCAGGCGGGCCTACCGCTTCCCCTGCCGCTACCTGCACGCTGGCCTGAGTGCGGGCATCGTCGAGGGGTCGCGGGCTCCGGCCGATGCCGCGAGCGAGGCCGCAGACGCCTCCTCGTCCGCCGCTGCGGCGGCCGCAGCTGCCGTCGGGGCGGGCGCCGGCCCTGGTTTTGAGGCTGCCGGCTCCCGCGGCCACGGTGGCGCGGTCTCCGCCGGGCACGGGACTGCGGCGGCGGGTAGCGCAGCGCTGTTTGGGCCCTCTGCGTCCGCCTCCACTCGCGCGGGCGGTGCGCCGGCACGGGGCGACGGGCTGGAGCCGGGCATGCGCAGCAGCGGGCCTGACATTGCTGCCATCGTGCGCGCCCAGCTGCCCGCGTTTGCGCAGCGGGTGAAGGAGGAGGATGCCGCCCGCGCGGAGGCGACGCCGCACTCGCCGCCGCCGAAGCGGCACCCCACGCTGGACGAGCGTCTTGCCGTCTGTTACGAGGCGCTGCTGCTCTTCCTGCGCGGCCGGCGCGCCGCGCTGCTGCGGTGGGTGCGCGGGGACGGCGACGGCGAGGGCGAGGGCGGTGCTGGCGGCCTCGGCGCCTCCTCGGCATCGATGAGGCCGGGTGGCGGGGGCCTGGGCGACGGAGGCAGCCTGGCTGCCGCGCGTGGAGCTGCTGCGTCTGCGGGTGCAGGCGGTGCTGGCGGGCCGGCGCTCTCCCCAGCAGCCTCCGGTCGTGTGCCGACAGACGTCGCGGCCCGCCTGGTGGCCACCTCCTCCTACGCGCCGCGCAACCTGTCTGATGAGGACGTGGACGCCCTCTTCCTCGCCCTCGACACGGCCATCATGAAGCTGCTCTACCGCACGCAGCGCTGGCGGCACCTGGACCTGTTCCTCTTCCGCTGCCCCTTTGTTGACCTCCCCGACGCCACCGCGTTCCTGCGAGGGGTCGGCAAGTACCACAGCGCCGCCCTGCTGTACCAGGGCCGCGGCATGGTGCGGCAGGCGCTCGAGGCGTGGCGCGAGCTCGGCACGTCCGCCGTGCTGGAGTATCGGGAGCGGGTGCGTGACCGGGCCTTCAGCTCAGCGAGTTCTGCTGGCGGCGGGGCGGGGGGCGGGCTCGGCGCCGGCTCGGCGGCCGCTGCGCGCGGCTCCCGCAGCCTGCTGGCCGGCGCGCCGGGCAGCGGCACCCCATCCGGCGCCAGCGGAAGAGACGCGGACGCTGACGGGAGCCGCAGCGGGCGCGTCGACTCGCTGTCCGATGACGAGCTCGCAGACTGGCCGGGCCCGCTGAGCGGTGAGGAGGAGGGGGAGGCGGCGCCGCCGCCTTTCTCTGCTGCCTCCGGTGCCTCTGCGGCCAGCGCGACGGTGCTGACTGTCTCTCGCAATCGCGCGGGGAGCCGGGCAGTCGCGGGCGGCAGGGCGCGGCGCGGCACCTTCCTGCTCACCAGCCCCTCCGCCGGGTCGGTCGCCTCCTCAGGCAGCCTGCTGGGGACGGGCGGGCCCGGCAGCGCCAGCAACGCTGCGTTCTACACGCAACGCCGGCCGAGCGCACTCGGCATGGCCAGCAGCACAGACGGAGCCTCAGCCGCAGCGCCTGGCACTGGCACCGCTGCCTCCTCCTTCGGCGCGACCGCCACAGGCGGCGCCGGCGGCAGCCTGCCGCCGGCACTGCGTCAGTACTACGGGAATCTTGCAACGCTCAGCGGCGGCGGCGCCGGGACCTCCTCAGCGACCTCAGCTGGCGGCGGGATCGACAAATACAGCGGGGTGGAGGACAGTGTGGAGCTGCTGCGCGGGGAGAGCGACCCCGGCCTCGTCTTTGAGTTCGCAGAATGGCTGCTGCTGCGCGCGCCGGCGAAGGCGCTGGCCGTGTTCACTGAGGGCACTCGGTCGGCCCCCTTCGCGCACGACACCGTCCTGCAGTACCTGCGCAGCCAGCGCTTCGTGCAGGCTGCGCGGCTGCAGCCCGGCGCGCCCTCGCCCGCTCGCTTGTTCCTGGAGTGGCTCGTGTACGGTCTGGGACGCACGGAGGAGCGGTTTCACACGCAGCTCGCCTGCGAATACATCGCCGCTGTCGTGATCCTGCGGGGGGAGGACGCTGCCGTTGCGACAGATGTGCTGCCTGCGGGCTCCGCCGCCGCGGCGGGGAACGCTGCGGGTTTTGCCGCCGCCGCGGGGAAGCTGGGGATTTCCGCTCCCTCCTCCGCCATCCCGCTGTCCCTTGCTGCAGCGCTCTCGCCCAAGGACCCGCTGGACCGCGCTGCGGCGCTGTCGGGGCCCCGGAAGCTGGCGCGCCCGCCGCCGGGGACGGAGGGCGGCACGCTGGGCCAGCTGCGCTGCCGGCTGCTGCACCTGCTGCAGGACAGCTGCTTCTACGACGCGGAGCAGCTGCAGGCGGCCATCGGGACGCACAGCGTGTGGGAGGAGCGGGTGGTGCTGCACGCCAGGCGCCGGCAGCACGCGGCAGCCCTCGCAGTGCTCGTCCGGGCGCTGGGGGACCACGCCGCAGCGGTGCGCTACTGCGCGATGCTGTCCCGCCGTCTGTTTGGGGAGGGGAGCGCCGCAGCGGGCGACGGGCTGGCAGGCAGCGGCGGCGGCGGCAGCGCAGGCGGAGACCTCATGTCTGCGACCCCCACCGCTGGGTACACGGGGGCTGGGTTCCTGTCACCCGTCGCTGGCAGCAGCAGCAGCAGCACGGGTCGCGGCAGCGGCGCAGAGGACGCTTTCACGGGCATTGCCGGCGGCAGCGCCGGCGGCGACGGAGCTGCTGGTGGTGGCGGCGGCGCATCGAGCGGGTCTGACGCCTTCCCGCTGCTGCTCGACCTGTACCTGCAGGCAGACGCTGAGCTGAAGGAGACGTGGGCGCGCGCAGGCGTCTCCCCCGCCGCTGCAGCTGCTGCCGGCGGCGCAGACAGCTTTCCGCTGGCGGGCAAGGACGGCGGCCCGCTGCCGCAGCTGCAGGGGCCCGTGACCCCGTACCTGCGCAACGCACTGGACATCCTGAGCCGCTTCGCTGCGTACGTCAACCCTCTGTCTGTCGCTCAGCTCATCCCCGCAGACATCCCGCTGTCTGCGCTGCTGCCGTACTGGTCCACAGCGCTGCCCGCGTCGCAGCACCGTGCCCGGGAGGCGCTCGTGCAGCGGCACCTGTACCGCCACCTGCACCTGGCGGTGCACGCCGAGCTCGTGCGTCTCCAGCAACGCCACGCCGTGATCGACCGCGGCAGCTCCTGCTTTGTGTGCGACAAGCGCATCGACGACGCGGTGTTCTCCGTGCTGCCAGATGGACAGGTGCTGCACTACGGCTGCCTGCGCGAGCTGTCGAACACGTACGGTGCAGCGCTGGGGCGGCACGACCACGCCTACGGTGCGCGGCGGCTGGGGCTGGTGCCGCGGGCCCCGGGGGCGATTCTGTCTGCCAACGCCCTCGCCGCTGCAGCCGCCGAGGGGGCCGGGGCGGACGACACGGGTCTGGGGGACGGAGGGGTCGGCCTCGGCACCGTTGCGACCCCTGTGCGCGACCCCTCTGTTGACGTGCTGCCCCTCTACCCCGACGTCCCGATCCCTGACACGGGCCTCACCTTCAGGCGGTTCAGGCAGGGGGCGCCGCCCCTGCCGCAGCAGCAGCAACAGCTGCAGCTCCGCGGTGCCGCTAGTGCTCCTGCGGGCTCGGACGCCTTGCGTGCGATCGACGATGCAGCTCTGTCTGCCTCCGCTGCGCAGCTCGCCTGTGCCGACCCGAGTACGCCCTCCATGCAGCTGTCCCCGCTGCCGCTGCCTGCGTACGTGCAGACGAAGGTGCTGCGCCTCGGCGGCCCGGGCGCCGGCTTCGTCACATCGCAGCCACAGGGGCCCGCGGCTGGCGGCGCGGCGGGTGCCTCTGGGGGTCGAGGCGTGATGGGCACCATTGCAGGGGGTCTGGGGGCGGTGGGGCACTCCCTGGGGTCCGCTGCCTCGGGGGTGACCCACAAGATAGGGGCTGGCGTGGGCGCCATTGCTGGCGGGGTCGGCGCAGGGGTGGGGGCCATTGCTGGCGGGGTGGGGGCGGGCGTGGGCGCCATCGCAGGAGGGATTGCAGCGGTGGCACACACGGTCACAGGCAGCGGCAGCGACAAGGGCGTTGCTGCGGCCGCCGCGAGCGCGCTTGCCGCTGAGGCCGCCTCTGAGACCGCACTCCGCCGCCTGTCACGCGACTCAGAAGCCTCCGCAGCAGCCGGCTCCGCTGCTGGGATGGCTGGCAGCCCGTACACGCCCTACGGCTCTCCGAGCCTCGCTTCGGCGGGTGGCTTGGCCTCCGCTGCGTCGCTGTCTGCCGCACCAGTGGCGGGCGCCACGACCTCTGTGCGCTTGAGCAACGGCAGCGTCGTTGCAGCGGGCACCGGCGCTGCGGGAGGGGCTCGCGGGATGAGCAGTCAAGCAGCAGCGGCGGGGAGCCCTGGCGGCGACGCATTGGGCAGCGGCGGGCCCTCCACCCTGGAGCGCCAGCAGTCTGTCAGTCTTATCCCAGACCTCACCTCTGCCATCACTGACGACCACTTCTCGGGAGGGGCGGGCAGGTTCGGTGGGGGCGCCCTGGGGGGCGGCGGCGGCTCGGGCTTTGCGGGTCTCTCTGGCGCCAGCGTCGGCGGCGGCAGCGGGTTGTCTGGCGGGTACGGCCCAGGCGGTCAGCCCCTCTCCGCTGCGTCCCCCGGTCTGGGAGGATTTGCGGGCCTGCCGCCGGGCGCAACCGCCGTAAGCCGCGCTGCCGCCGCGGACCGCGCGCGCCGCCTGAGCGGCAGCAGCACCGGCAGCGGGGGTGGGTATTACCACAGCTATGGGATCGGGTCTGACGCCCCGCTGGCGGGAGGCAGCCCCTATGGCCCCGCTCCCAGCGGGGCAGGCAACCCCTTCGGCGGCGCCGCTTCGCCTGCCCCAGCCCCGCTGCCCCCGCGAGCCGTCAGTTCCTCTGCTGCGGGCGCCGGCAACCCCTTCGCTACGGCGGATGCGGGCGCCGGCGGCACGCCGCCTCTGTCTCTCTCAAGCGGCCGCACCGGGTCTGCTGCGCTGGCTCGCACTGTCTCCAGCGGCGTCGGCCTGCGGGGCAGCCCCGCTCTCGCCGGCAGCAGCAGCCCCGGCAACCCGTTCGGTGATGCGGGCGGAGGGGGAGGCGGCCCTGTCGGGCTGGGAGCGGGCTCGCGGCCACCGGTTGCGTCTGTCAGTGTCGCGGGCGTGTTTGGCGGCCGCGCGGCTGCCCCGGTGCCCGCGCCTGCTGCCAAGAAGGGTCTCACTCGAGGGCTGAGCACGTTGCTAGGGCGCGGATCTTGAGACCGCGCTGCGCCTGCCTGCTGCTGTTCTGCCGAGGGCCCGCTCGCTGCGGCGTTCTGAGAGCATGCATGCTGAGGAACGGCTTCATTGTACCACACCTGCTCAGCCGTACACGCATCTTCCAATCCGTCGGCAAGGGCGCACTTTTCGGCACGCAGTTGCAACAATTATGACTTTGACAGTGTAATTACATCATAATCAAAGCTCGGCAATTCGATCGTGCCGAAAGTGGATTCGCCAATTGGCTTGCAAGCATACGTTATTCAGGGCAGGAAACGTAGCTCGCGGATACCGTATGCTTGGCGAGCGCTGTGCACGTGGATTGCAAAGCGGTTGACGGGTGAATGATCTGAAATCGAATCGCGGTGCACATGTGCTTTCGCGTGAGCACGACGCTCAGAGCTCGAACGCGTTCAACACTCCTTGATGCGAGGTCGCCACAATTGGCGCACAAATCCAACCTCGGCAAAATCCTCAATCAAAGTGGGAGGACGACTGGCGGACCTGAGTAGCGGGCGGAAGACAAGCATAAGTAGTCGAGAGTGACTGCTCAGAGCGCAGCCGCCCAACGAACGCAGTGAGGAGGGGTCTGTGCTCGGAGTAGACACTCTTCACTCCTAGCGTAAAATCAAAAAGCACTCAGATTGAAAACAGGCGCAAGACGAGATGGCTTGAGCAACGCAGCAGCGCGCGCTCGGCGCCCAGCGCTGCCAGTCACGCTGCAGCCAGCCCTTGCTATCTGAACTTGCCGATCTTGGGCCGCATAAACTTGGACAGCTTGTGCGCCATCTCTTTGCCGCTGCGCCGCTTCGCCATCACCTCGGGCGTGAACTGCCAGCCCACGGGGTGCGCGGGCACAGCTGCGTGGAAGATGCCGAGCTCCTTGCAGCGCTGCCGCAGCAGAAACGCATAGTACTCGCCGCACACGTGCCCCGCGGCCTGCATCTCCTGCAGCAGCGCGATGGCGTCCTTGATGCGGTAGTCGCGTGCCCGGGCGTGCACCAGCAGGCCGTACGTGTCCTGGTCGGGCGCCACCCCGTGAGCCTTCATCAGCTGCAGCACCTTCTCGGCCTTCTCCGTGCGCCGCTGGTGCACGTGCATGGAGACGAGGCTGCGGAAGGTGCGCGCGTCGGGGGAGAAGCCCCAGCGCGGGAACTCCGCCTTCAGGAAGTTGTACGCCTGCTCGTTGGCGCCCGCCACGCAGTAGGCGTTCAGCATCGTGTTGAGGGTCACAATGTCGGGGGATACGCCCATGCGAGGCAGCTCCCCGTGGTACACATTCTCGAGCTCGGTGAGCAGCACCGCCTTGAGGGCGGCCCGGTCGGTGGGGTACGCCCCCGCAGTGCTGCGGCCGCCCATGGGCAGCCAGTGCGCGCCCGCGAGCACCCTCTCGCTCATGTCTACGAGGGCACGCATGCGCAGCTCACCGCGGGAGCCGGAGGCAGTGAGGGCCCCTGCCACCTGCAGGGCCGCGTCCTGGCGGGCAGCGTGCGTGCGCTGGCCTCGAGACAGGCCGAGCTCTGCGGCGGCAAGCGCCGATTCGCCGGGCGCGGGAAGCGTCGCGAGAGCACTGCCAGGGGCAGGCGCGGACGCTGAGGGCCCAGCCCCTGCAGCTGGTTGGGCAGCGCGCTCCGCCGCTGCACCTGCATCCGCTGCGTCCGCCTTGCTCTGCGCGGTCTCCTGTGCCCGATCCTTGAGCACCTGCACGGCCATCATGGCGTCCATCGCTGAGGGCGCCAGCCCCAGGGCGCGCCGCTTGCGGTACTTGCGCACGTCTTCGCTCGCGAGCACGAGCGAGCGCTCCAGGCGCGGCAGCATCTCCTGTCGCAGCATGCGCGCAACAGCGCGGGCGACGATGCGCCGCCGCAGCTGCTGCGGGCTGCCCGCCTCGCCCGCCGCGTCTGCAGCGGCGTCGCCGGGGTCGTAAGCGCGGCTGCGCTTGCGCAGGTGCTTGCTTGCGAGGTGCGGGTACAGCTCTGCACTGGGCACTGTGGGCGCAGGCATCAGCAGCTGCGCCACCTCAAGGCGCGCAGCGGCGATGATCTCCTGCCGCTCGCGCTCCCGCTGCTGCGCAATGCGCTGCTCAGGGGACAGGGGCGCCAGGGGCGGCGCTGCCCCGGTGTGGAGGGCCGAGAGGGCGCTGCCGCTGGCAGCGGCAGCGTTCCGCTCGGCACGCACAGCCGCCAGTACGGCGTCTGCGTCGTCTGCAGCGATCTCCAGGGCACTGCGCTGCCTGGAAGGCGCGGGGCTTGCAGAGGCGCCAGCAGCGGCCGCTGCGGCCTGACTGGCCCCGGCAGTGCCCCCGACACCGGCGCCGGCGCTGCCCGGCCCTGCGAACAGCTCCCCTGCTGCCTCCTCGCTGGCCTCCGCGCCGCCACCAGCGCTCTCCAACTCAGTCGCGATGCTGGGAGCCAGGTTCGCGGGGCGCGCCATGTACTCGGTGGGAGCGAGGGGCACGCCAGAGCGGCGGCGGCGCACCAGGCCGGGGAAGGGAGACTCTGTCAGCCCGTCTCCGAGCGGCGCGTCCGCCACGCGCTCGAGAAGCACGTTGCCAGCATCGTCCACTGCAGCATGCGCAAGCGCTGCGGGCAGGGCGGGCCGCTGGGGGGCCGCCGGCCGCAGAAAGGCGGGCGTGGACGAGGCCGGGCTGCTGCCGTCCCCGCCAGAGGTCAGGGCGATGGACTCTTCGACGAGTGCCGTTGCTGATGCACCGCCGTCGCTGCCAGCGGCCGCAGCTACCGTCGCCTGCTGCAGCCAGGTGGCGGGCACGGCGTCAGCTGCCGTCACCGGCGCAGCGTCGCTCTGCAGCGCACGCGGGCGTGACGGTGCGAGCTCGCTTGCGGCAGCGACGGTGGCGGAACTCCGCGTCTCTGCAGTCCGCATGGGGGCGGGATGTGCAAGCTCCGATGCCGCAGCAACCGTGGACGCTGACACATCGGCGTCTGCGGCGGCAGGTGCGCCACCCGCGGTAGCGGCGGCGGGGGCTTCGGCATGAGCCGGTGCAGCAGCAGCAGCCGCCTGCGCAGAGGGCTCGACGTAGTTCACGCCGGCGGCGAGGGCAGCGCCGCGGGCAGCGGCTTCTGCCTTCCTGCGCCGCCGCGCCGCTGTCGATGCCACGGCGGCTTCAAAGTCGTCTGAGACGTCGGAGTCGGGGCTCGGCTTGGCCCCGCCCGTCAGCAGCGCTACCTTGCGCGCCTTGCCAGCCCGCTCTGCCTCGCTCAGGTCGCTGTTGCTCCAGTCTGAGAGCTTGTCCAGGTGCGCTGACCCCTTGGCTTCGAAGGCCGCAGCAGCGCTGCCCCGCGTCGTCTCCACTTGCATCCCTGCCGTCACGACGTCCATGTCGTCCTCCTCGCTGGCGTACTCGCGCTCGAGGGCCCTGCAGGGAGTTGGGATCGGGTGCGAGTTGAGAGGGCGAAGGGGGGCATGGGATGAAAGCGCGTCAGCGACAGGGGGGAGAGGATCCGGTGTGATTCATTCGCAGCACCCTCGTAGCCAGCCCGGCGCGCGCCTAGTAGCCATCCCTGGCCACACGCAGCCACCCGCGCCGTTCGCAGCGCAACCACCGCCCCGGCGCTCCAGCTCTCCGTCCATACACACAACTCACTCGACCAGTCGCTCCGTGGTCTTCTCCGCAAAGTAGTCGTACAGCTTGATGGGGTCGTGGTCGCCGTCTGAGTCCGACGTCTGCGGGATCGGGATGTCGCGCACATCCAGCAGCTTCTTGAGGGGCACGCTGCACGAGAGGGAGGGCAGGGGAGAGGGGAGGAATGTGTCAGGGAGAGGGAGGCGGTGGAAGGCGGCAGCGCCGACGCGCTTGCAATCGAGGGCAATCGGCAGCGGGTTGTGGGGTATTCCCCAAGCCTGCTGGCACGGCAGAGCAGCGGCCATTCCAAACCCCTTCCCCGGCGCCAACTCACCCGCCGACCTCCACGTCCGAGTCAGAGTCAAACAGCGACACCTGCCGCCGTGGCTTTCGGGCGGGAGCCGCCGCCGCCGCCCCTCCGTCTGCAACCACCAGCTCGCTGCCGCCGGCGCCTGCACTCGCCGCGTCCGCGGCGCCGCCCGCAGTCAGCAGCCGCGGGGCAGCGCTGCCAGTGCCCGCAGCGATCTCCCGCGGGCGACGCTGTGCAGCGTCGTTGTCGGAGCCGTCGCTGCTGCCGCCGCTCATGACGGGGGAGCCGAAGATGTCCTTCTCCAGCGACGCCTCCAGCGCTTTCAAGTAGTCCTTGAACCGCACGCGGCCGTCGGGGCCGGGCGGCGGCAGGTGGATGCTGCCGATGATGCGGGACCCATCGGGAAGCGTGCGGGAGCCGTCAGCCTCCGTCGTGCCCTCCGCAACCGCCGCGTCGCCGCCAGCGCCCGCAGCGGCAGCCCCGTCGCCGCCACCACCCGCGCCAGCGCGGGCGCGGGGCCCGCGGCGGCGACCTGCCGTGGTCTTCGCCTCCTGCATGATGTCATCAAACACAACGCCGCCCGCGGACCTGCCACTGCGGCCAGCGCCGCCCTTCGCAGCCCCGCTGCCGCCGCCAGCTGCTGCTGCCTTCTTGCCTCGGCCGCCCAGCATGGGATGGTCCCCGTCGTCTGCGAGCACGTCCACATCGACGAGGCCACTGCCGAGCACGCCTGCCGCCTCCCGCGCCTCCGCCTGCAGCGCCGCCTTCTGCGCCGCCACGTCCGCCTCCAGCTGCAGCAGCTCCATCGCGTCCGCCGCCTCACGCACGCGCAGCTTGCGGTCCTCGCGGGCCTCCACCTCTGCGCGCAGCATCTCCTCGTCCGTGTCGATCGCGAAGGGCACCTCGTTGTCCGCCTCCAGCTTGTCGAACAGCGCGGGGCTGATGCCGATGTCTCTGATGAGGGACTCCTTGGCCTCCAGGTAGTCGGGATGCGTCAGGTCCTGGTTGTACTCGCTGACCTGCGGCAGCAGCGAGGAGGGGTCTGCCGGCACGAAGGGGTCGTCATCCACGCCCTCCTTCGCTGCGGTGATCAGGGAGCCAGGCGCGGACGCGTCCACGTCCTCCGCGTCCCGCCCCTTGTCGCGCTTCATGGGCTTGTCCCCCGTGTTGTCCTCCTGGTAGTAGTCTGCGAGCAGGTTCTCCACGAGCTGGTTTGGGTCCCCCTCCACGATGCGCGCATAGTCGCCGAGCACGCGCTTCTGGCCCGCCAGCAGCTTCGCCGCGCTCTCAGGATCCTCCAGCTGCAGCAGCTCGCCCGCCTTCGCGTCGCTCAGCGCCATGGCGCGCGCCTCCTCGCTGCGCTCCACGCTCGCCTTGGGCTTGCGCAGCGCGCGCATGTAGACGGCGAGCAGGGCGTTGAGGGTGAAGAGGGAGGGACGGATGCCCTCCTTCATCGCCTGCCACATGTACGTGCGCGCGCGCACCACGTCCCCCGTGTGCGAGCAGGCGGTGAGGACGGCCGTGTAGCTGTAGTCGTCGTGCGCGTGCCCCGCCACCGTCATCTCGTTGAAGTACGTGTGCGCCATGTGCGCCTGCCTGAAGGAGCGGCCCGCGGCGTGCATCATGGCGTTGTACGTCACAGCGGTGATGGGCAGGGACAGCTGCTTCATCTCCGTGAGCAGGTTCACGGCGCGCTCCACCTGGTCGCGCTTGGCGCAGGCGCTGATCATGGCCGTGAACGCCACGGAGTCCGGCTCGCAGTGCTTGGTGCGCATGTGGTCAAAGACGAGCCACGCCCGGTCGAACTCCCCTGCCCGCACGCAGCCCACGATCAGGTGCGTGAACAGGACGGGCGTGAGGGGCAGGCCCGCCGCCTCCGCGATCTGCAGCTGCTGGAAGGCGCGCGGCAGGTTGCCCGTGCGGATGCACGCCTGCATGAGGCCGCCGAAGGTGACACCGTCCACGGGCACGGCCCCTCGCACCATGCTGTCATAGACGGAGAAGGCGGCGCCCACGTTGCGCTGCCGCGCGCACGCCAGAATCAGGTGGTTGTACTCGATGGTGTCGGGCTGCAGGCCCCAGCGCCGCATGGACGAGAACAGCTCCAGCGTCTCGGTGAACCGGCCCTGTGCGCTCAGGGCGCGCAGCGCAGCCTGCAGCGTCTCGCGCGACCGCTCCACGGCGCCCGTCTGAAACCCAGTGAGCAGAGCGGCAGTCTCGTCCGCAGACAGCTGTGCGGCCCCCGAAGAGGGGGCAGGCGCGTCGTGCGACAGCAGCGACTCAATGATGATGCGGTTCTGCGTGCTCATCTCCGCCAGCGCTGACGGGCTCGGCAGCGCGGGCAGCGTGGTCGGCACCGTGAGTGCTGTCACCTGCGCCGCGGCTTGCTTCGCCTCCACCACGCGCTCGCGCCGCTTCTTGTATCGCTTCTCCGCCTTTTTGCTGATATGCTTGCGCCAGTGCGTCACGCGCTCCGGTACGGAGGTGGTGTGGCGCCCCGCAGCCGCGCTAGGTGTCGCGTGGAACTGTCGCACAGATGCCGCTCCGCCAAGGCACAGCGACTGCGGGCCAGTGTGACCACCTGGCAGCATACCAGCCGCTCCAACGAGCGGGGCCGAAGTCAACCCGCCCGCCCCGCTCGAAGGCTGCAGCATGCATGACCGGGGCATCGACGGCAACCCGCGACCCACGATCAGCGAGGCAGCGCGGCAAGACGCCGCGCCGGCTCGCAATGCGGCGTACATGCTGAGACCGACTGATCGAGGGTGCGTGGATGCGCAGGAGCCCCTTCGTGGTCGCACACACGGCCGACCGTGCACGGCTGAGAAGCCTTCTTCACCGCCTCAAACTCCACAACGGGAAGTGCGCTCTCTCCAAGCGACCCCGCTCACCTGATCTGTCGGCACGTGACCGCCCGACCAGGTTTTTATCGGCTCCAGAGCGGATGGACAGCCAGCGACGATATTGGCCACTCAGATTTTGCAGCCAAACCACATGCGTTGGATTTGTGCACTCCGCTTACCATGCGGTTGATTCCAGCTCCGCCGACTTTCAAAATTTACTGCCATGAACTGCTCCGCCCTGCACTTGTGATTGTGTTGTTCGCTGGCGGGGAACTTGGCTTCTCGCAGCTGCGGCTCAGCGGCACCGGCTCGTGATGGAGCTTGACGTGGACTTTCTCCGAGGGGCCGCCTTTAAGGGCCACAAGGCAGCTTCTGGGGCCGTTGTTCTCAAACTCGCCCAGCGCGTGCTGCTGTACCCTGTGTATGCGGCTTTCTGGAGGGAAGTTGGCTTTCCAGCACCTTTGGTCGCTGGAATCTGCGCTGCCTATGTTTTCTACGTGGGGATTCTACTGCATCGCGTGCTCGCTTGCGGGTTGCTGAGTCTTGTGCTCTCTCAGGACGCTGTGTGGCAGGCAGGCTCGCCCACCGCCTTCGAGCTCCTGCAGGCCTTGGTGCTGTTCGTGTTTTTCTGCTGGCTCTACGCCCGCATGAACGCCGTTCGGTTCAAGGACGTGCTAATGCAGCAGCATCGTGCACCAGCCAATGCGCAGCTCTCCCCGGTCGCTGCCTGCCGCGGCCGTGAGCGCGCGTTGTCCGAGGATAGCGAAGATGAAACAGAGGTCGACGACGATGAGGAGGAGGCTGCGGAGGAGGATCACGGGCCACCCGGTTCACTCCTGTTTCGCGGCGTTGCACGGCCGACCAGCGCCAGCGGCGAGAGAGCGCCCGCCCCGGCTGGCGGCGGTGCCTTCCCCGTTGACGGTGCAGCTCACGCAGCGGAGGCCGTGCATCGCCCTACCCAGCCTAACCGACCCCAGGGGACTGATGCGGGACAGCCCGCGGCCACAAGCGCCCCCCTGAACTCATCGCCAACTGACTCGTTGCGGAGCTCGCTAGATGCGCCGGGCGGCACCTCCGGCGACGAGAGTGAGGAGCACAGCCAGGGGCTGAGCGGGGAAGGGGGCGGTCTCGCCGCGTCCTCGTCACAGGTCCATCGATGCGAACCGAGCAGCTCGCGCGCCCCCGTGACTGGCGACACTACAGCGCCCACGTCACGGCCAGGTCTGCAGACTGCGGCAGCGGGGGCATCCTCGGGTGACGGCGTGTCTCAGCGGCCCTCCACCGCGCCTGCTCTCCCCGAGCCGTCCCCGGCCCCCTCTACGCCGTCGTCGACCGACCCTCGCAGCAGGCTTGAGCAGACTCCTGGTGGCGGCATGCGGCGGGTGCGGACGCAGGGAGACATCAGCGCCAGCCTGCGTGCCGAGCACGCGGCTGCAGGCGGCCTGCACACGCGGAGCGGCAGCAGCACCTCACTGCAGCGCTTGGCAGCGCTGAACGTCAGACAGCGCACCCTATCGAAAGAGCGCGATGGCTCTGTGGGCCGTGATGCTCCGAGTGGCGCGACTGTTGCATCTGTCTCTGCGGCTGGGGAGCACGGCCCTGCGGAAGCGGGGACGAGCGCAGCACCTGCCAGGCGCATCGTTTCTCTGCAGGAGCACATCGCTGCGGCTGGGGGCGCTGCCGCGGGCAGTGGCGTGGTCGCAGCTGTGGCGTCGCCACTAGCTGCGCTGTCGCAGCTCTTCAAGCCGCTTCGGCTGCCTGCAACCAGCGAAGCCGCGCCTGCGTCCCC
>Ga0208629_100220_pt1 | contig 28478 bp, 14 predicted proteins | sample LakWasMet19_HOW5_2_FD_183865 | JGI IMG/M metagenome (GOLD analysis project Ga0208629, IMG submission 183865) | Freshwater sediment methanotrophic microbial communities from Lake Washington under simulated oxygen tension - Sediment Metagenome... | ecosystem: Environmental > Aquatic > Freshwater >... | reverse complement strand
CGTCTGGAATTTGCCGGAGGCCCCGTTAGCAAAAAAATCAAATGTGGCCCCGTTTGTGCCAAATGTGCACCCATTTTTGTCGCATTTTGTCACCGTTAGTCTCACTTTGCTAATGTGGACGGTGCATCTCGACTTCGACGTTTGTGGGCGGCAGTTGGCGAGCTGTTGCGGATGCCAACTCACACTTCTCGCGACGTACATCGTCCACTGATTGCATCGCCACTCACGCCAAGACAGGAATATCATTCATGGCTGTCATTGGTGCGACCTGTTGATCGCCGTGGCCAGGCGGCGCTGAGCGCGGACGACTGGCGTCCAAACGTCTCATTCGCTCTTTGTCCAGCAATACGTCGCGGGTTGCGCTGCAAGGTAACGCTCACCACCGCTCTTTGGAGAGTACGATTAGCGTTATCTTCACGTCCGCCCACCTCTCTACCTGTGACCACGGCTGTAAGGTTCGTAATCGCAGCGGCCAACGCCGGTGAACTCAGTCTCAGGTGGCCGATCTCATTGACGGCAGTCCACCAGCTACAACGCCTTTCTGCTGCATCGATCGTGCTTGGCTGAGATAGTTCCTTCACATCTCAAGTCCGATGCCATGCTCAAGCTTCCGTGCGTGCGTTCGATCACTTGCGCTTTCAGGTTCCGTTGCGCGTTGTTCGGCTCGACTGCAGATGGCCAAGCACCGCGCACAAACCGGCAAGCAGTGGTCCCGCCAACAGAGGGACGACGAGGAGGAGTCAGGGACGATGAAGCAAAGCAAGTGCCAAGCGCGAGAAGCGGCGGCAGCGCGACGAAGCTTTTAGCAAGGTGCGCCGCGTCGTCGTTGCTGTTGTGTGTGTGAGTGTGTGTGTGCGCGCGCGCGCGAGCCACAGAGTGTGTGTATGTGTGTGTGCGCGCGCGCCGGCGAGCGGTGCATCACCGTCGTCATCCAGGCGGTCAAAGAGGCGCACGGCCGTCACGACCGTGGCGCGTATGCCTGCAGCGCCTTCAGGAGGCACTCCAGCATGGCGCGGCGGTGTGGCGACGCGGCACGCTTGACGCTGTGGACGCCCGTCATCCCGCGCAGCACCCTTCGTCATTCGTGTGCTGCAGGTGGTCGCGCACCGCGAGGTGCTGAAGCTGCTGCAGCCTCCCGCACGCCTGTCACTGTACTTGCTCTGTGTATCCGACGGCGCGGACTTGAGCAGTTGGCACGGCAATGACGTCGCGGCGCTCCGCGCGTACCTTGTTGAAAACCTGACAGACACTTTGGTGTGAGTGGTGCGGCAGCCTGCTGGCGGCGAGCGGGGGGAGTGGCCGGCTCTGCGAATCGTGCCCGCGCGTGTAGCTTTCGGGGTTGGCCAATGCGACAGTGTTGTTGTACTTCACGTTGCTCCGCCTTTGTGCTCGCCTCCATGCTGCAGCAATGTACAACACAACCGTAGGAGCCTCCTGGAGAAGTGCCCTCTCGTGAAGAGCTTCTTCGACAGCTAACAGCGCGCGTTCCTGCGACTCCAGCCAGCTCTGCAACACATCGTGGCTGTCGCTGCCGGTGGATCCGTCGCGGGCGCAAATCGACCCAGCTGACGATGAAGCTGTTGGCGCGAAGGCGGCGGAGCTTCGGAAGCTTCCCGTTGACATTGACGAGGCAGTGGTGCGCGTGGCGGTGGCACCTGTCGCAGGCAACAAGGTGACGCAAGTCAAGGCCATCACCACCGTGTGAGTACTAAAATGTTGTTTGCTTCTCGTTTGTGAGTGTGCCGCCCTCGCCTTCCTCGTTTACGCTCCGTCGTCGCCTTTGTTCCCCCTCTCTGCGGCTTGCAGCAGCAAGCATCCGCAGGCGCTGCGCCTTTTCGTCGGCTTCCTGCGCCACGCCGCCAGCATTCCAACCCAGTCTGGATCGGCTTGTGGAGCAAGACGAAGAAGCACGACGCGGTGTGCGCACCAGTTTGGACGCGCGTGATCTCCGTCGGTGCTGCAGTTGCCGCCGCGGCCGCATGGACTTCACCCCGCAGCTGCCGACGGCATGGCGCCCCAGGCGGAGCGCTGCGTTGGCTGGGGCTGAGGCTCTCGGCGCGGGCGGCGCTGCTGACGGCGACCCAGTGCTCGATCATCACGATGGCGCGGGGGCGCAAGTTGCCGCAGCTGCCAGCAGTGCCCACGGCGGTGCCAGCGGCCCAGGGCCCAGGGGCAGGCGGCAAATAATGTCGCACGAGGCTGCAGGCGGCAGCGCTGCAGGATGCACTCTGACGATTGTTGAACGTGACGTTGCATCGTTTACACCTGTCGTTTGCCAAGCAGTGCATGCATTTGGACTAACGATCGCACTTTTGCAACAAATGAGACCGTTTTGCATTTTACTAACGATCGCACTTTTGCAACAAAAGGCACGGGGGCCCCGTTTGTAAAATTTACAAATGTGGACACCCCTAGCATTTGTAAAATTCTGAATTGGTACAAATGAGGCCCCGTTTGTACAAAAGGGGCCGCCGGCAAATTCCAGACGTCATGAAGCCCAAAAATCGGGCGACGTCATCCTGCTGCTGTCGCGGGCGACGCGGGGGCCTTGACTGAACTCACAGGTGTGCTGCATTTTGCTTCCACATAGGTGTACTGAGGGCGAGGTGTCGGAGGGGTGCCCAACTCATTCACCGGGAGTTGGCTCGCCTCTCCGCCAGGCGTAGAAGGCCGCGATGCCTGCGCCACGGGTGAGCTGGCCGCGGGCGACGCGGGGGCCTTGACCGGACTCACAGGTGTGCTGCATTTCGCTTCCTCACAGGTGTACTGAGCGCGAGGTGTCGCAGGGGTGCCCAACTTATTTGCCGGGAGTTGGCTCGCCTCTCTGTCAGACACAGAAGGCCGCAGTGCCTGCGCCACGGGTGAATTGGCCGCGGGCGACGCGGTGGTCGTGACTAAACTCGCAGGCGTGCTGCATTTCGCTTCCTCACAGGTGTACTGAGCGCGAGGTGTCGGAGGGGTGCCCAACTAATTCACCGGGAGTTGGCTCGCCTCTCTGCCAGGCGTAGAAGGCCGCGATGCCTGCGCCACGGGTGAACTGGCCGCGGGCGACGCGGGGGCCTTGACCGGACTCACAGGTGTGCTGCATTTCGCTTCCTCACAGGTGTACTGAGCGCGAGGTGTCGGAGGGGTGCCCAACTCGTTTACCAGTGGTTGGCTCGCCTCTCCTTCGGACATAGAATGGGCATTGGTTGCAGGTCGGGAGGATCACCAGCCGACCCGCTGACTGCTGTGCCGACAACTCTGCTGTAGGCGTCTGTATGCTGGACAAGCCGTTCAGGTCACAGACGGGCGGAGGCGACATGGGAGCACTGCATGTCTGGGCACTCGAATCCACGCCCACGGCATCAGTGGGCATCGGTTGCAGCTCTGACCAGCATCCTGCCGGTCGCCGTTTGCGTCAGTGCCATCGGCACCCGCCCTGCCCTTCCCTTGCCGGACGTTGCCCTGTCGGGCCAGGCCCTTCCGTGCGCCGTCACCGGCAGGGGGGCGGTTGCCGTGCGCAGATCCAGTGGCGGCGCTGCGTGTGCGGCGGTTGTTGGGGTTGGGGTTAGTAGAGTGGGCGGCGTCGCCCATGTGGCCGAGGTTCAGCAGCCCAACAGCAGCGTTGTGGATGGTTACAGTGCCGCCTGGTGCTGCATGAATTGAGTTCTGTTGTATCGCAGCAGGGCGCGCACTCGGCTGCCCTGTGGCGTCCAGGGAGTTGGCGGGAGGGGCTTGCGGGCTCGCAGCACCGGTGCTGCACGGAGCACCCTAGAGTACGGCTTTGCGAATCGAAGTACCGGTATTCGAAGCGCAGGCGAGTGTTCCGCCGACTGTTGTGGCCGGGGCTGCACTTTCAATCACTGGCAGCGCTGAACAGCGCTACGATACCATGTGGCAGGAATCGCGCAGTTGCGGGAAAGCGGGGCTGCCGTCAGAGTGTATTGGCACACCCCGATGGTGGGGTTGTTCGCGCATCGGCCCGTTGACGTAAGGCCCCCAAGGACGCCGAAAACGGCTCCATGTCAAGGAACGAGCTCATATCGCAGGCGTTCGTGCTCCGCGGCCTCGAACAGCGGGCATCGCTCGGCCCAAGCTCACCCGGACTTGCCCTCCGATCGGCGCGGATGATCCGATACCCGGGTGAAGCGGATTGTGAGGCAGTCGCTCTGCTTGTAGTCTACGCGGATTGCCTCAAGATCGGTTTGACGGCCAGCCTGGCGAATCGAAACTCGATCGGCGATTCGTTGCGGCGAATGGGAACTTCTTGCAGTGTGTTCATGTGAAATGCGAAAACAAACCAGGCGCGAATGGGGTCAGATGTGCCATCGCCGACAAATGAGGTCGGCCGAGTATGTTCGACGTTCGTGCTCATGAGCAGTGCTTAATGAGCGCCGCTGACCGACAATGTCATGCACCATGACGGCAATTCGCTGCAGCCCAAGGGTTTCAAAAGACGAACCCGATGCGAGGAGGTGCATTCCAATCTTGGGAGTACGTTGGGGCTGAGCAGGCTTCGGGCAACTCCGGTGAAAATTGTGGTCGCCGCTCGAGCTGCGAGAACACCAGCGCGTCGCGCGATCGAGGGAGACTGCTCTTCTTGCAACTGACCGCGGGCTTACGCGACGGGCTCACGAACTCGCCTCGCGATGGACGCCTGTACAACGACCCCTGTGACTGAGTCGTTGGCGCCGGGGCATGTTGTCGTTACCTTTTCGCAGGCGCGGCTTGGTATGTATCTGGAGCCTTGCGATGGGCAGGACGACCGCGGGGCCGTTGTCTGCTACTTTGAAGATGTTGAGGACGGCCGCTCGGGAGAGGCCGAAGCCAGCGGTGTGATCAAGCCTGGCTTCGCGATCACCCGCATCGCTGGCTCGGAGGTGGCATTCGCTCCCTTCGCGACGATCATTGACCTGCTGGTCACTTCAGGCCGGCCGTTGTCGGTGACCTTCAAAGACCCTGAGCGCTCGGAGATCAAGGATCGCTTTGGTTTCCCGCGAACCAAACTCCACGTGGAGCTGGAGGCTGCGTTCTTTCGCTCGCACGCCGACTCCCAATCACAGCTCGATATGGCGTGGCTGCGCTTTCTGCAGCAGCTCGGTGGCGCTGGTGGTGCCCAGGCTGGGGTGGGGCGGCTTCTCCGGGATGCGAACGGGGAGGTTCACTTCCCTGCGCGTCCGTTAGAGCGGCTGTCGGCGCTGGCTCCCGCGGGCGACTTGCCAGCGATGGCGGCACAGCTGCCAATGCCTGTGATTGACATCTACAAACGCTGCTGGAGCTTGGGGTCGCCGAGCACGCTGCCCATCGGCGTGTGTGTCCCGCCGGGGCTTGGTGCCAGCGGCCTGCCTGGTGCGCCGCCGCCGCTGAAGCAGCGACAGGCATTCGCCGAGACGCTTGCACGTCTCCTGATCCGAGGCGGGTGCCCGGCCGCCTTTCGAGCGAGCATCTGGTTCGAGCTGTCTGGGGCGCGTGCTAAGGCTGCACTTCACCCAACGGGCTACTATGCTTCTCTGCTGCGCAAGCTTCCCGATGCTGCTGCCGCTGCTGCACTCGCGAAAGACGTCGATCGCACGTTCCCTGGGCACGCATTTTTTGCCGATCCAGCCGGGCTGGCATGCCTCACCCGAGTCCTGTCTGCCTTCGCCGTGCACAACCCAGTGATTGGGTACTGCCAGTCTCTCAACTTCTTGGCGGGCTTTCTGCTGGTGGTGCTGCCCGAAGAGCATGCGTTCTGGGTGCTGGAGGTGCTCGCTACCGAGATTCTGCCGCCGCACTACTTTGACGACGGCCTCCTTGGCATGTTCGCCGATCAGCGAGTCCTCGCGCACTTGCTTGGCGAAGTGTGCCCCGATGTTGCTGCTGCCGTAGCAACAGCGGGCATCGAGCTGCACACGGTGACTGTCGAGTGGATGATGTGCCTGATGTGCACCGCGCTTCCGACTCACACGGCGCTTCGCCTTTGGGACGTCGTGTGGGTATGTGGGGTTGAGGCCGTCTTCCGCGTCACCCTGGCTCTCTTTCATGCGAATCGGGCACGCATTCTTTCTGTCACGTCATCAGCGACACGCACCTGCGTGGCTGTTGCAGTGGACTCTGCGAAAGGCGCCGCCACCGGTGAACCGCGCGTCGCCGCAGCAGGTGCTGGGTCGCCGGCTCCCGTAAGCGTTCGCGTGCAGAGGGTAGGGCCCGACGGCCATGCACCGGGGGCTGCATTAGTGGGGCCGCTCAGGCCCGCCGCATTGCGGGGCGCTTCTGCTGGCGTTGCAGCTGACAACTGCAGCGGGATCTCCACTCGCAGCACTGCACTCGGGGTCGGTCAAGATTCCCTGGAATTAGACAAGGCGGTTTCAGCAGCGGTGGCAGCATCGCTACTGAGCGCCACGCCCAGCACTCCAGCCGGAGCGTTCGGCGAGAGACTTCCTGCAGGATCTGGCTCGAACCCCGCTTCTGTCTGCACATCTGAGAACGCGTTGTCCGTGCCGATTTTTCGAGGGGGCACTGTGCGTCATGGGGCCGCACTGTTCCCCGCCGTGTATCACATGCTCAAGGCATTGCCTTCAACGGCGGCTGCGCATGATGTCGATGGCCTGATGCGTATTGCATTTCCTGCAACGGAGACAGAGGCCCGAGCTCTCGGGTGCCCGCCGTGGGACCGGCTTCTCAACCCAGCGCGTCTTTCGAAGCTCAGGTGCGTTGCCCCGTTTTGAGCAGTGTGCAATTGATAGTGTACCGTAGTGGAGCTCGGTGTGTGCGTGCCGTGGTGGCGGTGCGAGCGCTTCTTGTGTTGTGCGTGCCTCTGACCGTGCACCCAACGCTTCGCGTTCGTGCCCTGCCCCTCAACTTGACGAATTGCAGGACAGCCGCTCGGGCTCAGCTTTTGCAGGAGGCGGCTGACGTGCGTCCGCTCACTCGCGCGCGGGACACGCACGGTGCTGCACTGCTTGCGATGGGTTCTGAAACTCCACCCAAAGAAATACCTGTGTCGACGGATCGTGGCTTGGCGGCTTCGTCGGGTACGGTAGAGGGCAACACGACCGCTGAAGTCGCCGGCCTTGCCATTCGCCGCGCGGTTGACAGTGGTTCCCGTATCGTGGCGAGCGATTTGTTGGGTGCGGAGCGCAGTGTGGAGCACATCCGCGGCGCTTCGGCAGCAGAGCCGCTGTGAAGCCGACACCACGATGGGCACCTCGCCTCACAGCTGTAGTTTCTGCTGCGCCCCAACTTGTAGAGCGGCTTGTGACCTCTGTTACATTTGGGGGCACCTCGAGCTTGAATATTTGGTTGTGTACCGCGTTGATCCAGATGCGTGATGCATGTGCCACTGCAATCGTTCATCTCGAACTCCGGATCCTCTATATCCCTCGTACTAGTGCACAATAATTCTAACGTACACCACACGAATACACCGTCGACGTTTACTTTGGTGCGCCGGCACACAAGCGCGAGTTGTAAGCACACTTCGGACATGCATGATCATATCCCGGTGTATACCTGCCATTTCGGCGGTGCGACCACTTGAATTTCTTGTATTGGATATGATCGATATCACACAATGCATGCACGCATTCGGAATGTCCAACACAGCAGTAACTGTTGGCGGGGTCATGGGCGTCGTGCAGCGTCGTATTCGTAATTACAACACATCAAACAATGCAGCTGCAGTGCTGGTGCACGTGACCGTTCGACTCCTCGAGGAGCTCCCGCGCGACTCGGCCTGAGCCACGCCCACTGCATCGCCAACTGCCATCGGTAGGTCATTCGTACAAGCTGAGGGCTTTGCCATGTGACTGCGGTATTATGAGCTGCGCGGACGCGTCCGTAGCAGCATGAGCAGATCGTCAACTTTCGGGAATTCGGCGTCGTCCCATTCCAAGTGCGGCGCTTCGGAATGTGACGCCCCAGGCTGACCGGGCGCGGAGCTCGGCGCGACGGTGTGAGCGGCAGGTGCAGCCGCCAACGCCGGGGCCATCGTGTGCATCTCCAGCAGAGAGCGATCTTGTGCTTCACAAGGGAGCGACCGCAACACTTCAGGTTCCGGAGAGCTGCCCTTCCGTGTGCCGGCTTCTGCGTGCGCTTCAGGAGCATACGCTCCAAATCGCGCAGACGCAGGGACGGCACTGCTGTTCGGGCACTCCGCCAGCCGCCCGTGTGTTGTACGGGTGCCCGGCGTTGTGTCGGCGCAGTCCTCAGGAGCCCTCGCCTCATGAGCGCCAGTCGAGGCGCCATGCGTACAAAGCCCCCCGCTCAAGTCATGTGCGGCACAACCAGACACTCGAAACGAGCGTGCGAACTGTGGTGCTGGCAACACACCGCCGCACGACGACACGGAGTGTGTCGCGGGATTGAGCGCGCAAGACGCGTGACAGCGCGCACGTACCTCGCAGCAACTGCGCGCCAGGACGCCCCCGGCGACACAAGGGGCGGCATGGGGTGCCACAGGGGCGAGAGTCGCTTTTGAACGTGCGGCAGCAAGCGCTGGGGACTTTCCAGGTGAGACTCGCGAAACCGCGTGTGTTGGTTGGCCAACAGACACGCACCGGCCGAGCGCGACTGATGCTGGCAGTTGCACTGTGGGTGAGCGCATGATGCGGCTCGTTGAGGGAGCCGCATCAGCAGCGCCGGCGGGCACTCCCCAGCCGTCAAGCGCCAAGGCGTCGATGCTGAGCCGCAGTGCAGCAGCCACAGCGGCGGGATCGGCTTCTGCGGGGAGGTGTGGAGCATCCTCATCCACGTCGCAGGCCGGGGTCACTGTCCGTTCTGGAGCCGGGGCCTCAGGTTGAGCCAGCTCGAAGACAGGCTCCTCTCCTTCCTCTACTGCGAAAACAGCTGCAAGGGCTTCCAACGACTCGTCTGGAGGCGCGTGCAGCTCGGCCAAGGGGCGCATGTCCTCACTTAGACCAGCACCTGCCAACGACGCGGCCACCTCCCAGAGGTCATCATCGCTCCAAGTTGGAGACTCGGCCATGCCGAGGGGTGCGAGAGCCGCAGAGAGATTAACACCGGGAGAAGGGTCGCAGTTGGGTTGGGGAAAACCTGACTTGGAGACCAAATCAACAGCCTGACGGCAATGAGCGGCAGCCGCAAACCGCAACAGCTCGTCGGTAGTACTGGCCTCAAAGCCGTCTGCAGCGGGCACGGCGTTGTCTCCGGACCATGCGATTTGAGCCGGAGAACAGGGAGCATGAGAAAGCACGCATGCGGCAGCGTTCGGGGTGTCAGACCAAGACGCGCGTCCGGCTGCCTGCTGAGAGCTCAGCGCTGCCATTCCCTCGCAAGTGCGGATGCTATGACCAGGGAGTGCAAGCTGGCCGCCGAGACGGTGTGATTCCGGCCCAGGAGAGAGAACCGCTGGCGCGCCGGAAACTAGGGAAGGAGAGAGAGCCGGCACAGGAGCAGTCGAAGGCTCTTCGACGTGCGTGGCCAAGCCGCCAGCACCAAAGAGAGGCCACTCCGACAGGGAATGTAATGGCATCCCCGCAAGCTTCGCGCCCACAAGGATGTCGGAAGTAGCAGGTGCATACAAGACCTCACGCGCTGCGTCGGCTGTCGGCAGCTGGGCAGCAGGCTCCTCGGCGCACCGGTCGGATCCCTGCTTGTGCGCCGCATCGCCGAGGACAACAGACCCGTGGGGGTCGCGCGGAGACCGATAGCCTCCTGGAGATTCAGGCTGCAGCACTTCAGCGAGCAGCGGAGAGGCTCCACCGCCTTGCTGTACAGAGTCGGCCGAAGAGGAGCTCTCGGGGTGCACACACGCTGGCATTCGTCTGAGAGGGCTCGAACGCGGCGCCGGCCGAATGGGAGTGGAGCCCCCTGAAGCAAGCGTGGGCGGCGTACCACGAGGCACAGCACCAGAAGGGCACTGGCTCGCTAAACTGATAGCAGAGTGGCCGTAAATTTCGCCGCTGGGCTGGACGTTCGGCAGCGTCGAGGCTGCTGCGCGATCGCGCTCTAGTGTAGCGATATCGGGTGACGCGGAAGTCGATGGGGCCAACGCCGAACCGATCTCACTGTCTTGAGATGCGATCTCGTCGGCAGCGCTGTTCCGCGCCTGCGCGATCTTCGGGCCCACCGTTTGATGTTGCAGGCGTGCAGGCGGCGACAGCAGACCGAGTGCAGGAGATCGGCTGGCGGCGACGGCAACTGCACGCTCCGGGGAAGCCGCTGGCCACAAGTGCCAAGAGTCGCAGCTCGTGTCATGCCGCGTTTCACAGCCCAGTCGCACCGCCAATGTCGGAGAGGCACGGCTGGATCCTGATTGCTCCTGCAGCGCGGCTGACGTCCCTGCCGCCTCCGCGCGAAACCCAGTTGTATCGAAGGCCCCGCTGGAAAGTGAGGACTTGTCGCTGACCTCAGAAGAGACACGCCCAGCCGAGCGCGCAGTAAGGGAGCGGGCCGCGATCGTCACCTCCCCCAAAGCGGTGGCCACCTCAGTGGATTGCTGCGCCAGCGAGTGGCTTGACGCAGTGCCAGTTGAGTGCCAGGCCAATGAGTCCGCCGGAGCTGCGCTGTGTGCGGCTGCGGCCAGCAGGTGATCTCCAGCCGCCTTCACGCCCGCGGCGGCTGAGCTGAAGACACCTGCTGCTTTCGAAAGTATAGAGGATACCACAAACGGAGCCGCTACTCGCATTCCCGCAGCATCTGTGCTCGGAGCAACTGACGGGGAGCTTGCGGCTTCCGGGGCGTCATCCCCGCCGACCGCACGACCGCCGGCGAGAGCAGACAAAGTTGCCACGCTTGCCCTCGCCAAGCCCGCGAGCATCAGCGCTGGCGCAACGACTGCATGTGATGCGGCGTGACGATTGCGATCGGGGGTGTGCGTGGCCGGGCGAAGCTGGAGACTGGAATCCCCGGCCGCGAAGTCCAGGGCGCGTTCGTCATGCACGGGGTCTGGGAAGGGCACATGGGCAGAACCCAACAGCGCAGTCAGTGTGGAGTGCGCATCCTGGCACATCGCGAGAAAGGAGTCGCACCGCGAGAGGCCGGTCAGCAGTTCCTGGTGCGGAAGCTCAGCAGCCAGCGCAGCCCGCAAGCGATCGTGCAGCCACGCGCGGACCAGACAACAGCAGGCCCACGAGTGCAGTAAGTGATCTGCTTTCGCGCGCGGAATTTGGTCAACTTGTCCAGGAAGCGGAGCACAGCCATCCCCCGCAGCGCTTTCCCCAAGATCGCTGAGAGTGCCGCGCGGGCGCCGCAGCAACAGAGCAGCAGCCGTGCGAACTGCAGGCGGAAGGAACACATGTGCCGGCGTCTGACTGCGGCGACTGAATGATGTGATGACACACGCAGAAGTACACATGGCCGCGCAGAGCTCGCTAAAGCTTGTCCCCTCACGAGCAATTAGGAACGCCGAAAGGCGGGCGAGAAGTCCGTCATCGCCTCGCTGGTTGCTGGCGTGCGTGGCAAGCTCGATCACCCATCTGTCATCACACGAATGCTGCTGCAGAAGCTGAGTCAAGCGTGACAAACCCTTGGTGATCGAGCCGGATCGCCTACCGGGGTCGTCACCCACCCGATCACCAGCCTCTAAGCTCTCGGCAGCGGTGATCGCAGCTTCCCACTCCGTGGCCGAGCTGCTAATGTCATCGGACGGAACACTGACGCCCGATTCGCGGAGCCAGTCGAGTAGCGCGCTCTCGGCAGGCAAAAGCGGCTCGGCGATGCAATGAAGTTCCAGTGAGAAACCGTGCTGCAACAGCTGGGTGGCCAGCGCAGGCGACAAGGCTCTGCCGACTGGTACGATCGCGGCGACAGCAGGCAGGCGGCACCAATGCATGGCCAGCTGCCCCGCACTCCGCAACTGCGGATGTGCCGCACCTGGAAAGGCGTGCAGTGCCGACAGCTCGAGAGCCTGCCCCGGCTCTCCAGCTACAAGCAGGCGAACTCCGCACAACGTGTGCGTGAGCAACCTGGCCAAGGCCAGAGCGGACCTGGTCTCCGGGGTATTCCGCAGACAAGCCCCCGGCATTCCGCCGCCGGCAGCCACTTGTTGCCAGCAAGGGGTGTGCAGGTCTTCCAAGGCGGACAGAAGTGGCTCAACCCACGACTGGGAATGAGAAGACGGGGGGAGATGTGCGGCGCTCCCGCGGTTGCGCACGGTGCTGTCGTGGGGCCGCACTAACAGGGACAGCAAGTCTGCCGCTGCAGTCTCGATTGTCTCTGCGTCGACGGAGTGCCCGGCGAGGTTGTCCGCGTCGTCGTCAGAGCCAGCAGCCCCAGACCCGGAGCTGTTGGAGAGTTGAAAACGCCCGCTGTCCGTGTGCACCCATGGCGCGACGAGCGTGGCTGCCGGTGGAAAGTCCGCGGTGTCGAGCCCCAGGCCCGGCACTTCGCTCTGGGAATGCAGTGCAACCCCTGCGGGAGCCGAGGGAAGCCCGATGCACGCGCGCTGCACCAGGGTCAGGATTCCCTTGCAAAGAACGCCTGCGGCGATGCGCGCGCAAGCAGGCGCGTCTCGAATGGTGTAGCGATCAGCGGCCGGCGCAGGAGGCGGCGGTGCAGGCAGCGAACCGGTCTGTGTGACGTTGCACCTGGCACGGTGCAGGGAGAAGGACAGCGCGTCCAGCAGAGCCCGAAAGAGCACCGAAACAGCGACCGAAGCTTGCGGCGTCGAGAGCGCAGTTGGAGCGGGGTATCGGTTCGTCCATACGGTCAGCAGATCCTGCAGCGCAAGCACTCTCGCGACCACGCACACCGCTGACAGCACATCATTCCCCTCCGGCACAGCAATCGCTGTTCGTGCGCAACGGGAATGATCAGCACGCGCGGTCGACACCGTGGTCGCCATCAAGCTAGCCAGCGCTGAGGCTGCGGAAGCGGCCAGGGAGGCAGCCGGCGGAGGCAGCCCGTCCGTTCGTTGCGCAGTATTGCCTCCCGCACCGCAGGATCGAGAGCTCACGCTACCAGCCAGCAGAGTGTGAAGGTAGCCAAGCCGTGCATCAGGGTCCAAGAGGTCGCTACCGCGCGGCAGCACGGCTTCCACAGGAGCGGAATCGCCCCAGATCCACAGCTCTCGCGCCGCCCCCCACTCGCTCGAGTCGCGCGCTCCCGCGGCCCAAAGAAGGGTTGTGAGGCGAGAAACAATGGAGGCGTCGGGGCGCGTTGCGCTCCCCGGAGCCGCCACATCTGACCCCCCGTCAGCAGTCGACCTCCCGGCTCGTACAGATGCTGGCAGTAGGGACGTGACGATGTTCAGCCACTCAGCTGCCTCAAGCGCCAAAGTCTCCGCCGGATCCGACAGGCCCCAGCGACGAAGGGCTTTGCGGAGGCTGTGCTGTCGGATGGCCACGGCCTCGGCCGTAAAACCGTGTGTGTTTTCACACTTGGTAGCATCCACATGGCGCAGCAAAGGCAACATTGCATGAAACGGCGCATGTGCCAGTGACCGAAGCATCGTGACCGCATGCACGGCCAGCAGGTACGCAGCACGGCGCGAGTCGGTGCCTGCGCGCGAATCTTCAAAGCCTGCGCCATGAATTCGTACAAGGCCTTCGGACTCCAAAAATGCGGCAGCTCGTCGGCCTGCGTTCGCTTGGAGCGCATTCGGCAGTTCGTCGCTGGGATTCGCGTCGTCACATGCGTTCGTCGAAATATGCTTGTCCCAGTCAGCGATAGCAGCGCAGATGTGGTGCATTGAGGCATGGTCGGTTCGTCCGGTGATGTCATCGCTGCTTGAATCTGTCGAGGCGATTCTGCGCTCGAGAGCGCGCAGCAGTGTGGCGGTCGACACGAATGCTGCTCCCTCGCTGCCATCCGCGCCCGCGCCTGCGCTCGTGCTCGCGACATCGCGCCAGTCTTGAAGCAACGCAAGATGACAACACTTGATCGCGGCGATATGCATGCGGTCCATCGCGGCGAGAGATTACTACCGTAGTAGGGGGCTACCGAGGGAACAGGAGTGGCTCAAGTCGTTTCCGGTGCCGTCGCACGAGACCAAACGTGAGCGTACGTGCGCACAGGCAGAACAGCATATTTTACGGTGTGTCGATTGGCGTGCGTCAGCGGGTCAGCGCGTTTGCGCGACCGACTTCATGATCAAGCGACGGACGTTCGGAGAGTGTTTGATGCGAGTCGCGATTCTGACGACGTCCGACTGCCACGATCGTGATTCGAACTCACCCGCGATACTCAAATTCAGGGCGGGGGGCTGGAGGCTCCAAACCGCTCAGACGCGGAAGCGTTGAAAGACGTCAGTCGGACTCAGTGCTGCCGCCGCCGGCGGCGCAGGCGGCCGCTGTGCTGCCAGTAGTGTATCGACAGCGCCAGCGGAAGTCTGCCGGCCCGGGCGGCAATCCCTCCGAGATAGGCTGACCAGCGAGCGACTCCGAGCCAGAGTGCCAGTGGCAGCACGATGGTGCCCGCCGATCACAACCGTGACGCGGCCCGGGGCCCCAGCCTGAGGGGACCTGTCTGCCCCTCAGGCTCCATCTGCTCCCACACTCCGAGTCGGCTCCTCGAACGCCACTGGCAGACGTGTTGTTCAAGTGGGCCCAACCAGTCCGGGCCGCTGAGACGGCTTTCGATCTGGCGAGGAGATCTCCCAATAGCCACGCAGACCGGGTTGCACTCGGCCGGCTCCAGGCGCGTCGGCACGCGCGGGATTGGCACCGCAGTGTTTCCCGCGTGCTTGATAGCGCAGCGTTTGGGCCATCATGAGGCCCGTGTGCTCGTTATCAATCGAGACCGAGAACAGGAGCGTGGCGGGCGATAAGGCGCGGAGGAGCCGGGGCGTGTTCGTCGCCAATCTGCAAACACGCAGTTCCAGCACTTGCGAGCTCGAAGGCAGCAGCCATCCGAGCGAACGGATCGCCTCGATTGATGCCCTCGCCCCTGTCCACGCCCGAGGTCGCGGCTGACAAGAGCGAGCTGGCAGCGATTTGCGGTGTCAGGGGCTCCACGATGGCGCAGACAGCACGCCCAAGCGCAGCCGCCAGTGCTGCCATCCCGTGCGGCGCCAGAGCCAATGCAGCGCGCAGCACATCCGCGCTGGCCGCTTCGCCCAGTGCCCTTGTGTCACCTGACACGGAGCGTCGTGCAAGTGCCAGTGCGTCCAACATTGCGGGTGATAGGCGCTGGCGCAGCTCAGGGATCGCAGCCAGCGACGCGGTGACACAGCAACGATCCAGCTCCACAAGTGCGCACAGTGCGCCGGCCGTCGCCTCCGATGAGGCGTGAGCCAGCGCTGCAACAGGTGCACTAGACGCTGCGGTGCTGACTGCTCGGCTACTGGCCGCGCGTGCGACGGCTGGGAGCAGCGCGTTGGACATGAACGCAGACCGAAAGGGGTACGAATCGGTGGCGGCACGTGGCTCGCGCGTCCAGCGCAGCATAGGAGATGCTATGAGGTATGCCCGACACAAAGCAGGAAGCGGCAACTTGGGCAACTGCGCCAACATTCCCCGCAGAAGGGGGCTGCCCTCCACGTCGCTCGGGTCGCGGGGCTCTGCGGCGTACGCCGTGTCCAACGCGGCTGCCAGAACGACCTCAAGCACTGCGCCCGCCTTGATGTCGGAAGAGGCGGCTGCGAGTGCAGCTGGATTCACACTGCGCCATGCGGACGACAGCTGTGTGCGGGATGCCTGGAGCGGCGGCAAAAATTCGCGCAACAGTTTGGCTAGCAGCAGTGGCAGTGGCTGTGACGCGCCGACCGCTGCCGTGATCAAACAGTCAGCAAGGGCGAGCAGCAGAGCGGCGGGCGCACTCTGCACGTTGCCCACCGGCGCAGCAGTGTCACGCGAGGCTGCGAAAAATTCTGATAGCACAGCAGCAGAGGGGCCGACCGGAGGCGCGGAAAAAGCTCTGCTGCCCTCCAGCTCAGGCGTGGGGAGGCTGGCACATAACACGTCGCCCACGCCGGCAATGCCCAGCCCAGCAGCAGCTGGAGCAAATAGAGGGTACAACTGTGGCCAAAGAGACGAATATAGCCAGCGGGATCCTAGCGGCAAGGAGAGGGCATGCAGTAAAGTGTCGACAGTTGAGGTTTCGCGATGTGCGATTGAGGCAGGAGCTGGAGCAGCGACCTCCGGAGTCAGGGTGCGGTGCAGGAGCACACTCTGTTCGCAAAGAGACTGCAGCGATGCTGCAGTGGCCTCGCTCATCGCCACCGCGGCGGCCTCCAACGCTAGAGCTTTGTCAGCTGCATCGGTCGAGGGACTAGCCATTACTTGCGCCCCGGCTCCGAGCTCTGCGGTTCGCAGCAAAGCTGATGCGTGCCCAAGAAAGGCTGCAAGCACGACGCCCCGCGCCCCCGTCACACCGCAGCCGCCGGACGCGATGGAGGTCGGCGTCAGACCCCGTGCAAGCGTTGCAAGCATGCAAAACCAAGCGGTGGCAAAAGAACGGCCGGAGCCATCGCGCTGCGAGGTGGCGCTTGCATCCAAAATACCAGCCGTCAATTGCAGCAGCACGCCGATGGTGGCGCCAGGCGGAGGGGCCACGGCGGCGATGGCAGCGGCCACCACGCCCCATGCGCATGCAAGGCGGATACGATCCGCGCTGGGGAGTGGGCGGAGGCCGACGATGTTCGGAGCGGCGGGTGGCTCGTCGTCACCGCCACGCACCAGCTCGACAAGGCCGTCGATGCGCTCGGAGAGCGCTAGCAGCGCTTGCGGCGAAGCAGAAGGGGGCGCATGCGACAGGCTGGCAACGCCAGCTTCGGCGTGGGCTTCGGCCCTGTCGTGATCCGAGACGCAGGCTGTAATTGGAGAGGCCGGAGGCGCTGTCGCGCTCTCCATGCACTCAATGGCGGCGGCCTCTCCCCACGAGCGCGCTGCCTCTGCAAATGCGAGATCGGCCGCCTGCGGGGTCATGAAGGAGGCTCTGAACGCAGTTGTGGACGAGACGCTTACGGGAGGCAAGCTGGCTGTCCTGTGCGAGCCCGCGTCAGAGCCGGGCGGCAGCGCGCTGGACATGGCAACGACGGCGGAGCAACGTGCGCTGTAGTGCAGGCGCTGGACACCCATCTCGAAACTGCGGCGCAGCGCAGAGGACTGCCTCGTAAGCTCGTTCGCAGACGCGCCCACCGGGCCCAGGTGGGCCACCACAGCGCAAGGGTAGTGCAAGCCCCGGCTGCTGCCGACTGCGCCACCGTCGCAGCCGCGGAGGCCCGCGTACATGAGGAGCCACAACGCGGTAACTACGCACTCGGGTGTGGGTTGCGGATGCTCGAGGAGCCGGGCGCTGTCACCGGGGCAGCTCGAAGTGTCTGCTTGCAGCATTTGCAGTAAATGGGCATGTGTGTCGCGCAGCAGGGCCAGGCACGCGCCTGGGCTTCCACCCCACAGTGCCGAGAGATCCACCTGAATGCGCTCGCACGCAGCCGAGACGGCAAGAGGCCAGGGGTGGAGGTCGTCGGCGGCTTCTACCGCATCGGCCTGCCGCAACCGATCAGCTACCTGCATTTGCACGGCAGGTTGGGTGGCCTCGTCACAAAGTGCTTTCAGAAACGCGTCCGCGTGCTCGCCCGCTTGACCCGCTCCATTGCAGTGGAGGGTCAACCGATGGAGAAGGCCTATCGAGGGTGTGGTGAGTGCGAGGGAAGCGTCTGTGGGCGGAGAGTCGCATGGCGGACACCGCAGCGATGCATGCACTGCTGCAGTGTGACGCGCCCTTGATCCAAACCCGACACTTGCCTTCGAACGAAACAAATACCGGGCAGCAGAGGCGGGCAGGGATGGGCCGGACAGCGCGCGTAGCAGCCCAACGTTGTGGAGCGTGAGCACCTGAAGCCCGGCCCTCAATGGAGCGTCAGAGACAAATGGAACGGAGCTATCATCACCGCCAGTGTTCGCATGGCACAGGGGAGATGGCACCAGTCCTGCCCCGCCATCGATGGCGGCTGACGCAAGGCAGATATGCTGCAGCGACGGCACCCCCACCGGTGGAACCGCCAGCACGGCAGCCTCTGCAAACAGCTCTTGTGCACACGCGGAGACTGCCCAGCCGGGGGCCGGCGTCGCGATGTCTACCGAGGCGACCTGCAGTGCCGCCGACACGAGAGCCGTCAAAGTGGTTGTGACTACAGCACCAACCAAACCTGTGGGGCTATCAAGCGCAGGTGGCCAAGACGCCGCTGGCGCCAGTGGCGGCGTAGGAGACTGCGACGGCCGAGACTGCGACGGCCAAGGCTGCTGTGCTTCCCGGGATGACATCGCTTGGCTGCCCTCGACGTCAGGGTTTGCGCCTCCAGCTCTGCTGAAAAGAGCTGAAGAGGTGAAAACGTCGTTTGCTGCTCTTGGCACCCGCGTGCGGCCGCGCTGCTGCTCGTGCGGCGTATTCGTCGCTGCGAGGGTATCCGCGGCGTGTGCAAGCGCGGAGAAGGCGGCTTGAAACATGCGCACCGGCCCAATCACCCGGTCGCCCCGAGGAGCTATCGGGGCAGGCGACACAGCTGCAGCTTCAGGCAACCGGATCTCCGCCACGTCATCAGTCGCGGCACTGCACGGCTGCGCACTCGAGGGCACCGCAGACGTGGGCGTCAAGGTGAGAGGCGACGCATGCGTGCTCTGTTTACAGAAGGAAGGATCGGCAGTGTGTTGAGTGAGAAGTTCTGACACGAGGGCCGCGGCGGAAACCCGCGCTAGGCCAGCCGGGCGGGCGAACAGTGGCACGCGACCGGGCCAGCTGGTCGAGACCCCAGCAGCAGTCTCTGAGTCGGGTTCTACCAGACCGAAACAGCAGGCGTACTGCCGAAGACATGCAGCACACGACCGCGGAGGCAGCACACGCAGCAGCAGCCACTCGCACCAGGCAAGAACGGGCAAGAGACCGCCAGCGCACGCGCGGAGGGGTCCCAGCAGGTCCACGAGGGAGAGAACCCCGCGAGACGCCCTCCCAGCCAGGCTGCCGAAAACCGTGCAGTCACTGGGCAGTGCATATCCAAGGGCGAGCGGGGCGGCGGCTCGTGCCCGGGCAACGCAAGCCGAGGTTTTGCGGACCCACGACCCGGGGAAAAAACCGGGCGGCGACAGCAGCTCGAGGAGCACGCGGCATAAAGAGACGCGGCTGCGAGTCAGCCGCAGGCATGAGGCCGAGCCCACATCATCCATCACTTCGGTGTGGCCTGACGGAAGCAACGACTCCAGCAGATCGGCGATGGCAGCAACGCCGTCGAGGCCGCCGCGCATCATGGCGACGACATGCTGGCTCGCCCGCCAGTGCGCTGGACCGTTCGGCTGACGTCGAGTCGCGCGCAAAAGCGGAGTGGTATCCACGAACCCCTCTGCCACTGGACGCAGCACACACGACGCGACAACGCATGCGAGAGAAGGGCGCGGCGAAGACAGGACGTCCACCTCAAGCTGCACGACTTGCCGTGTTGCCTCCGCCAGCCCATCCAGCCCGCCGACCCACCGCCATGAAAACGGAGTCTCATCAGCGACAGCAAGAACGGGTAGACCGAACGGGTCACCGAGGGGCAGCGATGCAAGGCAAAGAGTAGCCGCTTGCCCAAGGAGCAGTCGCGCAGGATTAGGGGGTAAACATAATACCTCATCCAACAGCGTACCGACAACCCCTCGGGGCGCAAAGAGTGTTATCATTGCGTGCTTGGCAAACGCCGGCAAACGGACCAACGCAGAGGCTGCCTCCAGCACATCAACCTCGCAAACCTGCACGAGCATGGCGGAGCCGCCGCGAGCGAGCGCGGACGGAAATGCACAGCCTTCCAAGTCGGGGCTCTCAAAACCATCCCCGGCACTATCCGAGTCGTCCACAGCCACAGACCTGCGGAACTTCTTGCTGTCACCAGAGCCCCGGCGCGCGCGCCAGCCGGGCCCCACCGCGCCGGCGGCAGCAGTGAGCCTCTCGCCACCGGCAGCCGCTTCCTTCGCGGTGGCAGAGGCCATCTCGCCCAATGCATGGGCAGCTTGCACGGCACGAGAATGCGCCTGGGTCGCGGCGCGGCCAAGGGCAGAGGCGACAGAAACGACTCCGAAGGCAGGAAATGTTGGGCTGAGGCCCGTCGCATCAACACTGCCGCTATGTCCCACTGCACCACGATCATTCGTGTGCGGGACGGACTGGGCGTGCGGCTCTGGCATCTCCGCCGACCCCGGCGGGCCATCAGGCGACGAAAGCGCAGCGGGGCCGCTCCTACAAGGCCGTTCAATGGGTGAGCTATTCCGATGCGACGCCGAAAGACTACCGGCCGGGGAGTCGTGACGCGTGTGCTCCGCGTGCTCTAAATGGCGGCGAAGGGAAACGGAACGCAACAAAGCGCAGCCCACTCCGTCCAATGCATGCACGGTGGTCGACGAGGAAGCCGGACCATCGCTGACGCTTGCAGCAAGGAAAACGGAAAACGGCACATGCATCGGCAGGAAATCAGCTGTCGCTCTGGCAGCGTCCGCTGCAGCGCAGGCACGCGATTCGACAGATCGGCCCCGGGCGCAGAACGCGCTGAGGAGGTGTTCGGGATGCGGTGAGCAGCGGGCGACTGTAGTTGCAGCACCGAGCGCTGAGGTCAGCCAGGTCAGGAGCAGCGGGTAGGAGGCTGAGGCGACCGCGGGGAGCAACACTTCCGCCTCTTTCCCTGGTAGCCCATGCACAGCCGCGACCAGGTCGTTACGGCACAGCGACTCTTCATCTGTAACGGACACGGTGCTGCAAAATGTCGAGCTTGCAGAACACGCTTGCGAAAGCAAGGTGGCCGCGGCCTCGTCCGAGCAAAGCAGTGGGCAAGCCAACGCCGCGCGCCATAGCGTGGTAGCCAGCAGGCTTGGCGCCGCGAGCGTCACTGCAGGCCGCGCTCCGTCGTGAGCGGCACGCTGGCCCGTGGCACCGACGATATGTGTTGGTGAAGCGGCGGGACCACGCAATGCGTGCGGCAGGCGGCACAAGCAGTGCAAGGCACGCAAGCTGTGGGAGCGCGCCGACAACGTGTGTTGCGCAGCGGCTTCAACTGTAGAACACGACGCAACTTCAGGCGGCTGCAGGTCAGGAGAGTAAGACCACGGCAGCATGGTCAGCAGCTGGTCAATGAGCCACTGGAGCGCCGCATGGGCAGGGGGCGGCCAGCTTCCCACTTCACCCTCGCGCCCGTGCTCGTAACCGCCAGGTACTGCTGTGGAGCTAAAATCCAAAGAATGTGGTACCGCGGCCTCTTGAGAGATATCGCTGCCCGCGTAGCTTCCAATCACGGAGGCTACCTGCCACCACCATGCATCCCATCTGTCCTCGTCAGCGGCGAGGGGCAGCACGGCCGACCTGGAATTCGGCTTCAACAGCGCTGAAAGCATGGTCGAAAGTTGCCGCTGCAAAGCCTCTTCCTCCCCTGCCAGCAACCAGCGAGTGAATGCACCCACCGCCCCGTCAGCAGACCGACCGCGCTCCGCACTTGCGGCGGCAATGGAGGCCTCAATGTGGAACCGCATCGACGCAGCGAACGAGCATAATTTCCGACCCAGCAGGCGCAGCAGCTGCGTTGCCGAGACCGTGCTTCGACACAGCCAGCCGGGGGCGTCGCTCCGTGTGCGGTCGTGCTGCGTATCTCCGCGCTCGGAGTGCGAGCTCAGTAGAGCCCGTGCGCCCCGAAGCTCTTCGTTTGCTTGCTCAAGGGCTACATCCAGCTGAACCGTTGTCGCAGTGGCAGGCAACGCGTCGAGGAGCCGAACAGCCCTATTCGCGAACCAGCCGACAAGCAGCAGGGGGCATGTGCACAGACGGCCAGCACAAGCGGCGGAGAGCAAGATACACCTGTTGGGCATCGCTGGCATGTGAGCATCAGCGCGTGCAAGAGCTGCAGCCAGAGCAAGCAGTTCAGCAGAAATGCGGCCATCCATAACATCGGGGACAGCACGAGCATCAGGGACACAGGCCACAATCCCTTCAGCAGCAACTTGTGGAAAATCGCACCCATGTGCAGCCAACAATTCGTGCATGTATGGCAGGGCGCCATCAAAGATAACCACGGGCGTAGCTCCTATCTCGGCCACATTGTCGCCGTGCGTCGCAGCCACTCTGTGGCCGGTGCAAGGTTGCGCGGCGCCATGGTTCGCCGCCAAGGCCCGAGCAACCATCAGAGCCGCACACGAGGCAGGCTGCTGTGTTTGAGGTAGCGAGGCGTCGATGTCAGCTGACGGCCTCGCAACTGAGTCCAACAAACGAAGCCCCAACGGTGTAGCCGCCGCGGGTAGGGCGCGGAGCAGCAAACAGACCATGGCTCCTCGCTCGGACGGGCCTCGGTTAGTCGTTCGTCTCGTCACGTGTGCAGGTGCAGCCGAAGGGCGTGCATGCGTCGCAGAGCTTTGCAGCTGCAACAGGTACGAAGGCACCGTGTATGCCAGCACTACATCAAAAGCGTCCGCTGATGCGAGCCACTCCCACTCCTCGGCAGAAAAGGCTGCGGCAGCGGCGACCGGCCACGATAGCAGCTCCTGGTTGATAAATGGGGCTTGGCCAACACCGCCAGATTCGTGGTGAGTCGCGGCACGTGGAAACCCAGACCCGGACTCCAGCGTGCGTGAGCAAGAGCGCCCGTTGCCTGCTTCGTCAAGGAAGCCGCCGCTTCGAGCAGAGACGCTGTGCTCGCTGGCATGGGAAGTTTCTGGATCCGGCTCCCACGGGTCGCTTTCCATAACACCGCTGGCGGGCACTGCGAGTTCGCCAGGTCGTCTGGGCAACGGCTCTGACGACGATGCTGCGCGAGAGCGCCGCTCCAGCTCGAGGGGTGAACTCGCGGTTCCCTCGACCGCAGGAAGGTGCACGGTCTGGAACTGTGCTTCTAACAGCAGCATCTCGCGCATCAAGTTCAGGCGAAAGGTGTAGTGCCGGAAGAGCTCTTGTGCCGCCTGCAGATGCTCAAACGCAGCAACAGCGCCAAGGCCCACGCCGGTCTGCTCTTCAGCGGCAACATGAGACACCGCGGCCCCTGAGCGAGTGGCCAGGAGCCCGGCAGAAATTAGAGCAAAAGCAGCTGCGCTGTCAATTGGAGTCGCTGGTGGCAACGCGCAGACGGCCTTCCCCACTAAGGCAGGATCAATGAACGCTGACCACACTTCGAATAACGCATCCATGATGCGGGTCGCACACGTAGCTCCTCGGAGCAACGCCCACGCAACAAAACAGCACACAGCTGTCCGCATTTCCACACCGAGCTTGTCAGTGGAGTCAAGACGACCCGGGGCTGTTGCGCTGCACCCGCTGGCAGACAGCATGCGGACGAGCGTCTGCGATACGAATGAAACAGACACGCTGGCTACAGGCAAAGACAAGGCGACGTCCTCAGTGTGGGCCCTCGCTCGCAGCGCGGCCCGCTCTGTGATCCCATCGCACCAAGCGCGGGCCAGCAGGAGCACGTGCCAATGAGCGGCAGCCAGCGACGGGAGCGATGCGTGCAGGAACGTTTCCCAAGCAGCCAGCTCCTGTGCTGCGGCACCTCTGCCAAGCCCCTGCCTATGCGGAGCAGCGAACTCCAGCAAGGCTGGCTGCAGCGGTACCCACTGTCGAGAAGAAGCAGTCGAGCCCCCGAGCCCTCCCAGCTGGAGGGGCGGCTCTGAGCCCAACGGTGACCCACATGAAAGACGGCGGGCTAGAAAGGCTTGGCAATCAAGTTCGGCACGAATTCGAAGGAGCACGCGCCGCTCGGCTGGCAACCCCGTGTCAGCGAAGCCATCGCGGGGGTGACGTGTTACGCCTGAGGTCGCCAGACGGCTGGCAGCAGGCAGAAGCACGTCGCACAGCGCACGCACGGCTCGGTGAGCAGCATGGATGTGGCAGGCGACGGCGGCAGGCCAGATGCCATCAGCAGGAGCTGCACTCGCCTTCCTGGCTGGCAGCGCATCGGACACCTCCGGGTGTGCCGGGGGCTCACCAGCGATGCTCAACTCTGCGTCGAGCAGATCAGCAAACGGCAATTCGTCACGCCGACCAGTTGCGAGCAAGGAATCGGACCCGAGCGACAGAGAATGTGCCTGCGGAACCCGGTCGCTGAGCAGCGGGCACCACACAACTGCTGTGACGGAAGACACAGCTTGTTCCAGTAGCGGCTGCCCGTAGAGGAGGGCATCGCTCAGCTGCGGCGGCGAGTCAGTGCGTGAAGGCAAGGCTTGCCTGCCTGGGGGCGGCTGCAGCTGTGAATGCCCGGGGCCTTGCGAGCGTCCTGCCCGACGGGGGACTCGGCGATGCAAGCCCGAGCGTACGACAGGCCGCTGCCCAGCTACCACGAACAGTTGAGGTGCCGGTGCGCCGCCAGCGACATCGGCATGAGCGGTGCGCGGACATGCCAGCGGCAACAAGACTCGCACCGCCAACTTCGCTTGGCTGACACCGTCGACGCACGTAGTTGACGATGCTTCCAGCGCGGTCGCTCGTTGCCAACACTTTAGTGCGCTGGCGGCTGCACCGAGACAGTCAGGATTGCAAGACCAGACAACCTGCAAAGCAGTCGAGCAAGGGTCGACTGTCTGTCGTGCGCCGACCGCCTCGGACACGACACGCCGGTCCGTCACCTGCAAACAGCACGCATGTCCGGAATCAGAAGCCACAGCGAGGGTGTGCGAATCCAGCCACAAGCAGTGGCTCGCTGCAAAGCGCGCGCGGGGCGGGAGCGGCAGAGGAGTGAGCGCAGCCGACCGCTCAACCTTCGCACTCCAAACACACAGCGACGTCTTTGAAGCATGCCTGTCGCACTCGTCAGCATGCCGAGGTGCACCGTGCAACAGGCACGCCAGCACGGGCGGCGACGATGCAGAGCCTGCCGCGCCAGGGTGAGACCACACCAGTTGAAGCACAACGGCCTCGGTGTCGTCCCCGCTGCCGCTGGTAGAGAACGAGGTCTCCATAGCATCCGAACCAGCCCCGCGGTGCGGCCTCCCCATTCCTGAGGCATACCCCATAAAGCAACCGTGGACGCCGACCGAGGCGTCGCTGCATACTCGGAGTTGACGCTGCAGCAAACCCGCTGAGAGGAGCACCTTGGAGAGGCAGGCATACCGAAATGCTGAAAATACACACTCCAGCACTGCCTGGACGACCGCTGCAGCTTCGAGCGCCTTGGGCCGTGTTTCTGTGTCCGTCGCACGGCTGAGCTGCGGCAGATGCATCAGGGAGTGTAAAACCGATGGAGAAACTAGGCCTTCCAAATCCTCGTCCGCGAGGCGACACGAAAGGCCGGGCGAGACATCCAGCACTGCGTGGAGCAGTGCGACGTTAGCATCGCTTCCCCGCTCGCTGCGAGGTAGAACTGCAGCGGCGGGGCCCTCCGAGCCACCGCCGCGGCTCCGACAGCAACTGGATCTAATCGCTCCGCACAGGTCGCAGGCGACGCGGGCGACAGAGTCTGCCAACTGCAAAAAGGAGGTCACGATCCCGAGGCTTTCCCCAGTGGTCGGCTTGGGTGCCGGAAAATCAAGTGCTGGCGACAGCGGCGCGAGAAAGGGTGGCAGACGGGGCAGACGTCCAATCCGCTCGTCGTGGCCACCACTTCCGCCAACAAAAGCGTGCAGTGTCGCGGCGACCAACTGGGGTGACAGGTGGTCTTGAATACCAAGGTTGTGCCATGGCGAAACGAGCAGTTCCACCACACCTGCGACGATGCTGGTCCGCGCGAATCGCTGCAGAAAGCTATCGGTTGCAAGGCTTGAAGTAGCGGAGACGAGGCCAGAAGAGCGCGGCTGCTCAGGTAAACGAGTCCGTGCTGAACCATAGACCTCGGATTCCGCCGCTGCAGCCGCAGTGGCATATGCTGCTGCCGCGTGGCTCGAGCCGTCGCGGCTCTCGGGGCGCCAGCTGTACCCGCAATTGAGCACGACACGGCACGCGGACTCCGCTGCGGACGCCGCAAACTCGGGGAGGCCGAGCCCGTCATGCGTACTTGGGTGCCGGCTCCTGAACGCTGCAATCATCGGCATAAGCGGTGCGCACAGGGCAGCGGCCTCAAAGTTTGCACCCGAGTCGCCGTGGGGCTGGGTACAGGCGTGGCAAACAGCTGCCCAAACAGCTGGGTGCGGCGGCAGTGGCGACGCTGATGGCAACGGGAGTCGCTCGTGCTGGGCGGTCGCTGAAGCGGCATCTGGCTCCCTTGCTGCCTCGCCACGCTCACCAGACGAGCCCGTGAGCTCAGTGAGGCCCGAACCCACCACCCGGGCCACCAACGAGAAGCTTGCATCAGTTGCAGGAGCTGACAGGCTTGCCGGTCGTGCCGCTACAGCTTCGCTGCCGAACGACAGCGACAGGATCAGCACCCCGGGCGTGGAAGCACGGTCAGCACTAGCCGGCGCAGATGTAGCCGCAGCCTCTGAGGCGGCCGCATCTTGCGCGGGAGCAGGAGCTGGATCCGTAGCCCCAGACGACTGTCTGCACGGAGCCTGCGGCGCCTTCCTCAAGCGAAGGGCGCTGCGTGTGCCGACAGCTGATGCATGCGTATCAGAGGCGTCGCACGACCCCCCACGCCCGCCCCACAACAGCCCACCCACTGCTACCACATGGTCGGGGCCGGCCTCGAGCGGGTTGCACGCATCGGGTTGCACCGCCATCGCGTCGACGCGAGCCAAGTGTCCGGCGAGCAGCACGGACCCAGCTCCGTGAACGGAGTGGAGGGCGGACACCGGTACACGAAGGAGCAAATCTGAAATGCCAGCACTGCCCGGGGGCAGATACTGTGCGTCCACAGGCGAACTGCCCCAAGCGCCTGCAACGCCAGAATGCGGTGCCGGCCGCCCTGCAGCCGCACACCCGCCATACCGCCAGGGCACGCGGCAGGGCACTCGCGACACGACTGCCGACTCCGCGAGCGGCGGCGCCGAGCCGGTTTCCGTTGCACTGATTGCGCTCAGGCCTGAGCACAGCCCCACGGTGGCTCCTCGCGGTGTGGGCGATGCCACGGCACCTGCGGGCCAAGTCTGATGGAACGACACGGGAAAGGATAGGTGGATTAAGGAGAGAGCGCCGTCGGCGCCTGCCAGAAGCAAAGGCAGCCGAGCAACAAGTACCGAAGCGCCGGCTCCATCGAGTAACACGGGACGTTGTGTCACTGCCACCGGCAGCGCAGCCATACACGTGACCGAGGTGTGCGGCACGACAGATGCCCAGCTCGCGAGGAGGGCGAGCAGCTGCTGCGGTGGCGTCCCCACGTCGCAGTCGCTGGAGAGGAGGCCACCGGCGGGTGCGCTGACAAGGTTGGGTAGAAGGGCCGTTGACAAGAGCATCACACAGCGGCCCCCGGCTGCCAGGTCCTGCACTTGCAAAGACCAATCGGTCGGCCGAGCGACTATCTGGGACGAGATAGCTGCAGCTGCAGCTGCCGACACATCGACTGTGCGGTCCTCGGCAGAGGGCAGCTGCGATACTACGTATGCGACTTCTGCCTCTGTGACAGACAGCGGCAGCTCCTGCGTGAGAATGATCAGAAAGCGACCGCACGGAGAGAATGCTGTCATGCGACGGGCAGCGAGCCTCAAGGGCTCGGCGCACGGGTGAATGCGGCTGGCCAGGGCGCTGGCTTGATGAACGCTAGACCTCTTTGTCGCCTCGCTTGCGCCATCGCCCTCGGGTGCGCGATGGCTTCGGGTGGGTGCCGGTTCCCTCACGATCGTGCGCAAGATGGCTGCGTCCGCTGCCTTCGGGGTACTCCAAGGCCAATGCAAGCCGGAAACACATGCCGCAAGTTGCGGTGTGGGGAGTTGGTTCGGCTGGTTTGCTGCCTGATGGCACCTCAGTTCACACGCCTGGAGGGAGAAAGCAGGCAGTTCCACTACCGTACTCCCAGACAACGCATGGTCTTCCAGCTTGCTCGCATTTAAGGCCAGCAAGCGTACGGAGCAACCAAGACCGTAGTCGCTGTCACAGGAAAGGTCGATTTCTGAGTGCTCCGGGCCCCGCTCCGCAGGGTCAGCTTCAACGGTGTGCTGCTGCAATACGAGGTAGTTGCCGCAGGGGCTGCGAAGCGACTGCTGACCGGTCAGCTGCCAGGCACGAACATCATTCGTGGCACGGGCGTAGAGTTCATGCATCAAAATGGATCCAGCAGGGCTCGCCCCTGGGCCGCTTTGCAGCTCGATTGGTAGCGCAAAGACGGAGTGCGGCAGCGAGCAAATGTTGCTGGGGATTGCAAACAAACTGGGGTCGGAGAAGCGCTCCAAAGCAACCTCTGCAACCAACAGCTCGGTCTTTGAATCATCCATGTTGGAGCCGTCGCCGGGGCAGCAGCACAGGGCCCGATTGGAGCTGTGGAGTTCGTCGTCGAGGAACAAAAACACCGAGAGCGGGAGACGTTAAAGCTGGTGGGAGCAAACCCGACTACGGAAACAAGAGTATGCAGCCCGCGCCGTCGTATCGATTCGCCACCACTGGCCATCGATCCTCGCAGGAGCTTGCATCGTTTGCGCCGATTTTTTCGCACACGCTGGCGTATGAACTGTGTCAGTCGTAAGGTTACCGGTATCGCCCGAGAGAGGTCACGCGAACCGCGGTTCGGACCCAGCAACCAAACCAAACCTGGCCACCTGAACGGCACCCTTTCGACCGTACCATTTGCGACAGGCGAGTGATGACGATGCACAACG
>Ga0208629_100219_pt1 | contig 28507 bp, 9 predicted proteins | sample LakWasMet19_HOW5_2_FD_183865 | JGI IMG/M metagenome (GOLD analysis project Ga0208629, IMG submission 183865) | Freshwater sediment methanotrophic microbial communities from Lake Washington under simulated oxygen tension - Sediment Metagenome... | ecosystem: Environmental > Aquatic > Freshwater >... | reverse complement strand
TGCCGCTGATGCAGCGGCCTCCGGCAGCGCTGCTGCGCCAGCGCACCGCTTGCCCGCGGACGCCTACCAGCGCCAGCAGCAGCTGCTGCGCCTGCTCTTCCGGCACCACCCGTCCTCCGCGGAGGGCCACCCCGAGCGCTTCGCCTACGTGCGCGCCGCCGTGGCGGCCGCGGGGTACGCGGGCGAGCTGCGGGACCTTGTCGCTGCCTCGGAGTGGCAGGAGGGCATCGACCCTACGGGGCCCAAATTCCTGGGGCGGCACCGCGCGGCCGCGACCCCCGTCGAGTACCAGGCGCCCGCCACCGCCTTCCTCACGCGCCACCTGCCCCTCTCGCGCCTGAGCCGCCACGAGGCGGAGGCGGGCGCGCTGGCGTGCGGGATGGACGGAGGGGCGGGCAGCGGGGGCGGGGTCGGGCTGACTCTGCGCAGCCCGCCGCTGGAGCCGAAGGCGACCACCGCGCAGCTGCTGCGGCGCGTGGGCGACCTGCTCGCGCAGCAGGCGTGCCTGGAGAAGTGGCTGGTGGCGAGCGGGGCGAGCCTGGGCGCGTACGTGGCCCTGCTGCGGCGCGAGGTGAGCGAGGAGGACTGGACGCGCTTCTCGGCCGCGCTGCTGCGGCCGTACCGCGTGCCCGCGGAGGGGTCGGCGCCCCTGTACGCGGCGTACATTGAGCTCGCGGCGCGCTACGAGCTGGGGCGGTGCACCGGCGCTGCGGACGGCGCCGCCTGCGACGGCGGCAGTGCGGGCAGCGCCGGAGGGGAGGACGTCACGGTGGGTGACTGGGTGGACGGCCTGCCAGCGCATAGTTGAGGCCGCCTCCGCCTGGCGCGGCGAGCTGCACGAGCGCGAGGCGGCCGGGTGAGCGGGCAACCAGGGCTGCGCACTGCGGGATGCTCTCTCCCTTTCACGGCGACGCATCGAGGGGCGCGAGTTCCCGTCGTCTGGATTGAGTGACAATGTGCCCTGTCGATGACGCAATAAGTTCACCCTATGGGACCATGCCAGCGTGTTGCTCGCCTCTGCGACCCAGCACGAGGCAGTGTGACCTGCTGTCGCTGATCGGGTTGGTTGCCGTCTCGCCTCGCCGGCCCCCCTGACAACATTATCGTTGTGCTGGACAAGGTAACACAAGCGCTGACCCGATGCCAATGCCCTGTCAGGCTTGGATGCCGCCGCAGCGCTTCGCAGTGGCGGACGGTCCTGAAGCTCGTGTGCTCCACCGGGGCGAGTTCCAGGGCCTCCGAATCACCATGGAGCCAGACTGAGTGGCTCGGGGTCCGCTGATGTTGCGGTCGCAACTGCCAGCCCGAGTTGCACCGGTGGCGCCGCCGGCAGCGCTGCGGCGATCCCTCCCTTAAATCTGCATGAGAGCTCTAGCCACTCATAGGCGAAGATCGCACAACGATGAAAACAAAGTTCTGATGGAATTGAACCCAATCGGCGAAACACTTATCGTTTCAAGTCGACTGTCCGGCCGTCGACGTGCAGTCATCATTTCGAGCATCACGGTCATGTATTTGTTCGGTTTGACTCTGCGGGCGGTACGATTGCATGATTTGGCATCGCGACAGCTGTTATATCCCTGGTTTTAGTGGATCGAGTGCGGTACGACGGCGTTGACTTCGGTCTCCATCAGCCGCGGCAGTGACGTTTCCGCACGGTTGTCGTAGTGCGTGCGCTGCCGCCGTGGCAATCGCCTCAATATGGCTAGAAGTGGTTGGTGTGATCCTTTTGTGACTGGGTGCCCAGCCGCGGTCCCACGGAGCTTCCGCGATACCGAAGCTTTCTTCGGTTTCGCCGACATCACTCTGTCAGCTGCTCCCTCGCTCGTCTCCACTCGCACTCGACGCGTTCCTTGCGTATCTCGCTTTCTGGCGGTGCAGCCATTTCCTCTGTTGCCGAGACGCGGCACAGGGAGGAGGCGGATGACGAGAAGGCGCGGACGCCATCCTTCTTCGACCTTCAGAGCTGCAAAGTTGCCGTTTTCGCGAGTGTCTACGAGTGAGTCGCTTGTTCTTCGATTGGGAAAGCTGTGCAGGCTGCACGCGGTCTCCCTCGTACAAATGGCCCGCAATTCGAATCCTTATGAGATAGCAATCACGTGCACCCACCGACTTGCCCCTCGTTGCAGCGTTGCCGAGGACGACCAATTTTTCCGCCCGTGGCTTCTCGTGCTGTGGCTCGTAGATGGTGCGCCACCGCTGCGAGCCGTCCCAGTCGCTGCGGGCACGCTGCTGCTCACCGTCCGATCACTCGACCGCCCACATCTTGCCACCATGTCCTGACTGACGCTTCGCTGCAGCGATTCAGTTTTTCTTCTTCGCCGTGGCGCCGTCGCCCGGCATGCCGTGGTCGGACCAGCCCGTGTTCTCGTCGGGTGTGTACCTCGTGCTCCTGCCGCTCTCCTTCATCCCCAGCAACGCGGTGCCGCGCGGTGACGCGATTCGCTACCCCGCAGACGCCCTCTTCATCTTCGCGCTGGTCGTGAGCGCGGTGCTGCTGGTGCTGGCGCTGTGGGGCTGGCTGGCGCACAAAAGCGCGATCGCCTACGCGCCGCGCTGGCGCGTGCGGCTGCTGCGGTTCGTGACGCGGGCGGTGCTGCATGGCTTCATGCTGCCCGTGCTGGCTGGGCTCATGTCGCCCTGGGCGGTCAAGACGAACACGCCGTGGCTCAACTCGGGCCTCATGGTGCGTCCCTGCGCCGATTCCGGGGGGTTTTGTGCCGCCACGTCCACCGCACTGTTGACCTGGCACGTGCGCCGCGCACTGCTTGTCACACGCGGGCTGTGAAGGAGCGCGGTTGATACGTCCCCCCATCTGCGCGCTCCACCCGCATCTCCTGTATCGACCCCTCTCGCCTCTGCAGGCCTTCTCCGGTGCGCACACGGCGTTCCTCGCCATCAGCGTGGTGCTCGTGCCATGTACGGTCGCGTATCTCCTGCTGATGGCAGCCACGCTGGTGAACCGCACCCCCGACGCCGCGGGCAAGAAGAACGTGCTCTGTGCGTCCCACGGCCGCGTCTTTGCCGCGTCGGTGCTGCTCAAGACGGCGCTGGCGGCGATCTGGATGCTCGCGGGCTACGACAACGCGGTGCTGAACGGCTGGATCTACACGCTGCTGGTGCTGGCCGTCGGCCTCGCGCACTGCGCCCTCTACGTGTACGCGCTGCCGTACTACCACACCTGGCTCAACGGGCTGCAGGCGGCCGTGGGCTTCATGGTCGTGGGCGGCTGCCTGTGCTCCCTGCTTTCCCTCGGCATCGGCAACTCCGGCGCCAGCGCGGGCGCGATCGCGCTCCTCGCGCTGCTGCCGCTCGCGGCGTACGGCGGCGTCACGTCCGTCATGCTGCGCTGGGCAGGCTTCAGCCACGACAGCGGGCGCAACGCGAGCTCCCCGTACCTGGTGGACCTGCGCGTGCGCTTCCTGCTGCAGGACGCCCTGGCCATGGCGCTGGCGTCCGGCCGCCTGGGCGACAGCCACCTGCTGTCTGCCGCTGATGAGGACCCCTTCCACCAGGTGCTGGAGATGCAGGGCCTGCTGAGCGCGCCGCCCGCGCCGTCGCCGCTCCAGCCGCAGCAGGGCGGCTTCGGGCCGACGCGCGGCGCGAGCGGCGGCGGCAACGACGACGCCGCCACCGTGTCTGGCGGGGACGCGGGAATGACGGGCAAGCGACGCGGCTCCGCCCTCGAGGATGCGATGACCGTCATCAGCAAGTCGGGTGCCAGCCGCGCCGGCGGCGCCTCGCACGTCCGCGCGCTGCACGCCGCCGCCATCACGCTGCCGAAGGGCCTGCTGGGCGTGGCGGGCGAGGACTGCATGCACACCCGCATCGTGGCGACGGACGTGAGCGACAAGATCGCCACGGCGAGCCGCATCTCGCGCCTGCTCGCGCACAGCGGCGTCGGCGGCTCCGTGGCGGCCATGGAGCGCCTGCTGCTGACGGCACTCTCCGCCTTCGCCAGCAGCGCGCTGCTCGAGTTCTGCGCCGCGCACTTCATGGGCCAGATCCGCAACAACAAGCACCGCGAGCGGCAGCACCTGCGCGCCGCGTCGGAGAAGGCGGACGGCATCTACAGCCTGGACGTGCAGTTCTTCGTGTGGCAGCGCAACGCGCAGCTCGCGCTCGCGGCGGAGAGACAGGCGTCGGACCGCATGACGGTGGAGAAGCGCATCCAGTTCGAGGAGCAGACCGACAGGGCGGAGGAGCTGCAGAGCCGCGCGCGCGGTCTCATTCTGCAGTTCTGGAGCGTGCTGCAGGACAGGGCGCCCGACCTGCACCGCCTCACGCGCTGCGGCGCGGAGGTCAATCTGTCCATCGCGCAGTGCAACACCGCGTACGAGCAGCTGCTCGCCATGGCGCCGCAGTCCGCGACGGTGATGCGCCGATACGGCAGCTTCCTGCTCGAGCTCGCGAACGACCCGCGGCGCGGGCAGGAGCTGCTGAACGACGCGGAGCAGGTGGAGGAGGAGCAGCTGCGCGCGCGCATGAGCGAGGCGGGGGAGATGGACGTGCTGCTGGGCGCCGTGGTGCCCGAGTTTGACCTCTCTGGCGAGGCCACCAGCATCGTCACGGTGTCCGCGCAGCCCGGGAGCATCGGGATCATGACTTCCGCCAACGCCGCTGCGCTGCGCGCGCTGGGCTTCAACAGCGACCGGGAGGTGATCGGCAAGGACGTCAACGTGGTGGTGCCCGATCCCATCTCCATCATGCACCCGGCCATGCTGGAGCACTACAACCAGACGGGCAACGAGGTGCGCCAGCGGCTGGCTGTGCGCGGCGGCAGCGTGCCGTGGCGTGTCAAGCGATGGCCCGCCTTTCGGCGTCAGCCGTTTTCGCTCCCACAAGCGTTCGTTCGCTGGCCTCCCCTCGGCCCCTCCATGCCTCGTCACCCACTTGTTGAACCATCGCGCCCATGCCCCCTCTCCCTCTTCCCCGCCCTCCCTCTCCCCAACCACCCTGCAGGTGATCGTCAACACCTCCCGCGTGTACTTCATCAACCACCGCAGCGGGTACGTGTTCCCCGCCAAGGTGAACGTGCGGCCGCGCGCGGAGGACTGGGCGGCGGCGATTGAGGAGCTGCGCACCTCCCTCGCCTTCCTGTGGTTCACGGACGACGCCACGAGCTGGCGCCTCACCGCCCTGTGCAAGCGCTCCGCCGCGCTGCTGGGCATCGACGCACCCAGCGTCAAGAGCGGCGCGGTGCTGATGGGGCACCTCGTCTCCGACGTGGCGGCCCTGATCGCGCACCTGCGCGACAACCCCACGGGCGCCGTGGTGGCGCTCAACACGCTGGACGGTCAGAGCTCCAGCGACCGCGACGCGACGGCGCGTCGCCGCGGCCGCAAGGGCGGGGACGGCAGCGGCTCCAGCGGGGAGGGCGGCTCGGAGTCGGGCAGCGGCGCGGGGTCGGGGGCCGACAGCACCGGTCACGGGTCAGGCAGCGACGGCGACGGCGACGACAGCTCCAGCGGCGACGATGACGCGGGCGCCAACGTGCGCGGCCGGCAGCAGCCCCAGCAGCAGCGCCTGGCGCCGCTGCGCGTGCGGGAGGCTGCGGAGGTGAGCATCGCGGAGGGGCAGCGCGGGCACGAGGTCACGGGCCGCATCCTGGTGCACGCGCGCCTGCAGGTCGTGGACATCCTGCTGGTGCGCAGCCCGATCTACATCCTGCGCTGGCGCAAGGCCACCCCGGCAGAGGTGCGCGCGAGCGGTGCGCTGCAGGCGATGCAGGCCTCCTCGCGCAGCAACGCGACGGCAGCGACGACCCTGTTCAGCCCCCAGCGCGGCCCGCAGGCCACCTTCTTTGGGGCCGCCTCCCCGCTGCCCTCGGGGTCGCAGGGCGCCGGGGGCGGCCGCTCCCGCAGCATGGGCGCAGGCCCCGCCGGCGATGCCTTCGCAGCGGCGTACGGCACGTACGACCAGGGCTCCCCGCAGCCCAATCGAGGTGGCGGCGGGCGCTGGCTTGACCGCGGCGGCGCGGGCGGGCAGCTCGCCATCCGCGCGCCAGCGGACGCCCGCGGGGCGGCGTTCCGCCCCGACGGCAGCAGCGACGACGAGCACGGCGGCTCCGCCAGGCGGGGGCGCGCCCGCAGCGGCGGCGGCACCTCCGCCCGCGGCCCGCGGACAAGCATCCTCAAGGCCGAGGGGCGCGCGGGGCGGCGCAAGGGGGCGGGGGTCGTGCACGTTGTCTCCCCGATCCCGGAGGCGGAGGACGAGTCAGAGACCCCCGGCGTGCGCTCCACCGTCGGCTCTCCCAGCAAGCGCGCCTCTGCCGCCCCCGCGGGAGACAGCTCCGGCTCCAGCCTGCGCGGCCGAACGCGCAGCGGCAGCAGCCGCGGTACCAGCCACTCCGGCGGCTCCAGCTCGGCACGGGGCAGCGCCCGGGGCAGCGCCCGCGGCGCCGCTGCTGCTGCGGATGCCGGGCAGGCCGGCCAGGCGTCCGCGCTGCACGCCAGCGGCATCTTCCCGCTGCCGGCCGCCGCGGGCGCCCTCCCCGCTGGCCACCCCTCCACCTCCGGAAACGCGGACATCAGCCTGTGCCCTGTGATGGGCGGACGCAGGGCGGCGGCGGCTGCAGCAGCCGGCGGCGGCGGCGGCGCCGAGGCGGCGTCAGCAGGCGCCGAGCTCCCCTTCGGCACCCCTGTCGTGGTGCTGCAACCCTACCCAGCGGACACGCTGGCCGCAGGGAGCGCCGGCGGCGCAGCAGTCGGTGGGGGCGGTGGGGGCGGGCACCCTTCCCTGACCTTCCAGCTCGCCGCGGGCCGGGGGCAGGCCCTCGACCCCATGCTCGTTCTCAGCCCCCCGCACGAGTCGCAGCAGCACACCCCCGGGGGCCACAGCAGCGGCGGGGCCGCGACCCCCAGCGAGCCCACGGAGGTGGCTGGGGGGTCCCTGGTCAGCTTGCGTGGCTATTCGCACAGCAGCCTGCACGGCGCCTCAGCGCTGCTGGGCGCCGCCCCGCTGGGCATCGGGCAGCAGCTCCAGCCGGCTGCCGTGGGCTTGAGCGTGCGCGCGCCCAGCGCGCCGTTCCACCCCGCAGGCGGTGCAGGGGTGCCTCTGAGCGGCGTGACGGGCCTGCTGGGGCTCCCCGGGCAGGCGGACGGCACGCCGATCGTCACGGCGACCGAAGCGCAGGCGAGGGCCATGATGGCCTCCCCGTACACGGGCGTGTCGAGCAGCAGCGCCAGCGCGCAGTCGGGGGCGGGTTCAGCGGGAGGCCAGGGCGGCACCGTCGTCGTCGACCTCTCCGGCCCGCTGCCGTCCACCGGATACGCGACACTGCAGCCGTCTGCCGCGCAGATGGCAGCGGCCATGCGCCACAGCTCGCCGTCCCCGCCGAGCGGCAACGGCTACGCCTCCTCTGACGGCCTGTCTTCTGATGTGCGCTCCACCCAGGACTGCCGCCTGTCCGTCTTGCCGAGCTTTGCCTCCCGCGACGACCGGGGCGGCGCAGCGCAGCCCGCCGAGCCTCGCCGCCGCCTGCAGCAGCGGTCTGTGTCTCCGGATCGCTACGTCAGCGACTCGTCCCGCGGCAGCGGCCGCCGCCGCCACGCCAGCAGCGACGTGCCCCGCAAACACGGTCGGGGACAGAGCGCCTCTGGCGCCGCTGCGGCAGGCGACGGGCTCGGCAAGACGCCGCTGCGGCCGACGGTGGCGACGATGCCGACGCCTGCGCGCTTCACCAAGCAGAGCGACGACAGCTACCCGGCTGGCAGCCCGCTCAACAGCTCCGCAGGCGCCCGCGACCGGCTGCTGAACACTGTGGGGACCCAAGGCCACTCTAACGGCGGCGGCGGCGGCTCGTCGAAGCCGGGGTCAGTGCACAGCAAGAGCAGCGCGGGTTCCACCGCCAGCCTCACGGAGGTGCTCCGGCGTGGCGTGGCGGCGCAGAACCGGCACTTGGAGCCGAGCCTGGTGCTGCTGCGCAGCGCTGTGATCGTCATCTTCATCCTCGTGGGCCTCATGAACGTGGCCGCCTTCGCCACCAACGCGGTGCTCTTCAACCAGGTCCTGCGCAGCATGTCGCTCGTCAAGCAGAACGGGCAGCGCCTCGTGTCGCTGCAGGCCGCCTTCTCCGCGGCGCAGGAGCTGTGGCTGCAGGCGGAGGACCGCATGACCTTCGGCTGGCGCGGGGACGACGGCCTGCGCCAGCGCATGCTGAGTGAGATCGCGATCTTCGACACCCTGCACCGGGACCTGTACCTGGCCGTGGACGGGTCGCTGCCTGAGGAGACGGCCCTGTACACTGACGTCTCCAGCATCAGGCTGACGGACATGGTGCCCGGCAGCTACGTGTCCCGCACCGTGTATAACTCCACCACGCGCACCTCCAACCTGGTGAATGCGGGCCAGGAGTACTCTGCCAAGATCAAGGAGCTGTACCACACCAACCGCACCAACTTCCGGCTGGACAACCCCGTCGTGTTCTGGATCGCGGAGAACGCGTGGCTGCCGCTGCGCAACGCGTTCAACGAGTCCACGCTGCTGTCCAACAGGCACTCCGACACGCAGGCGCAGGTCGTGTACACCTCCAACACGGTCGTGCTGGGCGTTTCCCTCTGCCTGCTCGCTGGGGTGGCCCTCATCGCCATCATCCCCGCCGTCACGCGCGTGCACAAGGCGCGCGCCGCGCTGCTGGAGGTGTTCCTGGAGGTGCCGCTGCCCATCATCCGCGCCCTCCGCATGAAGGCGTGGAAGGCCGTGCTGCTGGCGCAGCGGCAGGAGGCGGGGGACGACGACCCCGCCTCCGCCGGCCCCAGCGACGGGCAGCGATACCTGGACGGCGGCATGCCCCCGGGCTCTGACAGCGAGGCCTTCGGGCTGCTGATGGGCGCTGAGGGCGGCGGGGGCGAGCCCGGCGAGGAGCTGGACGACGGCTCTGCGCAGCTGACGATGGCGGTTAACACGTACCGCAACAAGCTCATGATGGTTGCGCGCTCATCGGCGACGGGCAGCGGGCCTGACAACTCCACCAGCAGCGCCACCACTGCTTCCGACAGACCTGGGAGCCACAGCCCGGCCTCGCCCGGCCATGACCACCATGATGCCAGCAACTGGGGCGACGACTCGCCGACTCAGCACGGCGACGGCAGCCCATCCGCTGGCTGCTGCCACTGCTGCAGGCGCCACCGCTCGCACGGTGCGATTGAGCCGATCGCGCGGCTCACCGGACCCGCAGCCCGCGGGGTGCGGCGGCCGAAGTTCCGCAAGTACACGCGCGTGACGGGCACCCGCGGCGTCACGCTGCTCTCCCTGCTCGCCCCGCTCCTGCTCTACGTCGCGCTCTACGTCGGCGACTTCTTCTGGGCGCAGCAGACCGTCGAGTATTCGCTGCACGCCAAGAGCGAGACGCTGTACTCGCGCGAGCTGCAGTTCTACGTGCCGCAGGTAATCCACTCGGTGCGCGTCATGCACGCCTTCTGCGACGCCGCCATCGTCACCGACCGCATCGGGCGCGCGCGCACGTTTCTGGCCTTCATGCAGATGGTGCAGGCGGGGCTCGCCTACGGCCACGACGGCTACAACCTGCGGCCGGGCCTGCAGCGGTCGAACGCGCTCTTCCGCCTGCTGATGGGCGACGGGTGCGTGGAGAACGGCGGAGAGTACTACTCCATGCCGCTGTGTGAGGGCTCCGGCGCCAGCGCGGGGTCGGGCGGCTTCCAGGACGGCATCGTCGGCCGCTCGGGGCTGCAGGCGGCCTTCGACGACTACGGGCAGAAGCTGACGGGCGCCATCAACATCCGCGAGCAGCAGCTGGCCAGCGGCAACTGCAGCGTGGTGGACGCGAGCTCTGGTATGCCAGGCATCCTCGCGCAGTACGGCGAGCGCTTCCTGCCGCCCGGCTACGCCGCCGTTGCAGACACGCTTTACAGCGAGGGCTACGCTGACATCAACGGGTTCATCGCCGCCAGCGCCGCCGTGACGGTGGTGTCCGTGCTCGGCCTGGGCGTGCTCTTCTTCCTCGTGTACCGCCCCGTCATGCGCCGGCTCGACCGCGAGATTAAGGACAGCCGCGCGCTGCTGCTGCTCTTCCCCGACGAGGTGTCGCGCAGCGTGCCCGCCGTCGTGACGGCTGGCCGGGACATGCTTGCGACTGCAAGCGGTGGGGGCCGCGGGCTTGCGTCCGGGCGATGACTTGGCCTGCTGTAATCCGCGTGGGCGAGAGGGTGGCCGCGCGGGAGCTCCGGTGACACTGTTGACAGAAGGAGCCGTACGGTCGTTTCCCCGTTACCCTCCGCGCACGCTCGAAAGCGCCTGCGAGTGACACTGCGCTCTACAGCTTCATTCTCCAGACGCAAGCTATCGCGCTTGTGCTGAGACCTGCCTTGCCGGACAGCATGCATACCTGGGCTCGCCGCTCCCGGATTCTCTGAAAGCCCGCAGTCCATGGCAACATATATCGCGCGGCACTGGCGTCACATGTCCCATAGCCGCCCCCTCGGTCTGCCCGGCTGGTGCGCCTGCTTGGCTTCGTGTTTGCTTCATGTTTCTGGAGCATTCCTGCGGCTGGCGTGCGCGCGCTGCGCCTCAACTTCATGTTCTGCATTTGCATTCTCTTGAATGTCTCTCCGTTGCGCGACATCGGTACCGCTGTTACGCGTCTGGGCGCTGGAGTGTCAATGGCCCAGGCCTTGCTGTTCGCATCACCCATGATGGAATCCCGAAATTTTGGACGCGACTTGCCACAGAGCGTTCGCCATGCATGTGGGCGCTCCGATGGAGTTTAATCACATGCATGCACATGATTTCAGTACGAGTGTGGACAACGTGATTTGACCAGTACGTACGTTTCAGATCGGCACGCGTACCACATGCTTGAGCGAAGACTAGCGTACGCGTGCGCTCGAGATTCAAGCGTACGCGTCGGCCTCAAGCTAGCGCTCGGGCTCAAGTTCAATCACGTGCGCAAAATCGCAGCAATTACGACGTTGTTAATTACCGTTGCGAAGCTTATCATGTCGACTGCCTTGCATGCATGTTCTCGGGCTGTCGCTAACATTGTGAATCTGTACGCGTCGGATTCGAAGATTCAGACTTCGCAACTTGTTGAACACCACGCGCTAAAGCGCTGAAATCATGATTCACGAAAGCGCAAAAGCATGGACGCCGTTGCATGTAAGCAAAGGACATGAATTCAAAGGATTGTGGGCAACAACAGCACATACAGAAAGTGCGGGCCCTTGTCAGCGTGGGAGTACGAGCGAGGGCTGGCGCAGTTTCTGATGGCGACAGATAGAGACACCAGATCCTACGCGATTCCATCGGAACTGGCAGGCATTCTCTTGCACCGGGTAGCGGCGGAGCATGACCTGACAGAAGAGAGCCAGGGCGCTAGCGCTGCGCCGGACGTGCAGGCAGCGACTGGACAAAGCCTAGTGCTCCCCGAAGGGGTTCGAGCAGCCAGAGTGCATGCGCAGCCGACTGCATTACAGCGCGGCAAGTGCAAGCACACTGTCAGGCGACGGGGCGCTGTGCAAAGTGCAAGCTCTGCGGAGAGCCGTACACAGCAGCAGCTCGCAAGCCAGGCAGTGCGCAGCAGCTAGCGTATTAGTACCGCCCCGTGGGCCCCGGCAGGCCAGGCGGCCCGCGGCGGCCACCAGAAGCCTCCGCACTACTCGTGGGCGAAGACTGGAGTGCAGCCATCCCCGCCAGCGGCCAACCAGGCGCCTGAGGCAGAAGCCCGGGGCTGCCAGCGGCAGCTCCCATGCTCGCCATCAGGGCTGCCAGCGGGTCTGCGGAGGCCGCAGGGGGCGCGCCACCGCCGAAGCCGGCCCCCGGGAAGGGCGCCGCGGCGGCGGCAGGGCTGCCCTGCGACGCGTCGGCGCCGGCGACGCGGGAGAGCAGCATCATGATGACCTGCTGCTGCTGTTGCTGCTGGATGCGCATCTGCTCCTGCTGGAACATGAGGAGGGCGGCCACCTCGCTCCCCGACATCGGCCGGTTGCTCTGCAGGGCCTCCAGCAGCGCCGGGGGCAGTGCGGGAGACGCTGCTGCGACCCCCATGCCAGCTAGCCCCGCAGCAGGCATCGCGCCAGGCGCCCCCAGCAGCGCGGACATATCGAAGGGCGCCCCAGCTGCAGGGGACGCCGCAGCTGCGGGGGCTGGGTGCACGGACATCGTTGCGCCTGTGCCCCCACTGGTAGAGGTGCCAGCAGTGCGCGGAGAGCCGTAGGCGGAGCTGCCGGCTGCCCCAGCACCCACAGAGGCAGTGAGTCCCGGCCGCAGCGGGGTCAGATGCATCATCGCGTCCGACGTGGCAGCCCCCACGCCTGGCAGAAGCCCCATGAGCGATCCACCTGCGCGCGCCTGCGAATGCGAGGCTGCCGCCGCTGCGGGCCTGAACTCCTGCGCCCGCGCAGCAAGCTCCTCCATGCTGAAGCCGGCGCTGATGCGGCCGCCCACGGGCTGCTCCAGCTCGCCCCCGTACGCGTGCATGTGCGACCCTCGGCCGGAGGCTGCCGCTGCACCGCGCGGGTGCTGCGCCTGGGGCTGCGCCTGGTGCTGCTGCTGCCTGCGCACCTCTGCGAGGGCTGGCGGCAGGGGCATCTCCTCCTCTTCCTCCGTCTCCTGCGCGGAAAGAGCGGAATACATGTCGCCTGCAGCAGCGGCGGCTTGCACACGGCCGCTGGCCGCCGTGATGGGTGCAGCCGCAGCAGCAGCGGGGGCGCTGTAGCCACCTGGCATTGGCACCTCCTCCTCCTCCTCGTCGGCCCCAAGCCCCATGAGGGCCACGCGCTGCGTGAAGCCGTCATCCGCAGCAGAGGCCAGGAAGCCAGTGTGGGTCTGTCCCGTCTGGTCGTCATACCCGAGGTAGCTGCCGCTGGCACCGAAGCTGCGGCTCAGGTGACCGCCCGAGACAGCAGCCGGGCCGGAGCCCGCGCCACCCGCTGCGCCGCCGCTCAGGCGAGGCAGCTCGTCCATGCCACTCGACGAGGCCGCGGGCGCGCCAAACGAGGCGCTGAGGAACCCAGCCCCGCCGCCGCCGCCAGCGCTGCTGCTCGCGCGCGCCGCGGCGGCGCCAGCGCCGTTGTTGAAGCCCGCTGGGTTGCTCAGCGCGCGCGCGATGGCTGTGAGCGCAAACTGCAGCGCGGGGTCCGAGTCCGTCGCGTCGAGGGACCGCAGCCGCAGCAGGTCCCGGTCGTGCGTGTCCGGGGAGCCCGATCCCTCGTAGGCGGCGCCGGGCACCTCCTCCTCGGGGGCCGACGCCGCACGCAGAGGCGCAGTGGGCTCCTCCTCCTCCTCCTCCTCGTCAGCAAGGTGCACGGGGGCGCCGGCGGCAGCGGTCGCCGCTTCGACCGCCGCAGGCCCAGCCTCGGCAGCGGGGGCGACTGCGGCGGGCGGCTCTGGGCCCTCCGTGTCTGCGGAGGGAGACGCCGCAGGCATCTCTGCAGCTGCTGTGGCTGCCGCCGGCGCAGCAGCCGGCCGCTGCGCAGCTGCAGGCACCGCGGTGCTCGGGGGCGTGTTCACGCTCAAGGCAGCTGCTGCAGCGCGCCCGCTCTGCGCCTGCTCCCCCCGCGCGAGCCGTGCGGCGGCGCTGCCCGCAGCCCCCGACAGGGCGGGTCCGGCAGCGCCTACCACCGGCTGCGGCCTCTGCGTCGTCACACCAGCCAGGTTGCCGCCGCGCAGCACGAAGTCCTGCAGCTGTGCCGCAGCGCGCGCCGCCATGCGGGGCTCCACGCCAGCCGCCACAGCCGCAGCCTTGGCTACGGCGAAGGAGCGGTTCAGGTGCAGCGCCAGCAGCGGGGCGGGCATGCGCTCGATCTCGATGCTGCCGTTGGGCTTGGTGTACTGGCGGATGGCCTCGGCGTACCCCACGTCAGTCTCCGCGTCGGCGCGCTGCTGCTGCTGCTGCGCGGCGTGGTGTGGCTGCGCCGGCTGGGCAGACGCCGCAGCGCTCGCGGCGGCGCCGCCGCCAGAGCCAGGCAGCGCGATGGCGGTCTTCCAGTTTGCGCCCGGCCTGTTGGGGCCCATGGCGAGGGTGTGCGAGTCAATCTTGGTCGTGTTGAGGCCCATGGCGCGCGACACGTCGCTCGTCAGCTCCAGCGCGGGCGTCGCGGAGCCGGGGGTGATCGTGGCTGTCAGCCGCTCCTGCTGCTGCGCCGCGGCGGAGTAGATGTTGGGCCCACGCTCCGCCGTCTCGTTAAGGGCCAGCACCGCCGCTGCCGCCTCCTCGTTCCGCAGGCGCACCGGCCGCTGGCCGAGCTGCGCCGCCGCAGTGGAGGCGGGTGGCGCCACAGTGGCAGCACCGGCTGCTGCGGCAATCGACGCCGCGGCAGCGGATGAAGCAGCGGACGCGAGAGAGGCGGGAACGACAGCTGGCACTGCGCCTGCCGCTGCCGGTGCATGCGCGCGCGCCGCGCGGCCAGTCGTGACGGCAGGCGCTGGAGTGGCCGCAGCCTGCTGCATGGCCGTCAGCGCTGCCGCAGCCGCGGCGGACAGGGCTGAGGAAGCGTCAGTGGGGGCTCGTGCCGCCCCCGCTGAGCGTGCCGACCCCGCCGCAGGTGCTTGGGCGGCGGCAGGCGCAGGCGCCGGGGCGCTGGCAGGGTGACCTGCTGCCCGATCCCTCTGTCTGACGTCCCCGCTGCTGGAGCCGCTGCCGGCAGCGGTGCCGACCCTGCCCGGCGCGTGCACAGGCGTAGCCCCGCCCGCGCTCGCGCCCGCCCGCGCTGCCGCGGCGCTGGTGGCGCCATGCAGTAGGTGCAGGAGGGAGGGGGCTGGCTCCTCGCCTGCCGCACCGCTCGCAGGCGCGCCGCAAGTGGCAGCTGCGGCAGGCGACGCCCGGCGGCCGCCGTGCGCGCTTGCACCAGGGTGGGCAGGCTCAGGGGCCGGGGAGCGGACGGGGATGGCTGCGGCGCCGCCCCTTCCAGCGCCGCCATGCACGGTCGCAGCGGCCACGGCGGCCGGTGCAGGGGCCCCTCCACCCGACGGCCGCCAGGAGCCCCCGAAGGGGTCCCCAGCTGCGGCGCCGGCGTGGTGGGTCCCCTGCACATTATGACCAGCATAGGGCGCAGAGGAGGGGGCGGGGGACGCGGAGGCAGAGGCGGCGGGGCCGCGGCCTGACAGCCCCACCGCAGCGGGGGCGAGGGCACTCAGCATCGATGACATGCCGCTGCCCGAAGCCGCAGCAGCAGCAGCAGCGGGGGAGGCGCCGGGCGCAGGGCCGCCCGCGCCGCCCATGGGGGACGATGCAGCTGCCGCTGCAGCCGCGGACGCTGGCGATGCGGGCACGCACAGCGTAGGTCCGAGCGAGGTGTGCATCGACGACGCTGCGCCGTGGCGCATGAAGTCATGCTCAGGCGCTGCAGCAGCACCCGCCGCCGCCGCCTCCGCCGCCGCGGCGGCAGCCTGCGCCGCGAACACGCTGTGCGGCCCCACGACGCCGGGGCGCGCGGGGACGCCGCCCGCGTGCGGTGCCGCGCCGGCGTTGGGCGGCAGGCAGCCGGTGAGCGGGGCGACACGCCCCTCGCCGACGAGGCGCGTGAACACCGCCAGGTCCGCGCACTCGGGGGGCAGCCGCCCCTCCGCGATGCCGAGGAAGCGCTCCAGCTCCTCGGGCCCGTGCGCGAAGGTGCAGCGCACGCCGTGCGGGCAGTGCGCGCCCTTGGACTTGGACCAGTGCAGGCACATGCGCGTCTTGATGAGCTTGTTCTCCAGCGGGTTGGTGGAGGGCGCCGTGCCCGTGGGGTCCTCGCGCATCTCGTCCTTGCCGTGCGCGAACAGGCAGCGGTCGCCGTACGGGCAGCCTTGCGGCTGGCTGCAGGGGCGAGGGCCGGGGGCAGCATGGGGGGAGGGGCAGTGGAAGGTGGAGCCCACGACGCGCAGCAAGGCTCCGCGGTGCTGGCGGGCGCGCACAGATTCACAGGGGCAAGAGTTCGAGGATCAGGCCACGGAAGATTGGCCCGTGCGGGGTGAAGAATCAATCTACCGGTATTGCTCAAGGCATTCGACCACGGGAACTCCCCGCCCTTCCCCAGTGGGCAACTGCGGAGCAGAAGTGTTGCACTCACAGAAAGAAGATACAAATCTTACTCTTCTGCACAGACGGCGTGAAAGGGGTGGGGCAACGCAACAAACATTTGCGTCAGCGGCGAACGATGAACAATGCCACGGCCAACACTCGAGGAGCGGCTTCCAGCACCATCTCAACCGGTCACTCACAAATTTCTGCACGGTCTTCATCGCATCGAGCGAGCCTGTCGGCCCACGACGACGTGCGGACATCTTATCAGAAAACTCGGAGGGAAGGGACAAGGGTGGCAGCGAAATGCGGCACTTCACCACAACTTTAGCCACAGCCGCCAAGTCTCTTGACTATTGGCTGCAACAATACACTAAACCGGGCGCTTTCGAACGAAAGCAGCCGCGAGTTGGCGACGAGGAAACTTTCGCAGGTTGAGTGACACCTGGTCGAGAGGCACGCGAAGGCCAAGTGGCTAAAAGTAGCACAGTTAGCTGGAGAGCAAGCCTCCAACAACAACAACAAGACACTATTGGGTCAGTGGGGGCGGAGTGCAGCGAGCAAGGCAGACAGAGCGGGAAGAAATGCTTTCGCAAATCGGACGCAGAAAGGTTCAGACGCCACGATGAGCTCGGGTGGCTCTGCCGCTTGTTCACCGAAGCAAGAAGTGCTGCAATCGTGCCGGAACCCACCGCTGGGTGTCTTGAGTTGGTGACATGTGGCCGGCAGCTCCACACAAGCGAGAGTCACCTGCGAGCCTCGCATCGGCGATGCCGCATCCGCCGCCCGCGATGATCCCCAATACCCATCGCTCGCTGCGATGCGCGAACAGCGTCCCCGCCGTCTCAATGACCAGCAAGTGCAGCTTCTTCGGCGACGTCGAGCTCCTGTATCGATAGGGCAAAAACTGTTTCGATGCTGGTGTTCGTCAACGCCTTTTCCGGCGCTGAGAGCCCAATAATACTCACTGGCCGCGCCGCTAACTGAACCCGCTTGGTGGTTCCAACAGGCGTCGTCAGTTGAACTTGATTTCCGCGCCGCGACCGGGCGCAGAAGCCTGCTACTGAGTTCAGTGCGCGGCATGTGCATGCGCACTGGGGCTTGAGCTCATGATTGCCGCGTTGTCATCTGGAATGTACAGAGCTGGGCTGAAGACCGGTGCACAAGTGAGCCAGTGTGCGTGTGTAGGTGGTCTATGGGGCGTCACGCATGTCGACATGTCTTCAAATTCGTGGCAACGTGCCAGCCACAGGCAAGTTCGACCTCAGAAACAGCCTCCAATTAACTGAAAATGCTCTCCGCAAGCAGTCGGCCCCCTTTGTCTCGCAATGGTCCTCAAATCGAGCGTTGAGGCCAACCTGAGCAAACGATGGACACCACATGCGCACGCTCTCTCCTGCTTCTCAGACTGTCGGCAGCCCCTTCTCATACTGTCGGCAGCACAGTCATGCGCACGTGCGTGCTGCCGAAGGGCACCAGCGTCACTTTCTGCAGCGGCCCGCACGCGTCCGGCGTCGGACACGCGGGAGACGCCGGCGGCGCATCCGGCGCGTTAGCGACGGCGGTCCACTCCAGCGCCTGGCGTCCATACCCCTGGATCTCGCTCGCAAACAGAGTGCTGCCGAAGGGGACGGCCGGTGGATTCTCACTGATGCGGACAAACTGAAGGCTTGCGGAGGGGTCGCTGCGGTTGCTGATTGCGAGGGCCATGTTCCAGGGCTGAGTGGCGGTAATGGCCAGGTCCTGGCTGTTGAATGCGTACTGTGCAGTCACGTTGATCTGCTGGCCCACCCACAGGGAGTACACGAGGGCACCGCGCACCACCGCCACGGCCCCGTTGTACTGCTCCTCGAGCCGGATGGCGGGGGAGAACTCCAGGGTGAAGACCGTAGCGGCGCCCGCGACGGTGGACGAGGTGTAGAAACTGCCGTTGAGGCCAGTGAGGCTCGTGGCCGGTCCATCGTTCACGCGCAAGGAGCCAGCCCCTGCCCAGGACGGGATGCGAAGCAGCACCGGTACATCGCCGCCGCTTGCACCCGAGGTTGGCGTGACGGTGACTGTCGCGTTGTCGCCGAACGGGTAGTTTGTTTCTACCACGACAGTGGCGTTCGGCGTGGTGGCGCTGAGGGGCGCCCACATCAGCACCGCTACGCCGCCGGTAGCGGGCACGGTGCCCACCGCCCGCTGCACAAACTTTGGCCACCCCGCGTGCATGTTGGCTGTGCAGCAGCCGTAGTTGCCCTGCAGCGAGTACGTGCCAGAGTCGGGGCCGTCCGTGATCCACGGGTGCGGGTCCTGGTGCACGGCCCCAAACTCGTTGCTGCTCTGCAGGTACACGCGCTCCCACAGGTCCTTGGTGGCCGCCGCGGGCATGGCGTTGTACGCGATGCGCTCCGCGCGCTCGAGGAAGAGGGCGTCGCCGATTATGGCGCCCGCCTCCGCGTACGAGACGATTGACTCGACGACCGCGCATGTCTCCGTGCCGTGCGAGGGGACGGCGCCGGCGAGGTGTTCATCCGCCTGCAGGAGGGTGGTCACTCAGTTGAGGGGAGAAAGCTGTCCGAGAAGACGGCGGAAAGGGCGCAGCCGCAGTGCAGCCGCTCGGCCCCGCATCCCGCACTGCCGTCAGCGAGGTACCGCTCTTGCGAGGCCATCGTCGCTGCGTGTTGAAGGCGGCTGGCGTCGACACGCTCGGATTCCAACGCACCTGATACATGCCAGAGGGCACGCCATGGTACACGTCCAGCTTGCGCATGCGAATGTACGTGGAGGCGACGTCGGTCAGGTCGTGAGAGCGGCGGTACCAGACTGCCTCGCTCTTGATGGCCTGCAGGTGTTGAACACGAACGTCACAGCAGCGACGCATCAGTGCAGACATCCACGGGTTGTGAGCAGCACTCTGCATGCGGCAGCTATCCCGCGCCCAGCAGTCGGACTTGCCTGCCCGATGTTCACTCCGTGTGTGAGCATGTTGCACGGTGCGTTCGGCACGCAGGCAGGCCCCGTGGGAAAGGCATCCGTATCGAACCTGCGGTGAGAAGACGGCAGCGCGAGCAATGTCCCGTGCCGGTGACAAACGCTGTGCCAGGAGTGCGGTTCGGGCTCGAGGAGAGAAGGCTCCACCGTTTCTCAGACGTTGACGCCACATACCATGTCTTCCAGTCCCCGCCGTTGGCCAGCATTTGCGCGTGCGTGATGTCTGCCAGGTCAAGGAGGAACGCCTCGTCATAGCCCTGCGGCACGCCAGAGAGCGCGGGGAAGCGGTCCACGAGCCACCACAGCGCCATGATGAAGTCCTGCGCCCGCACGACCGACCAATCGGACAGCTGCGTGGCACCCAGCATGCGCCGCCGTGCCTCGCCCAGGTAGTTGAACACGCACGCGATGGCGCGCGCGTCTCCGCTGCCCTCGTAGTACTGGAGCAGGGAGAGAAGAACGTTGAAGCGGCTCCAGTACTGGTCCCCGTCGTCGGGCATGTCATCAGGACCCAGCCACCCGCTGGGTGCCTGGTTGCCCATGATGTACGCCAGGTAGCGGTCGCGCTGCGCCGCCAGGCTCGCGTCCCCCGTCAGGTACGACAGGGGCACCAGGCCATTCAGCCAGTAAGGGGTGCGCTCGTGCAGCCCGCCGTCGGCGGAGCCGCCGATCCAGGTGCTGTTCTCAATGTCTGGCCAGAACTGTGACAGGAACCCAGTCAGGCCGGTGGCCTGCAGGTTGAGCTCGTCGACTAACCAGGCAGCAGGCTGCACCGCCCCCACCGGCAGAGTCACGAACTGGGGACGGCGCAGGGTGTTCGGCATGAACCCGGAGATGCGGCAGGAATTGACCGTCACCGGACCCATCACCGACTTCAAGTAGCAGGTGGCGTTTGAGCTGCCGCTGCACGGCCCGCTAGGCGTGACGACCCACCCTACACACTCGGAGACTGTTGCGCATGCCGCGAAGCAGTCCGCAGTATCATTTGACGCGAACGGAAACTCCGTTATGTCATTATACATGTGATCAACGCCGGCGTCCCCTTGAGTGTACACAGCAATAGAGGCTTGGAAAGCCCCAGCGAGGGCAAGCGCACAGGCGAGACGGCGCATTCCACAGAAGGCGTGGGCCAAAGATCGGCAACTTGTGTAACACAACCTCGGCTTTCCTGGAGCCTGATGTGGACGGCTTGCACGGCAACCCGTTCAAAATTGAAAGGTTGTAGAGCAAGCACGTATTGTGCGACTTTCGCACTGCTAAGAGTGCACAGTTGGGGCCATGCTTGATGCTTACTGCCTGGATCCTGGAGTTGTGGCGCACTGATGAAGCTCGAGCGAGTCGAGCGTCCACGTGCGTCGCCGTACGCAGCAGTTGGTGGTGAATCATGGGTTGCGCTCTGACACCCGGAATGTCGAGAGGTCCAAAGCATGTGTCGGTTCCTGGTACGATGCAGAAGGCTTGAAAAAGCATCACAAAAAACCGCTGCGAGCGAGCTCAGCCTAGCGATTCTGAGGGCTGAGTCGTACCGGCCCGGGGAACCGACACTTGCTTTGGACCTCTCGACTATAAGCTGTAGGGCGCTGCCTAGAGGCAGCAGCGGCTGAGTCGCGGCGACCCGTCGGATTCAGCAGTCGGCCGGTTCCAGAGTTGGCGACGAGCAAATTGTGCTCGAAGTGTAGAACGTGTATAACTGTCACACGTCACTAAAATCTTCAAGGGTATCACTGCCGCCGGCCACCGTGGCTGAACAAACGCCAACGCCCACCGTGGTGACCGCGATGGCGCCGCCAGCCCGTGCAAGAGGCCGAACAGCCGTGATCTCCGAACGTCTGGGAGGCATGACAGCATGGGCGCTCGCAAGAAGCACACGTGACACGCAGCAACCTTGTGTAAAAAGTCTGCAACAGCAGCGAAGCGTGAGGTAGAGGGGATCATGATTACAGCCGCATGCGCAGAAACACCAGCACAGTGCAACCATAAGAACAAATGTCAGCACACAAGCGGGCCCAGGGAAGGGAGGAAGTCTCCCGTGGACAAAGGCACGCGCAAAAAGGCGGGCGAGCCCGCCTCTCCGCAACGTATCCGCCATTATGCAATCTCACTTTGCGTCGAAATTTAACAGTTTCTCTCGTGGTGTCACTGGAGGGGACCCTGACTCATCCGACGGGGCAGGCGGCTCACGGGGGCACACAAGCATCGGCACATCTGTGCTCAGGAACTCACCAGGACTGTAAGCTGCGAGGACTGAAGCTTGCGCGACTTGCGAGGAGAACTCTTGAGCAACACCTGCACGCCGCAGTGACACTACCGGAAGGAGGAAAGGTAGAGAAGGCCGAACAAATCCAACAAAAAGCAGCTCCACGCAGATGAAAAGAGTATACGCGGGTCTTAGTAAACCAGGGCACATTTTACCCGGCTCCCTTTGACAGGAGGCAGGCCGCACCAGATCGTGGTCCCCGCGGCGGTCGCACTGGGTGATTAGCTCAGCGCGCCGTGATCGTTACTCTCGGCACAAGGAACGGGAGGCAGGCACACTTGCTCCGGGCCTGCTGATGACAAGCCACAGGTGCTAGCGCCGACTCCAACTTGCGTGCCGACAATCGAGCATACAGAAGGTGCTCGCACAAGATGATGACAGCTCGTCATCGCACACATGCACGCAGTATCAACGCACCCTAGGGGTCGTGGCTATCAGTCAGCGTCAAGTCGTAGCGCCACCGCTCGGTCAACTGCTACCGCGCAGACGAGAGGCGGTGCGCTTTAGCGTGATGGCGGTAACGTCTCCTGTCACGCGCCGGAAAACAATAGCGCGGCGCGTCAACGACGCCACTGGTGGTGCGACGGGCATGGCATCCATGCTCCCCTCGCGCAAGCCGGGGCCTGCCGATCCAGGCACCGCACGAGCAGTGTCAAAGACCGCGGCTGTACCGATCATGTGCTGGTGCTGTCCATGGAAAACGCAGGGACCGATTGTGAGCACGGGGCGCTCGGTGTCCAAGTCCTGCAGATTCAAATACAACGGTGTTCGAACGAGAACAGCTTTTGAGCGCGGTCGCAAGTGTCGATGGCGAACTCATTCCAGTCATGGCAACTGTGCAGGCCAGGTGCAGCTTTTCGAGTCCAGTCAGGCGGTCCCCCTCACCGTCAGTTTGACCTGGTGCTTGGCGGTGTCGATGTGCTCGAGCCCGTAGGCGTCGAGCTCTGGAATGCTGACGATGTAGTCGAACACTTCCTCGATCGCCATCGTGGAGTGTTAAACGTGCGTGAGGGGCTAGCGTGGAACGAAGCCAAACCAAGACGACTTTTTCACCCTGGCATTTCCGTCCGTCAGCAATTTTCCGGGATGATTGTCGAGATCAAAAGCCGCAGAAGTACAGTGTTGTGTGTCTCAGCACGGAGACCAAAGTGGGCACTCTTAGTTATCCTCATTAAAGCGCCGACCCAAGATGCGGTGCATCCGGTGAGTTTCCAACCCACGTTCGCGGATCCCCACGGCCGAACGGGTTTTGCTGTATGCGCTGGGCCCGGCTTTGCCCATTTGGCGTAGCTGTGGCCGGCTTTCGCAGCTGAGCTTGTGAAAGCATTACATGACGGGCTCTTGCCGCCGACATCAGCCGGCAGGTGGCGATTTCCCTGGCTGCGTCTCACTCCGCGCGACACTTCCCCATCACCTTCCGGCTGATTGCAGAGCGCTGGTCACGGGAGCCGCAGGGGCTGCCCTCGTTGCAGGTCAATGCGCACCGCAACAGTTCTTCGTGTCGTTCGGAAACACGCCCGACCAGGCGTTCGTGTCGTGGGCGACCACCTGCTCGGCCTCCACGCAGGTCAAATGGGGGACGACCTCGGGGGCGCAAAACAACCTGGCGGCGGGGAATCAGAGCCAGTACACGTTTAACGGGGCCGCATACACCAGCCCCTTCCTGCACCACGTGCTGCTGAGCGGTCTGCCGCCCAACACGCCCATCTTCTACAGCGTCGGCGGAGACGCGAGCGGGTTCAGCCCCGTCATGAGCTTCACCTCTCACCCGGGCTACGGCCTGCAGGCGAACGGCTCGTACTTCGCCGTGATCGGCGACCTCGGGCAGACGAGCAACTCTGTCGACACCGTCAACCACATCGTCGCATCGCCCCACCCCTTCACGGCCATGATTCACGCGGGGGACCTGTCGTACGCAGACTCTGACGAGCCGCGCTGGGACAGCTGGCAGCAGATGGTGGCGCCGCTGGCGTCCAGCCTGCCGTGGATGACGGTGGTCGGCAACCACGAGATCGAGCTCGACACCAACCTCAAGTCTTTCGAGGCGTACCAGGCGCGCTTCCCCATGCCCGCCATCAACTACGGCACGCCCTCCCAGAGCCAGCAGCTGCACTACTCCTTCCGCGCCGCGGGCGTGCACTGGCTCATGCTCTCCAGCTACACGGACTACGACCCCAGCAGCGCGCAGTACGCGTGGCTGCAGGCGGAGGTGGGCCGCATTGACCGCAGCGTGACTCCGTGGGTGGTTGCCGTGCTGCACGCGCCCTGGTACAACTCCAACTACGCGCACCAGGGCGAGGGCGACGCGATGAAGGCGGCGATGGAGACGGTGCTGTACAACGCGGGCGTGGACCTGGTGTATGCGGGCCACGTGCACGCGTACGAGCGCACCTACCGCACGTACCAGGGGGTCGCGAACGCGGCTGCTCCCTACTACATCGGCATCGGCGACGGCGGCAACCGCGAGGGCCTCGCCACGGACTGGATGTACCCGCAGCCGGCCTGGTCCGCCTTCCGCCAGGCGTCCTACGGGCACGGCGAGCTGCAGGTGGTGAACGCGACGCACATGCACTGGGCGTGGCACCAGAACCCCGACCTGGAGCCCGTCGTCGCCGATGAGCTGTGGATCGTGAAGGGGCAGTCCGCGGAGCTGGCGCAGGCGCCCGCCGCGAAGGCGGCCGGGCACCGCTTCCGCGCGCAGGAGCGCAAGGCGGCTGCACACCCGGGCGGCGTGACCGCGCACCCTCGCTTCGCCCGCCGCGCAGCCGCCGGCGCCGCGCAATAACCGCGGGTCGTCGGATGCGTTTCGGCCAGCTCGATGACTGGAACGGTCTGTGAGTATGCATAGTTTTCACATCTTGCGTGTTGAAGTATCGCTGTCAGTTGATGTACCGACTACCCATCGATATCGGAACTGCCAAGGCCTGCGCAGTCAAGATGCCGACGTCGACGCCAATTGCAACCTCGAGCTCAATTGAAAGCAAGCTTTTGTTGGATTCGAATGTCAACCTTGAGCTTTTCGACGGGTATTATGGGACACAGCCGAATTCGAAGATCTAGATCTGATCATGAATTCGGAAGCTCGAGCGAGGTGAACCTTCCACGCGCGTATATATCATGGGATCCATACATCGAGAGATATTGATGCTTGCACCTGTGCCACAGCCGCAAATGTACTGGTGAAACCCCTTCCCAACGACGCATCGACTACTTACGCCTCGGGCGATCGATTACCACTTGGAATGCGCCAAGCAGCCTCCATGCGTCTCTCCAACGCAGCGTGTCTCATAGCGCGCCGGTTGAGTGCATGCGCACTACACAACAGGGCAAGCCGGCTGAGCAGCGCGCGAAGTGATATTAACAAAGTCAGCCCGATGCCAGCCCGATGCCAGCCCGATCAGCTCATGCATTATGTGTGGATGGAGTCTGGCGCCATGGCATTGCATGACAGCGGCTTGGCCGCACTGAGCATCCCTCCATGCAGTACCGCGAGGTTGCGGCGACACGCACCGACCCAAATCCGCGCAGTTGCAGCAGTGGCGTCATTGCATTAATCGCGGGCCCTACGCGCGACGCCGTGCGCGCGCCTCCTGCAGCCAGCGGCTCGCTATCCCCGCTGTCGAGGCGGGCAGGTCGGTGAGGGGCGGGAAAAGTGGTGGTGCCTCCGTCACGTCCCCAGCGGGCGCTGGCGCTGCAGCTGGCCTGCCCGCGCCCTGTGGCTGCGAAGGCTGCTGCGGCGCCGACGGCACCGCCCGAGAGGGCAGCTGGCCGGCGAGCGAGGAGGCCGCCCGCGCCAAGCCGGCCAGCTGCGCGACGTCCGCTTGCGGCCGGTTCAGCATCGGCGGCAGCGCGCTGCCCCTGCGAAGCCCGCTGCCGGCCCCGCCCCGCCCAGCAGCCGACAGGTCCGGGAGCATGAGCCCGCTCGGCAGCATATTACTCGCCGCCGCCGCCGCCTCCGACTGCGGCTGCGGCAGCTGCAGGCCCGCCAGGCTGCTGCCCGTGCTGCGGCGGGAGCCGCCTGGGGACTCGATCACCGCGGTGAGGGGCATGTTGGCGCGGCGCGCGGCGGACGGGCCGCCCGCCCGGCTCGCGACGGAGCCCGCCCGCGACGCGCCGCCGGAGGGCGAGGGGGCCGCGCTGAAGCGGCTGCCGCTGCGCAGGGACGCACGGGAGGGAGCGTCGGCGCCGCCGGCGCGGCTCGCCATCGCGGCGGCCATCCAGTGCTCCAGGATGCGCTGGCTGCTGGCGCTGAGCTGCGGGCGCGGCAGGGCGACGCGCGCCTCCGCCAGCACGCCGTCGCCGCCCGTGGCGCCGCGCACGGCGTTGAGCACGGCCTGGTCCCCGATACGGCAGGCGGCGCACACGGTGGCGAAGGTGCAGCGCGCCGCGTAGAAGTCGCGCCACGCCTGCACGTCCACGTCGCCCCCCAGCGCGTGCGGGTACTCCGCCTCGAAGGCGCCGGCCACCTCCTCGATGGGCGCGCTCGGCACGACGGCCAGGCCCGCGCGGCTCTGGCAGCGCTCGCAGCTCTCGCGGAGCGCGCGGATCTGCAGCGGCTGCACCGCCTTGCGCAGGCGCAGGCGGCGGCGCGCGTCCTCCAGCCACCCGCGCACCGCGTCGCGCTGCGGGCGCGTGAGCTCCACGGGCTTGAACGCGCGCGCCTTGTCGCTCACGTCCGTGATGGCCTTGCCGCGGCCCGCGGCGCCCGTGGTGGCGTACGCGCCGCCCGCGAAGCCGCTGACGTCCTCGTCGTCGCCGTCGTCGGAGGAGGAGTCGTCCTCGTTCACGCCCAGCAGCTTGGCGAACTGGGCGAGCAGGAAGGGGCGGGCGCGGCGCAGCGTGCGCGGCGTGAACACCTGGTTCAGGCGGTCCGCGAGCCAGGCGCGGTTGTGCTCCAGGAAGCGGAAGCGGAAGGTGTCGTGGGTCAGGCGCTGGTTCATGAGGGCGTGGTCGGCCGTGGGGTCGTCCCCCTCCCCCTCGCCTGGCGACCCCTCCAGGTCCACCCCCTCGGGCACCTTGTACGTGTCCCCGTTCTTGTCGCCCATCGCCGCGGCCCACATGGCCTGCTGGATGGTCTCCTCGCTCACCACCCACAGCCGCAGCGCGTTGCCCGCCCAGCGCGAGCCCACCTGCACGCACCAGCACAGCGCGAGCGTGCCCGGCACGATGAGCAGCATGGCGGGGTCGGCGAACACGTTGACGCTGGGCGCGTTGGTCACCACCACGCAGCCGAGCAGGAAGAAGAAGAGGCCGGAGGCGAAGGTGAAGCACACAAAGTAGTACTGACTGGAGAAGCACATATTGTCCAGCGAGCGCTTGGGCGCCTCCAACACCTCGTCCTGGCGCCCGTCCGCGCCCTTCCAGCGCGTCTCGCGGCGCAGGAAGCGAAAGCGCGAGAAGACGAGGTAGTCGTGGATCTTGATGCCCCACACCGCCTCGATGGCGCCGAGGATGAACACGTCCGCGACGGTCTGCCACGCCAGCAGCACGAGCGCGAAGTAGAGGTAGAAGTACATGTCGTTCTCCTTGATGCCGTACGCGGCGGGGATGCCGACCTCCTCGCGGAAGATGATGAAGAGGAAGATCAGCACGGGGCCGTGGATGCGGGCCATGAGGTCGGCGCTGTACCCCTGCATCGCGTCCAGGATCGGCTCCACCGTGCCGCTGCTGCTCTGCAGGTGGCCCTTGGCGACGCCGCCGCCCGCCTCCGTCAGCGCCGCGGCGTGCGCGGAGGCCTCCTTCGCCAGCTCCTCCGCGAGGTTCAGCTTGCGGCTGCGGCAGCACGTGCGCGTCACCCACATGAACGCCGCCTCGATGGACTTCTGCACCCACGCGACGGCCTTGTCCACCACGGGGCCCCAGTACGCGGCCTCCGTCAGGCTGATGATGGTGTCGACGGCGAAGGAGACCAAGAAGTCTGCGAAGTTGTCGGCGCCGAGCGTCACCAGGCCCTGCGTGATGGCCATCACGACGTTGAGCGGCGTGACGAGCAGCCCCTCGCCCAGCGAGCGCTCCAGGATCTGCTCCGCGATCACGCCCACGAACTTGAACGCGAAGATGAACGCGTAGATGTAGTTGCCGTAGAAGCCCGCGTAGGAGATGCCCACCATGAAGAGCAGCAGCCATGAGAACATGAGGGAGACGAAGACGAGGTGCATGCGCCGCCACACGGTGGGCAGCCACGTGTTGCGGGCGACCAGCAGCTCGTCCTTGCTCTTGATGAGGGACAGCTCGTACTTGGAGAGGGTGCGCGGCACGAACACGCGCGCGGCGAGCTGCAGGCAGAACACGCCCAGCACGCAGAAGCAGACGCCCACGCGCGCGGTGCGCACGACGTCCACGGTGGTGGGGTCCACGACCCACGTCTCCCAGCTGTGGGTCACCTTGTCCAGCATCCACAGCGCCGAGTTGCCGCGCCCGTACAGCAGCTTGTTGCCCTTGAACGCCACGTACACCACGAACATGATCGCCACCTGCGGCAGGAGGGACAGCGCGGCGCCCGCCAGCGCGGGCGGGAACACGAGGCCGTAGTAGGACCAGAACTTGAGCGGCGGCAGGCGCTTGACGCGAGAGAGTGCTCGGTTGGCGGCCCAGAACAGCACGCATGCGGCGGCGACGAGGGCGCCGACGGCGATGAAGAGCGCGATGTAGAACTGGGAGGGGAAGGCGAACTCAATGAGCAGGTCGAAGAAGCCGAGCGGGTACATGTCCAGCGCGAAGGTGTAGGCGGGGTTGGTCGCGTCGCGGTCGTGCTTCTCGAACACGAGCGCCGCGGTGATGATGCGCTTGACGGCCACCGTCTGCTGATAGTAGCCCAGCTGCAGGGTGACCATGCGCGGGAAGCAGCCCGTCGTGCAGTCGCCGATGACCTCCGTCGCTGCCGCGGTCCGGTCCACCGCCACGCCCACCGTGGCGTCGATTCCCTCGTCCAGCACGAGCGCGTCGATCGTGGCGCCGCCCGCGAAGAACTCGGCGAGCGTGAGGGGCTTGCGCGGCATCGCGAAGAGCTCCGTCCCGTCGTCCGCCTCCATCCAGCGCGGCTGCGACTGCTCCTGCGAGATCTGCTCCTCGTACGCGCACGCCAGCTCCCGGTGGCACGCGTCAGCGATGGGGTACGCCCCAAAGTCCAGGGGGCCCACCAGCACCATGTCGTCGGGGTGCGGGATCGGGGCGAAGCGCGCCCGCAGCGAGTCCGCGGTCGTGTACTCGGGCAACGCGCAGGAGGCGCCGTCCTCCATCATGAAGAAGAGGGGCGCGTACGAGTCGAAGCCGTAGCAGGCGGAGACGAAGGGGACGTAGGGCAACAGCACGCGGTC
>Ga0208629_100218_pt1 | contig 28523 bp, 21 predicted proteins | sample LakWasMet19_HOW5_2_FD_183865 | JGI IMG/M metagenome (GOLD analysis project Ga0208629, IMG submission 183865) | Freshwater sediment methanotrophic microbial communities from Lake Washington under simulated oxygen tension - Sediment Metagenome... | ecosystem: Environmental > Aquatic > Freshwater >... | reverse complement strand
AGCAAATGACCAAATAAAACTGGGCTTTTCATTGTAACCTTCAACAATAAATTGAGTTGGTGAAGGTCTGCTCAAGCCTATTTGAAGGTCAGCTATTGAGAAACATGTATGACGGGTTTTGGCCGATCTTTGTCGTTTATTTAAGCCGATTTCAAAAACTGCAACTGCGCCTTATTGGATCAAGAAGACACGTCGGGCCATTGTGATCCATCTCTCCTGCATCAGTGCTCATAACTGCTCTAGTTCGCCAGCAGGAAAGCCTTCATGTGCGAACCAATTCAGGTAGTAACCCGGTAAATCTGCTATGACTTAGCCTTTGTATTTGCCGTAAGACATGGCAAATGTAACCAACTTTGTTAAGTCTTCGGGATTCATCGGAGAGTTGAATTTAGGAATTAATTTTGGGTAAATTGTTCAAGCATTTTTTATTGTACCTATACCATTTAAGATAAAGATCCGCTTAATGTCGAAAAGCTGTAATGCAGACGTTCGCATTTGAACAAGCGGGTAACGCTAGAGGCAATGCTCGCCCACCAGTTCACCTCATCAGTGAAAGATCTCAGCCCAGACTGCTAACGGTAAAAACAGAGTATCCACAGCGAAACTTAATGGTAGATCGGCTAAGGGATAACGCGGTGGGGCTACTTTCATTTTCCCGAGGGCTACGTCGTTGTCTGATAATGCGGCCCAATCAAGCCTAGTCCCGCTATAAATAAACATGCGCTTAGGCAACGGAAGATCGGCATCTAACGTTTTAAAAGTAGCGCAGCCGGATAACCCGATGATGAAAATCGCCCCATATACAATTTGCTTGAAAGTGATCACCCGTACCTCAATTGTGTTTGCCAGTGCACCGAATCAGTCACCAAAATTGGTCAATCAACGTAACTGGAATCATCTTACCGCCTAGGCTTGTAATCAGTAAAAAATGTTCTAGCCTTACTATGCAGTTTAATTTTTTCATAATAGCAAGGATGCAAAAAACCGGCGACTGAACCAAGCAGTCGTCGGTTTTTTTATGAGTCCAATTATTTACTATCGGCAACCATGGATAATCTTCAGATCAACAAAGCCAGTCAATTCGTATCGTTCTAACAAACAGTCCCGTTAGTCTCATTTGACCCCCACCAACTCCCGCCAATCCGTCGTATAACGCTGAAATCCGCTCAGTTTTTAGCTGTCGCCTTCCAGCTCTTATTCCGAGCTTTTTTTGCCTGTTTTTTTATTATTAACGCCACATATAAAATATTTTTTAAGCTAATTTAAAATATTAATTAAATCGCCATTAATCATCTTTTTTATAACATTTGAAGACCTGTTAGGATATGTGCAAGCCAAGAAAACCGGGCGAAAGGCAACTTGATATAACTATCATCAATATAAAAATGGTTAATAAAATGAAAAAACAATCAATTAATGAAAAAATCATTGACGCAGTCAAGACTGAATTTCCAAATCTGAAAGTTTGTAATGAACTAGCGGTTGGCTGTGCGGTGGTCGCCAATGACCATTTATTTGTGTGTTCAGAGACTGTTGCATGGGACACCGTTCGCTACAGCAAGTCATACAACCGCAAATTTGGTGGTGCGAAAATTGTTAGCGACCGGCAAGTAACGATTTATGAGTACTGCTCTCGGAAGAAAAAACAAAAATTGCAGCTGGCTGGCGTGGTCGATTTTGATTCATGGCGCGGCAATATCCTAGGCCTCACAATCAAATCTAGCCATCTTTTTTAACTATCACATTAACCATAGCCCCGGTGTGACCGGGGTGTTCGGCGACTCCTTATTGTAACTGGGAAGCCGTCGTGCGGGATAATGGCTTCCAGCTTGAGCAGGTGTGTGCTGCCAAGTGCGAATAAATTTCCGGTGAGAGTTCCAGGTGCTCAACCAACTTTAACCCTCACCAACTCCCGCCAGTCCGTTGTATAGCGCGGTGAAATTCGTTCCGCTTTTGGCTTCCATGACTTATCAAAACCAGTGGCTGCCAGTGAAATAGCCTTCGGAAAGCGGCCATTTGTATCATTAAGGCAATGGAGGCTGAAGGCCGCTTTGCTTCCCCGGAAGAACGCAAGCAGATTGCCAAGTACGTTGGTTGGGGCGCAATCAAGGGCGTGTTTGATCCTGAAAACAAACAATGGAGTAAACAACACGCCGAGCTAAAAGAATTACTGACAGACGCTGAATTTAAGGCAGCGCGTAAATCCACGCTCGATGCCCACTACACCGGCTCAATAGTGGTGGGTGCGATGTATGACGCACTGCAGCACTTGGGTTTTACCGGTGGGCGTATGTTGGAGTCTTCTGTTGGTATCGGCAATTTTTTCGGCATGATGCCGAGCGCAATGCGCAACGCTTCGCAGTTGCACGGGGTCGAGCTCGACTCACTGACAAGCCGACTGGTTGCGGCGCTATACCCAGAAGCAAAGATTGCCCAAGCCACCGGATTTGAAGATTTCCAAATCCCCGCCGAATATTTTGATGCGGTCATCGGTAACACCCCGTTTGGTAATCAGCCCTTAGTAGATACAGAGCGCAGTCCTTATTCCGGTTTCAGCATTCACAATTACTTCTTGGCAAAATCCATCGATAAGTTGCGACCTGGCGGAATCATGCAAGTGGTGGTGTCGCATAATTTCCTGGATGCAAACGATGATCGGACTCGGCAATGGATTGGGGATAGAGCGGCATTAATTGGAGCCGTGCGGCTACCTAACAAAGCATTCAAAGAAAACGCCGGCACCGAGATTGTTACCGACATTTTGATCTTCCAGAAACGAGATAAAAACGGGCTACCTAATGACATCAGCGCATGGCGTGATGTCGTCGATCAAAATAATACCAACCCCAAGACCGGTGACACTGTCACTCATAAGGTCAATCAATTCTTTACCGAGAATCCGCAGCTTGTCTTTGGCAGCCCATCGGCAGGCGGCAATATGTACACCGCCAACGAGTACACCGTTGAGGCAACAGGCGACATCAAAACACAGCTGGCTGACTGGGTAACATCGTTACCACAAAATATTTACGACTACATCGACCGTCAGGCTGATTCTGCCATTGAAGATCTGGTCATGCCAGAGGCTATCAAAGTGGGCTCGTTTTATATGAATGCCACTGGTAAAGTCATGCAGCGTAGTGATGATGTGATGGGCAATAAGACTGCGAATGAGTGGGTGCCGCCCAACGAAAAAGCAGTCGCACGTATGCAAGGCATGATTGCCTTACGCGACTCGCTGCGCACTCAAATGCGGATTGAAAGACTAGGACAGGCAACAGAGGCCGGTATTGAGGCCAATCGTGCAACATTGAATCGCTTGTACGACACCTTCCTTAAACAACACGGACATATTAACAACCAGACCAACCGGCGACTTTTCCTGGACGATACCGAAGCCCAGCTATTGCAGGCATTGGAATTCGACTACGACAAAGGTATCAGCAAAGCAGTCGCAGAGAAAGAAAGCATAGACCCGCGCGAACCCAGTGCGGTTAAGGCTGACATTTTTAAGCGCCGGGTAGCCTTCCCGCCGCAGGACTTTATGACCGTCACCACGGCGAAGGATGCCTTACTGGCATCCTTAAATTATCGGGGCAGGGTAGACGGCAACTACATGGCTGAGGTCTACGACAAATCGGTTGAGGACATTATAAAAGAGCTGGGTGATGTGGTGTTCGACGATCCACAAACCGGCATCGTCACGGCTGATGATTACCTCTCTGGCGATGTAAAAACAAAGCTGGCTCTGGCAATAGCCGCTGCACAAGACAACGCTAACTATAAGCGCAACGTGGCAGCTCTGGAAAAGATCATTCCGCTGGACAAGAAACCCAGTGAAATCTCGGTGAGCATCGGTGCGGCGTTTATCCCGGACGACATGTATTGTCAGTTCGTCAAACATATTTCCGGTGGTGACTCCACGCTCACCTACATTAAAACAACGGGTCAATGGCTGATCAATTTCTCAGGCCAAGCCGATCCAGCTCTGAACACAGGCAAGTTCGGTACCTCAGACCTGAGCGCACAAGAGCTGCTGCACTTGTCTATGCTGGGCCGTGGTGCCGTCGTCAAAAAGACCACCCGTAACGCAGATGGTTCAACCACGACGGTACTCCTGGAAAAAGAAACGGAGGCCGCCCGCGAGAAACAAAACGCCATTAAGGACGAATGGAAGAAGTGGCTGTGGAATGATGCAGAGCGTGCCGACAAAATCGCCACGATTTACAACGACAAAATGAATCGTATTGTGGCTCGACAATTCGATGGCTCACATCTGACTTTTCCGGGCATGAATCCAGCCATCAACCTGCTGGAACACCAAAAGAACGGCGTCTGGCGTGGTTTACAATCCTATCAAGTGCTGTATGACCACGTGGTCGGGGCGGGTAAAACCTTTGAAATGGCGACCTTGGCGATGGAAATGCGTCGCCTGGGTATCGCCCGTAAGCCGCTATTCGTCGTTCCCAACCACTTAACGCTGCAATGGCGCAGTGAGTTTACTCGCCTTTATCCTGGATCAAACATTCTGGCCGCGACGCCGGAAGATTTCAGCAAAGACAATCGAGAGCGCCTGTTTTCAAAGATTATCACCGGCGACTGGGATGCCGTAGTAGTGGGGCATTCGTCGCTCAAAAGAATCGGACTGCCTGAAGCAACAGAAAAAGCGGTATTGCAAGAGCAGCTGGATGAAATAGGCGATGCCATTGAGCTGATGAAGCGCGAACGCGGCGACCGCAATATCATCCGCGACATGGAGGGCATTCGCTCCCGGCTTGAAGCCAAGATGAAAGATAAGCTGGCTTCCATCGGTAAGCGCAGCAAGGTCGTTACCTTCGATGAACTGGGCATTGATGCCCTGTTCGTGGATGAAATGCACGAGTTCAAAAACCTCAGTTACAACTCGACTATGGATCGCAACCCTGGCATGGGTAATCCCAATGGCTCTGCCAAAGCCTTTGATATGTTCGTCAAAACGCGTTGGCTGTTTGATACCTTCGGCGACAAAACCCCCTTCATTACCGCCACCGGTACGCCCGTCTCCAACTCCCTGGTCGAGATGTACAACATGCAGCGCTATATGCAATACCCCTTGCTGAAACAAGAAGGACTGCATGTGTTTGATGCCTGGGCTAAACAATTCGGCAGCGTAGAAAACGTTTACGAAGTTGCGCCCTCCGGCAGCGGTTATCGTCAGTCCACACGCTTTGCCAAGTTCACCAACTTGCCCGCATTGATGGGCCTGTACAACTTGTTTGCCGATACCATCACCCTGGATGATTTAAAAGCGCAGGAAGAAAGTCAAGGCAAACGCTTCCCCGTCCCTAAGCTGGTGGGCGGCAAGCCTGTGTTGGTGGTGGCCAAGCGTTCGCCACTGGTATCAAGTCGAATGGGTGTGCCCACGGCGGATACCGATGCGGACGGAAACATCAAATTCTTGGCTGATCTGTCAAACGACGTATCAATCAGAAAAAACGAGGAGTCTGGCAAGTTTGTCGCCAAAGTAGGCGACCACATACTTGGGCACCTCGACACCGAGGAAGATGCCAGGCTAAAGATTGTCGAAATGGCGCTGACGCCCAGTGTTAACGTCCATCCGGAATCCATCCTTGGCCGCTTTGGCCTTCTGCGTGAATTGACCCGAGCCACCAAAGGTAAGGTCAATGCCTTGTCACTGACCGGTGAGGCCAACAAAGTCGGTTTGGATTACCGCTTGATAGAGCCGGATGCGCCCGACTTCGCGGGCTCCAAGATCAACCTGGCCGTGGCTAACATGCTCAACGTCTATCACCAGTGGGGGTGCGACAAAGGCACGCAGTTGGTGTTCTGCGATATGTCCATTCCCTTGTCTGCCCGCAGCAGTTACTCATCTAAAGACCGACGTATTTACATTCGTGATGATGCAGGCGATATCGACATGAAGCGCGGCACCCTGCATACCTTAGACGGCCATGAAGATTTACCTTACTTCATTGTGCAACGCGGCGAGAAGGACGCGAAACGCTTTGACGTCTATGACGCGGCATCGGGCGTTTTGGTAGTTAAGGATTCTCGCACCAAGCAAGATGCTAAAGACTCGGCCAACAGCCTATTGATAGCCGATGACCCGCGTCAAGACTGGATCGACAAACGCGAAATCGCTAGAGAGATTGAGCAAGCGCAAATTGACGAATACAACAACGAGCACGATGTCGAAACCGAAGGCTTTGAGTTCTATACCCGCGAAGACATTGCGGGCGTGTCCGGCTCGACCAAATTCTCGGTCTATGACGACATCAAGGCCAAGTTGATGGGTAAGGGGATACCAGAGCGTGAGATTGCCTTTATTCATGACTATTCGACGCCCACCGCCAAGGACAAACTGTTTAAGGCCATCAACGCCGGAGAAGTCCGCTTCACATTAGGTTCCACCCAAAAAATGGGAGCCGGGACTAACGTTCAAAAATTATTGGTGGGTTTACATCACATTGATGCCCCTTGGCGTCCAAGTGATTTAGAGCAACGCGAGGGGCGGATTATTCGACGAGGCAATGAACTCTATGCCCGTGATCCAGAAAACTTTGCGGTGTTTATCGGTCGTTACGCGACCGAACAAACCTACGATACCCGCCGCTGGCAGATTCTGGAACACAAAGCCCGAGGAATAGAGCAACTGCGCAAATACGACGGCACCATTAACGAGATTGACGACATAGAGGGTGAGGCCGCTAATGCCGCCGATATGAAAGCCGCCGCCTCGGGTGACCCCTTGATATTGGAAGAAACCAAATGTCGCAACAATGTCCGCCGTTTGGAACAGTTGCAAGCCGGTCATGCGGATGAAGTGTTAGCGATGACCCGTAAGGCTCGTGATGCTCAAGCCTATGCCGATGGCTACGGCCCACGTTAATCTGGCAACGATTAAGGCGCTAATCGCTACCGCTAACCAGCATCCCCTGGACAAACGTGGCTTCTCGCCTGTCACCGTAGACGGACAACAATTTCTCGAAAGGGATAAAGCTCAGGAGGGCATAGCGGGCGCTGTGGGTCGCTTGCGAGCCAATAAAGCCGAGTCAACAACACTGATATATCGTGGCTTGGAATTCAACATTGAGCGTCACATCGGATATATCTCAGTAGATTCACTTACTGGTGACACCACTAGCTGGAGTGACAACGAGGCATTTTCTGCCAGTGGGTTTATTCAACGCCTGGCCAACGGCATCGGTCGTCTGCCTGACATTGTCGATAACACCCAGGCTCGTATTGAGAAATCAATAAGGGATGCGGTCGCTATGCGTGAACAGGCCAAACAACCCTTTCAGCAAGCCGATGAACTGGATGCAACCCGCGAAAAATACAAAGCCATTCAACGGATATTGCTAGTCAAAGGCCCGACTGTGCCAGAAAGCCAGAAGGCGGCAGTGGCTAAAGGCATTGCTGCACAGCGAGTGAAGTTGGCAGCGCTGGGCTTTGGCGATGCGTTGCAGGAGTTTTTCGGCGACAGCAACGGCCATCAATTACACGAGAGTGACACGCTTAGCGCTCCTATAGCTGACAACTCGCACACCGAATTCAGAAAAACCCAACAGCAGGCAGGCGTCGCTAAGTCTGGCGGCCAGGTGATTAGTGTTAACTTCCAGGAGAGGCCAATGACGCAAAAAAAACCATTCCATGAAACCGTTGCCGAAAAACTCATCGAGCAACTTAAAAGTGGTACTGCGCCCTGGCAAAGACCGTGGTTACCAGGGGAAGCGGGGGCTTTTGTGCCAACCAACCCGATTACCGGCAAGCGCTATCGAGGCATTAATGCTATCCACCTGATGAGTCAGGACTACATGGATCAACGCTGGCTGACCTATAAACAGGCAGTTTCCGTTGAGGCCAAGGTGCGAAAGGGGGAGAAAGGCACGTCGATTCAATACTGGAAATTCAGCGAAGAGCACATCAAGAAGGACTCAGACGGCAAGCCCATTCTGGACACCCAGGGCGAGCCGCTTAAGTATGTCGTCAAACTGGAACGGCCCAGGGTATTTTTTGCCACGGTATTTAATGCCGAGCAGGTCGACGGCATGCCACCGGTACAGCCGCGCAAAGCACAGGAATGGAACGCAGTGGAGCGGGCCGAACACATCTTGCAGGCATCCGGTGCGGTCATCCGAAATGGCGAGCAGAACAGGGCGTTTTATCGGCCTGCAACAGACAGTATTCACTTGCCAGACAAGGGGCAGTTTCTAACCGCTGATAACTACTACGCGACCGCCCTGCATGAGCTGGGCCACTGGACAGGTCACGCATCACGGCTGGCCCGCGATCTTGTGCATCCCTTCGGCAGCGAGGGTTACGCCAAGGAAGAATTACGGGCAGAAATTGCCAGTATGATCTTGGGTGATGAGCTGGGTATCGGGCATAATCCGGAACAACACGCGGCGTATGTGGGTTCTTGGATTAAAGCATTGCAGGACGATCCGCTGGAGATATTCAGAGCGGCAGCCGATGCAGAAAAAATTCAAGATTATGTCCTTGGCCTCGAACAGCAACAGGTTCAGGAACTGACTCAGACTCAGGCTCAGCCCCAAGAACAAATACCGACACCGCCACTTCAGGAGGCAGAGATGAACTCAGAAACGAATGAAAACGAACCGATCAATACGAGCGCTAAAATTTTAGCGGCTAAAAAATCTGCTGGGCAGACAAGCCCATTGGAAGTTGACCCTCAACAACAAGCTCAACAAAAGCAGCAAAAACAAGAGCAGCAAAAACAACAAGAGCCGACAGTGCTAGCAAGGCCTGCAGCGCATTTGTTGACCCGTGATGAGTTCGCTAACATCGCCACGGCCACGCCCCTTGAAAACCATGGCAGGCGTTGGGAAGTATTCGTGGGCGAACAGAGTTTTGGATTCTCCGATGCGGAAACCGCCATCGGTGCCGTTCATGAGGCCCACAAGCGCGAGGTGAATAATGCGCTGTACAGTCGTTCTAGCGAGAACACGGGTGTTATCGACATTAAAGAACTGCCGCCAGAACATGTGTTGAGTGAGTACCCCGACTTACAAGAACTATTTGCTGACACGGTGAATTTCAATCAGCCAGAGAGCCAAGCAGATAGTCAGACAATTACTGACGGTTCACCCGAAAAGACCTTCATTAACGTGCCCTTTAAAGAAAAGGATGAAGCCAAAGCCTTGGGTGCGCAATGGGATCGACAAGCACAATCCTGGGTGGTTCCCGCAGGTGTTGATCTCGCCCCTTTTGCCAAATGGGCGAAGAGAACAGCGATCGCGTCAGACTCAGCAGACGAGCCCAAAGCCGACCAGGCTCCCCCAAAAACTTCACCGGATCGCCAATATCTTGCCGTACCTTATGGTGAGCATGTCGCCGCCAAAGCAGCCGGGGCACTATGGGATAAAGCGGCAAAATCCTGGTATATCGGCCCCAAGGCCGACACAGCAAAGCTGGAACGCTGGGCTGCAGATAACCTGCTCAACCAGCAAGGGCCAGCCATGACGCCAGAAGAAGAGTTTGCCGAAGCACTGCGTTCGCTAGGCTGTGTGGTTGAGGGTAAACACCCGGTCATGGACGGTACCAAACAGCGGATATCGGTTGAAGGTGATAAAAAAAGCGAACAGGCCGGGTTTTATGTCGGGCACTTGGATGGCCACCCGGCGGGCTATATCAAGAACAACAAAACCGGTATTGATATGAAATGGAAGTCCAAAGGCTATGCCCTTGATCCAGAGCAGAAAGCGCAACTGCATGCTGAGGCAGCAGCCAAGCTGCAAGCGCGTGATGCAGAGCAAGCCAGATTACACGAACAAACTGCGCAGCGTGTCAGTGGTCAAATGACCGACCTGGTGCCCGTAGAACGACCGACACCGTATATGCAGGCCAAAGGCATCGAACCACAAGCGGGGGTGTTCACCGATAAAGAGGGCCAGAAAACTTACATTCCGGCCACGGATGTCGATGGCAAGCAATGGACGATGCAGTATATAAAAGAGGACGGCATCAAGCGATTCGCCAAGGACAGCCGCAAAGAAGGTTGTTTTCATGTGATCGGTGGCATGGCCGCATTGGCTAAGGCTCCTGCGCTGGTCATCAGTGAAGGCTACGCGACGGCCGCGAGCCTCTCGCAAGCATTGGGCTTTGCCACTGTCGCGGCGTTTGACTCGGGCAACCTGCCGCTCGTTGCCAAGGCGTTGCACGAAAAGTTTCCGGACAAACCCATTGTCATTGCCGGTGACGACGATGAACACCTGGAAGCTACCCAGGGCGTCAATCCAGGCCGCAGCAAGGCTGAAGAAGCCGCCAAGGCAGTCGGTGGCAAAGTCTTACTACCTATCTTCGCACCCGGCGAACAGGCGTCTAATCCCAAGGGGTTCACCGATTTCAACGATCTTGCAAATAAAAGCGTACTGGGCAAAGAAGGTATCGAGCGTCAGGTGTGTTCTATTGTCGATTCTGTGATCGAGAAACACCATGCGAGAATTGAGCAGCAACAAGGGCACATTCAGAAGCAGGAGCAGCGGTCACGCAGGGCGGCCAAGAATGGATAATTTCTGACAACGAATAAATGCCGGAGCAAACCGGCTTTTATTTATAGCGAGGATGCAAATTGGGTATGTCGACAGTGCGCGAACGACCTAAAAGAGAGAATCGGCTCTAATTTCTTGAAGGTGGCAACTGAACGCAATGCTGCCATTCCATCGCAATTTATCAAAGCTACTACCGTATCATTTCTATTTTTCGCCGACTAGTACGTTAGTAAGGGTACGAATGTACTATTGACTAACCGCACGGTTTATTGAATTATAAAAAAAGTTTTGATTTTAATAGAATTGGTGCTGGACCCATAGCCAACTTAGGCTTGTACAAAAAAATCCTATTTATTCATGTTAATGGAGGGCCACTATGGCGCTGACGAATTTTTGCGATGTATTTGCGTCATTATCTGAGACATCTTTCAATAATCTCATCGCGAATGTTGAAAGACAAAGGCCTTCGTTATTTAATTACGGAACAAAAAGCTTTGTCGCTAATCCTCAGATTATGTGTTCACAAATTGAAACATCCCCCGGTCTTCCGAATAGTCAACCACGCATTTCTCTTCAACCACTAATTTCTGTGCCTGGCACCGAAGGTAGATGGGGAATTGAGTATTGTATGCAGTTAACAAAGCTGCAAGTCGATTTTCACCCGGGGCAACTAAATCTTCCGTCCCAGCTAAATTAAAAAAGAAAGCTTAATGCTACAACTCAAGGTCACCTCTTCGTCATTAAATGTAAGGCATACACCCTCATTGCAAGGAACAATTGTTGGAGTGCTTTCTGATAACGATATAGTTGAAAAACTTGAAATCTCAGAAGATCAGAAGTGGTTAAAAGTAAAAAATGACGACATTGTTGGTTGGGCATCTCAAAAATATTTGATACCTTTTACATCGACACCAATAGGACCGCTTGATCAAATCATCCAGATAGCCAGTAATTCAGGAATAGCGACATATAACTGGTCAGGACGTGGAATAGGTCCTCGTGGTTACATCAAAGGCATGGCGCTTGTTTTTGCCCGAGTCTACTGCAAATACCTTAAAAACAATCTTTATGCAGTCGAAATGGCAAAAGCTGACACAGGAAACAGTTCTGAAGATGCTTTATCTCACTATGCAGATCAATTTCATCAACTCGCTATGGATAATGAGGCATCTGGAGTGACCACTTTGCGTCATTTATTCGTTCTTTTACTTGGTCTGGGAATGCGTGAAAGTTCTGGCCGCTGGTGTGAAGGTCGAGATCTATCGGCAGACAACACCACCAGTGAGACCGCTGAAGCTGGTTTATTCCAGACAAGTTGGAATTCGCATTCAGCTAACCCACTACTATCTCAGCTTTTTAATGATTATCGTACTAACCCAGTAGGCTACCTTGAAGTATTCAAGGAAGGAGTAAACCCGAAGCCGCAAGATTTGAAAAATTTTGGGTCTGGCGATGGGAATGATTTTCAGCGTTTATCTAAAGAGTGCCCGGCATTTGCTGTCGAATATGCCGCAATCGGATTGCGTAACATCCGTTCTCACTGGGGGCCAATTAATACGCATGCTGCAGAGTTGCGCCCCGAGGCTGATCGCATGTTCCTACGAATTCAACAGCTAATTGACACCCACAATCTCTGCACAGGATTGGGTTAAGTTCGTATATTTACCCCCATGGTTTCTAGGTATTCTATGGGGTTTTACTTGATTTAACTATTTATAACCCCGTAGGTGACTAAAATGAAAATCATATCAGCCTCTTGCTCTAAACTTCAGCAAACCAACCCTCAGCCCGTATGGAATGAAATATTAAATGAGAAACCTGATGTTCTGCTGCTGCTTGGGGATAATATCTATCTGGATCATGACAAACATTCAGATCCAAATCAATTGCGAAAAGAACTAAATAGACTATACGCTAATCAATTCGCAGAGAAAAATTTTGCTAATTTAATATCTGACCTTAAATCTCGAAATGCTAAGCTGATTGCTATTTATGATGATCATGATTTTCTTGGCAACAATCGATACGGGGGGGAACATGATCCTGCCCTCAGAGAAGCAGCAAGAGAAGAGTTTATTAAAGCATTCTCTCCACCAGTATCCGGTGAGGATGTTTACTACAAGATTTCTACTGAGCTTGTCGATATTATTCTATTAGATGAAAGGTTTTACAGATTGGCCCCACATACATCTAGAAACGATAGAGATGCAATACTCGGTGAAGCACAATGGCAATGGTTTGAAGATGCTGTTTCATCAACAGAAAATGGAAAATTTTTACTTATAGCCTCAAGCACTACACTGCATACATTTGGTGACGAAAGCTGGGAGCAATATCCAGGTGCCTTCGGACGGATGGTGAATTTACTTCGTGACCGCGTTGGAGCATTTATCGTTTCTGGGGATGTACATAGGAACGCTCTTTACGATGATAGTGGGGTAATCGAGATCGTGACATCTGGTGTTGCTAGAAATGGTATCGTATTTGGTTCGCCGAGAAAGAATTATGGTGTTCTTACTTTCTCACAAAATGAAATGAGAGTAGAGCTCCGGAGCTTAAAAGCAGGCTGGCGATTTGACACAACAATTTCAAAGAATAATTGGACTCTTTAAAATTTAATTTAAAAAATTAATGGGTTAAATTTTCTATTTATAATATCAGGCGCAGGGATTAAGAGAATTCTAAAGCTGGCTGATGTTTTTGAAGAATTCATAAGGATAAATTAACTATGAGCAGCTTCGTATTGCAGAAGAATATGTGGTTGAATATTCTTAATATGTTGAAATTTACTTTTCTTTTTGCTCTATTTCTGATTCCTACCACGACTCTAGCGGAAATGATTCGGTATACAGAAATGTGTGACGCATCAGCGGCCGTAAGCATAAGTACAGATACTTTTGTCGTCGCTAATGACGAGGATAATATTCTGCGAGTCTACCATAGAGAAAAACCAGGAGGGCCGTTGGCAAGATTTCCTCTTGATTCATTCCTTCAAATTGACAAGGCTGATAAACATCCAGAATCGGACATAGAAGGGGCCAGTCGAATCGGGAGCCGAGTCTATTGGATTACGTCACATGGGGCAAACAGAGAAGGCAAATTGCGTCCAAATCGTCGGCGATTTTTCGCGACAGAAATCCAAAATGATGGTGCCAATACCACATTAAAACAAATAGGCACTCCCTATTTAAGCCTTATAGAGGATCTTGCTAAGGTTGATGAACTCAAGATTCTTAACATTGCAGAAAAGGCAAAAAAACCACCTGAAGAACATAATGGGTTGAATATCGAGGGATTAACTAGGACCCCGCAAAACACCTTACTTATCGCCTTCCGCAACCCCATCATTAACAATAAAGCTCTACTTATCCCCCTTGAAAACCCCGACGAAGTGATTGAAGGCAAACAGGCTGAATTAGGCTCGCCAATTTTTCTTGATTTGAATGGCCTTGGCATACGTAGTATCGAATATTCTGAGAAATCAGGAAAGTACTTCATCATGGCGGGCTCATATGACGATAGTGGGAAATTCAGGTTATATACTTGGTCAGGTGCTCCATCAGAACGACCAATTACAGTCAATAACCTAGATATGAAAGACATGCACCCAGAAGCCTTAATTATTTATCCCGAAGAGAAAACCAAAATCCAGATTCTCAGTGATGATGGTGACGAGTTGATCAATGGAGCCAAATGCAAAGACGACACAGTACCCCTTACGAATAAAGCTTTCAGGAGTGACTGGTTGAGGATCTAGCTGGGTGGGTAAATGCAAAACACAAATGCGAGGTGCTAATGAAGCTTGAATGTATTGCAACAGTACTAAATATAAGAACAGAACCAGAGGGCAAGGTCATTGGCGAGCTAAGGCTCGGAGATATATTCGAAGTATCCTCGTCCAAAGTTATGGCTGAATGGGTGTCTGGTATCGTCAAAAACGGCATTAGTGCTGGAAAAACAGGATATGTCAGACGAAAATGGTTAATTCAATACTATGATTCACCTCCAACTATTTCAACTATAGATAGAACAGAGGCTGCTCGGATTGTGGCGGAGCGTGCAAAGGAGTTCGATACAATCCAATATGACCTTGGGTCTAAGGCCAAAACCTGGAAAGAACTAAAAGATAACGGATATGTAGATTGTTCTGGCTGGGTTTACCTTCTTGGTAAAGAAATACTTAGTGCATATAGCCTTACAACGAAGCCAAGTTGTCTATACACATACTCCGATGAGCAGATTATCAATTGCGGAAAAGAGTCCAAAGCAATTATTTCAGGAAAATACCTTCAACCGCATTTGTTTGCTCCTGGGGTTTTGGTTGGAATCGACTTTGCTGAATACTCATGGGACAGAGGGCGCCCACTGGACATCGATCATATAACCATAATTGGAGAAGACAGTGATGGATTATTCGTATCGCAAAGTTCCAGTAGCGGAGCGGGTGTTAATAAAGTGCCTTTGACTAAATGGCTTGCTAGTCAGCAGAGCCTTATCAATACAGGGAGAGTCCACCTCGTTGACATTCTTTCTATGCCCTGAGCTAATGAACATCTTGCTAATTATTATGAAGTTCACAGAGGAGTCAAAAATATTGGTATAGAAATTTAGTTATCCGACTGGCTATGTACCACTTACGAATAAAGACAGTTACCATAAAAAACCAGTAAGCCAAGCGCTTCTTAGTGGGCTACTATGTGATTTCATGACAGCTTCTGGCGTTAAATAAGTCATTCAGAGTGTTAGTTTTTGCTTGTTTGAATGTCATCAGAATAGGCCGTTAGGGCACGATGGTGATTGAGCTATAACTATCAATTCTCACAACAGTGCATCTCAATGCCGGGCATTAAACAGCACTCTATGATGTTAGATCGTAACGGTCAATAACTCCCGCCAATTCGTTGTATAAGACTGTGATTTAAACTGTTGGCGCATGTGCCAACGAGTACTGAGAATTTCACTGGCATAGTGAATGGTTTTTTTGCCATGCAGTCGGTTGATGTTATCCAGCGTGGCCATTAGTTGTTCTGAGCGAGCCGACCGTTCACCGGACTCAAATAATGACATTTGCGCGACACCGGCCGGTAACAAATCCGGTAATAAAATACCGGCCCGTTGGTAACTAACACCCTCTCTAAAAATACGCTTCAGGCCGTGATGTGCGGCTCGAATAAGAGTTGCCGAATCATCGGTGGGTAACTCAAATTCTGTAGTGGCACTGTTGCCGTATTGCGGATGCTGGGTATCAAAAGGACTGGTTTGCACAAACACCGTCAAGGCTTGCGCGGCCAGTTGTTGACGACGACACTTTTCCCCGGCACGCGCGGCAAAATGGGTGACCGCTGCCCGCAGGTCGGCAAACTCGGTTAACTTTTCACCGAAGCTGCGTGAGGTCATTATTTGTTTTTTGGCCGGTGGCATCGCTTCTAACGGAATACAGGAGCTGCCGCGCAGTTCACAGACAATGCGTTCCATCACCACACCGAAATGTTGCCGCATGCGTTTAGGTTCTGTTTGCTGCAATGCCAGGGCGTTGTGAATACCTAATGCTTTTAACTTCTCCGACCAGCGTCTGGAAATCCCCCAAATATCATCCAAGGCAATGCTGGCTAAAATTTCATCCGGGGATTCAAGTGTTCGCCAATCCAGGACGGCACCGTGTGCAGAAAAGCCCTTTTTGACCAAGCGATTGGCCAGCTTTGCCAGTGTTTTAGTCGGGGCAATACCAATGGAAATAGGGATGCCGGTCCATTGCTTAACGGTGCTGCATATCCCTTGGCAATAAGCGGTTAAGTCCCCCGGCATGCCTGACAAGTCTAAAAATATTTCATCAATGGAATACACTTCAGACCGCTGTGCATAACCGGAGATGATTTGCATCACTCTGTTTGATAAGTCGCCGTATAAGGAAAAATTCGAGGAAAATACCGCGATGCCTTCCTGCTGACAAAATTTCTCAATCTTGAAATAAGGGGCACCCATGGCCACTTGTAATAATTTAGCTTCCGCACTTCTCGCGATCACGCATCCGTCATTATTGGACAGCACGACAATCGGCTTTCCCTCTAACTTGGGCTGAAACACCCGTTCACAGGACGCGTAAAAATTGTTGCAATCCGCAATTGCAAACATGGCTTAAAACGAGTGAATGACATGGGCGACCACACCCCACACTTGCAGCTCCATGCCGTCAGTAATTTGCAAGGGCTGGAACTCTGGGTTTTCCGGCATTAACCACACCTCATCACCCGTCATCAGTAACCGCTTTAAGGTTAATTCGCCATTGACCACCGCAATGACAATGGCACCCGATTGAGCTTCCAAAGAACGATCCACTACCAGCATATCGCCATTGTGGATACCGGCACCGATCATAGAATGCCCTTGCACCCGCACAAAAAACGTCGCGGCAGGATGCCTTACATACTGCCTATTGAGATCGATGGTGGCTTCCAGATGATCATCAGCTGGGGACGGAAAACCGGCTGGGATTTTTGTTCCAAACAACGGCAAATCGACCAGCATCGGCAACTGACTTAATACCAACATCGGTAACTGCAAATTGTCAGAACTCAGCCATTCGCTATGATGTCGAGTCACCGACGGTTGCTGGCTTAACGGCAGAGATGCACTTTTCATGGCGTTCATTGGGTGTCTTGGGTGGGGTCAAGATAGTACACCAAAAACGACTCTTGTTCTCTATTTGTTCTTGGTATCGTTTGCCTTTAAAAAGCCATCCTTTGAAAATGATCCGACTGCAATGCGGCAGTGTTATTCTTCTTAAAATGGAAGCTGAGTGATGTGCCTTAGTGGCTGCGGCCATTAGTCATTTACCGAGAGCGATCACTACTCGCAACAGTAAACCCAGGAGGCAGTCTATGTGCGGACGCTTTAATCTCACCGCGACACCGGAAGTAATCGCTGAACATTTTCATTTGCAGCGACCGCCACGCTTTCAACCCAGCTACAACATCACCCCGGCACAAAAAATCTTAAACATTGTTGAGTTGGAAGATAAATCGTTAAAAGCCGTCAATCTCTTCTGGGGTCTTGTGCCATCCTGGGCGAAAGATACTAAGAACAGTCATCATCTGATCAATGCCCGTGCCGAAACCGTGAGAGAAAAGCCATCATTTCGTGCGGCGTTTCATAAACGACGGTGTTTAATTGTCGCCGAGGGATTTTATGAGTGGCAGAAACTAGACGACCACAAACAGGCTTTTCATATCCATCGCCAAGACAATCAGCTATTTGCGTTTGCCGGTCTCTGGGAGCATTGGCAACAGGAACAAGAAACTCTTTATTCCTGCGCCATTATCACCACCAGTGCCACTGACTTTATGCAGCCCATTCATGAACGCAAGCCGGTAATCATCACGCCCGAAAACTATACCCACTGGTTGGATAAAACGCTTGATGAAGATGAGGCATTTGCATTGCTCGACAACCAAGCCTATACAGAAATGATGGCAACTCCAATCAGCGATTGGGTCAATAATCCCCGTCATAATGACGAGCGGTGCTTACGTTAGCTGAAAGCTGCTTGGTGTTCGCGATCATCAAAATTCTATCTAATCAGAAGGCTAGGGCAGACACCAGCAGCAGGTATTGCTCAATTGAGCCTAACATCATGCCAGCGGCCTTTATTCATACGTTGGTGAATGAGATTTTTATATTGTTCAGGAGGCGGAGCAACCTTTCTTTGATGTCGTTTTTGATTACAAAATAAACAGGCAGCAACAATATTGTTTTGTGAGGCTGATCCACCCTCATGGTGAGCTTTAAGGTGTTCGCCGGTACACTGGAAGCGTTTGGCTTGACCAAGGGTAATTTTGTGTTTTGATGCGAATGTAACAGGATCTTCCGACCACATAGGTTGGTTGCAATAATAGCAGTGACCGAATTGACGGGTAAACGCGAAAGAACGAGGTTTTGCCAGTGATTTGCGTGATTTATTCATGATAACTCCGAAAATTTAAGGAACCCCTCATCTGTTCTAAAGAACATTCAAAGGGAACCAGTCGGAGATTTTCACGTACTGGCACATCAGGCGCCCGATTGGGTATAGCCAGCGCAAATTATATAATCTGCTAGTTTAGAGAATCAAGCTCTAAAGAAAAGTTAGTGGCGTGCTTGAACAGTCCATTAAGAATTAAGATAATCAAAACAGATATATTTGGTCGGTAGTTCAGAGGATGTGTGGTTAAGTTTCAAAGGCAGTGTTTTGTCGTTTTGATATGCTTGCCTCATACCTGTCTCCACTAGGTTAAGGAGTTAATAATTAAGTGCAGCTATCGTCCAAAAGCTGTGCAAAGTTATTAAACCGCCTATAAGGCTTAAAACTCAAGCGACTGGAATGCAAAACCAAACAAGGCAAATTTAAAGGTGTTACAAGGAAAAAGCAGATCTTCAATAAATTCAACTAAGTTTCCTGCCCATCATTTATTTACAGTGAAAGCTGTCATCAACAGACATCGAGGCTAACGTTATGAGCCAGCATTTAATCTACTACGTGCCTTATTCCAGGATCCTATCGTAACATCCACTGGCGAGAAATTGAATCGCTGCTTCATCATTTGGGTGCAACGATTGAGCCCAGTCACGGCGCCCGTTTTCATGTGGTCCTTAATAATGTCGAAGGCATTTTGCATCATCCGCATCATAGTGGTGTTTGCAGCAAACAAGACATCAAGCACATCCGTGAATATCTAGCCAGAGCAGGGATCAGCTTGTCAAAGTACGAGGAGGAACATCACAAGTCGTCATAGCCGAGAAGCACTAATATCATCATCTGTTAGGCATAGAAGTTAAATACCAAATGATGTTGATTTCTGAGCTGACGCTCATAGGGATTTCATCAACGCTTGGTATCGACCCCTTGCTGACATTCATCCTTCCCAACAATGTCCGTCTATTTCTTGTTCCTTTGCGGACTGTCAACTTCTGTCAGGTACACCATTAGCAGTTATTCGTTTGTTGCATTAGAATCAACAGCGACGACTCGAAAGTGAGTCGCTCAAAAGAATTAAAATATAAAGTTAAACTCCTGATTATTGAATGAATTCTCAAAGTAGGTGGATGCAGTAATTATTGATCCTGGATTCATTAGCAAAGTCCGCATTGAGCAACTGGAAATTAGCAGAGACTTTTGCCAGCGGAGTCAATGCAGGCTGATTTTATGTGGCAAGACTACACAGCACTAACCAAAGAAGCACGAGGGACAAAATACGAAAGAACAAACATGATACCCTCACGTTAGAAAACAATGACACAAGACAAACACTTCCAAATAATTGAAGCTGATGATTCCCACGCTGATTTCCTTGCCGATTTCGGACGAAGATCTTTCGTTGAAGCTTATAAAGAAACCTTGTCTTTAAGAGATTTAGAGGAATACACCAAAGGAGCATTTTCAAAATCAAATATAACTGCTGAAATTAATGATCCCATAGTGACCTTTTTTTTATGTAGAGATTTAGAAGCAAACTTATGTGGATACGCAAAGTTGATCCAGTCTCCTCCTCCTGCATGCATTGACCCGGATCGTACCATTGAGCTTCAACGTCTGTATGTTGATGAACACTACAGAGGAATGGGGATAGGAAAGCTATTGTCAATGCATGCTGAGTCATATATCCGGAATCGCGGTTTGTACAGTATTTGGCTGCGAGTTTGGGATGGAAATATCATCGCGCAGAGAAAATATTTACAATGGAATTATTTTATGGTTGGGAAAGAACCGTATCAAGTTGGCGAGGATGAGAGAACCGTAATTCTTATGCGTAAATTTCTGAGTTAGCATTTACAACCGTAAGATTCTGTTTAAATGTCCCTGCTAGTCCAACTTTAGGCGCTAATACTCTGTGGCACTATTTACCCCAAGTTTTCAATTTTTAAATACGTTAATGGAATCCCAGCATGACAGATTTGTTTAAAGACAGGGCACAGGATTGGGATGCCAACGATATGGTCAGGGCACTCTCCTTGGCTATTGGCACAGCTATTCAAGCCAATGTGACCTTAGACGATACTATGCGTGTAATGGATTTCGGGGCTGGCACAGGCTTGATAACATCGCAAATCGCAGATAAGGTTGAAAAAGTGACTGCCGTTGATGTGTCACAGGCCATGTTGGACAAACTGATGGCCAAAGAGGAATTACAAGGCAAGGTAGAGGCGCTGTTTCAGAATATTCTGGAACAACCGCTGTCGATGCGTTTTGATCTGATCGTCAGTGCCATGGCCATGCATCATGTAGAAGACACCGGCAAAATGGTTGCCTGCTTTGCAGAACATTTGAAACCGGGGGGCAAGATAGCACTTGCGGACTTAGATGAGGAAGACGGGACTTTTCATCCTGCCGATATAGAAGGAGTCTATCATAATGGCTTCAACCGCGAAGCCTTGCGGTCAGTGCTGTTAAGTCATAGTTTCAGCGCTATCCGCTTCATGACGGCCCACACAATCAAAAAAGAGGAGAAGTTTTATCCTGTCTTTCTTGTTTTGGCGAGCCGAGCGTAATACCGAAAGAAAGACAGCTTGTAGTGCCACCTAAACTGAAAGAAGACAGTCTAATTTAAATTTTTCAATGTGTAAGTATAGAGAATGAGCAGAATAGTATCTTCGTTGCCGGGTCGCATCAGAGTGCGCGACAAACACCTACGTGACCAGAAGCGATTGACGGAGCTTAAAAAAGAGTTATCGAAAATAGCGGCCATTACCGCATTGCAAGACGATGTTCGTACCGGAAGCGTTGTGGTGAACTTTGACCCCAGCGCCATCGATATTGCAGCATTAGAAACACGCCTTGATTTCGCTGTTGATCAAGTGTTAGTCGAGCGGTTAACGCTGCCGCCGATCACGAAAAAACAGCTCAACCGCTATAACAAAATCGCCATGATGGGTAGCCTGGTCGCCTCCTTAGCACTCACCGTCACAAGGCGAAAACGCTGGAAACGCTGGCATGCCCTGACAGGCTATTTGTTTGTGGCCAGTGTCGCCGTGCATATGATTATCTATCGCAAAACTCTGTTTCGCTGAGCACATGCTGCAACTTTGCGTTATGAACAAGCAACATTCGTCATCTCGCTTGTAGGCCGTCTGGTTCAGACTCCAGGCATTCAGATTTTTTTTAATTGAGGAAATTCTTTGAATTGATTGTCATCTTTATTTCTTCAATGATGCCGGTCGTGGTATTTGAGGCTGTTTATTTAGGGGGGTTATGTTTACGAATCTCCCTCTCTGCCTGAAGCCAGTCCTGAACCGCGTTGTTTTCACGGCGAAGTTCATAAAGTTCATAGGCTCGCTTGGCGATCTGCGGGGTCAAATCGACCGATTTCTTGGTGTCATCCTTTAAAACACGCCATTTAATCATCGCGACCTTCACAGCATCATTGACGATAAGACACGACACCATTGCATAAATGAAAATGGCAAGCGTCTGCCACCACGGCAATGGCATGAGTCCCGGCAAACCAAGGAAGGTCACGGCAGTGCCTGTGAGCGTATCCGCGATAAGAGCCGCCCAAAGTGTCCTGCTGGGCATGGTCGTCCAGAACCAGCTTCGCTCCCGCGCGGAAACGATGGAAAACACAGCTAGGTAGAGTAACGTCAGAAAGCTGAAGGTATAGAGCGCGTTATCATTGGTTGCCAAATCAAAGCGCGACCAGCCTATCCATAAAAGGATAAGTGCCTCCGCGACCATCACAATACCCAGCACTATAGAGACAGCGATGAAGCCCCCGATATTCCAGGTCTCCGGTTTATTCGATGGTCGAACGTGGTCGGTGGCAAGGGCGATCTTGGCGAAGTCCGTCAAGAAAACCAGCAGAAGCATTGCTAAAGCAGACACCACAAACTTGCCGGTTATCACGAAAGCGATGGCTACGAAGGCCGCTTTTAAGATTGTCCGGCTTATTTTGTTGATGACCCATGTCAGGATGCGCTGGTAGATCGTCCGCCCCTGCTCAACTAACGTCACGATGTTGGTTAACCCCGCTTCAGTCAGCACTACGCTCGCGGCACCTTTGGCGACGTCGGTCGCGGTGCTGACAGCAATGCCTACTTCAGCTTGGCGCAGTGCAGGCGCGTCATTGACACCGTCGCCCGTCATACCGGTCACATGTCCGGCAGCCTGTAAATGTTCTACTACAATGTATTTGTCCTCGGGATACACTTCAGCGAAACCATCGGCGCCTGCCAACAAGTCAACCGCCTCGTTACCGACCTGAGCGCTCTTGGCCTTCAATTCTGAAACGCGTTGGATGTTGGGCAGCCCGACACTCTGTGCGATTTCACTCGCAACGGCTAGGGCATCGCCGGTGAGCATCTTCACCGAAACGCCAAGACCGCGAAGTTCAGCAATGAGCTGTCTGGCATCCGGTCGAGGCGGGTCAAACAAGGTCACCAATCCTAGCAATGCTGGCTTACCTGTCTCGGGGCCGCGCGCTACCGCCAGTGTCCGATAACCCTTCAGGGCCGACTCACTGACCTGTACCTCTAACGCTTCGATCGCCGAAGCCTGTAACCCGCAAGCTTCGGCGACAGTTCGCACTGCGCCTTTCATGACCCGGAATGTCTGGCTGCTCTGTTCAACAACGGCCTCAGTGCGCCTGTTTTTTGCATCGAACGGCGTAAAGGAAATTGGAGTAACTGCAGGTGAGTTATCTAAAACGTGCCGCTCTCTTGCCGCGGCAAGTAATGCCAAATCAATTGGATCCTGATTAGACTCTTGAGAGGCAAGTACGGCAGCAAATAATACGTCGGATTCAGTCGAGTGTTCCTGAGGAATTACGCCGGTGACGGCCAGTTGGTTCATCGTAATCGTGCCGGTCTTGTCCACACAAAGCACGTCCATCGTTGCGGCATCTTCGGTGGCACTCAGACGTGTGACCAATACGCCGTGCTTGGCCAGCTCTTTCGCCCCAACCGCCATGCTGACTGTGAACATTACCGGGAGGGCAACTGGCACCGCGCTCATCAACAAGACCAGCATGAGCGGAATCATTTCAAGCAGTGGCGCGCCCCGGATGAACGACAGCACAATCACCATGCCAATAAGCACGCCGACGATAACGAACAACCAGCGCACTACCTTGGCGACTACGGCTTCGATGTGAAGTTTCGGACGCGCTTCCTGTACGAGTTGGGTAGTCCGACCAAAGTAGGTTTTGTCCCCGATCAGGATGACGACAGCGTTACCCTCACCTCGGCGGACAACGGACCCCGAGGACAGCACGTCGGCGGGCTCCTTATCTGTGTCCTTCGATTCGCCAGTGAGGGCAGATTGGTCGATGCTAAGTGTGCCGGTAAGGAGTTTTACATCCGCCGGGATAATGTCGCCAGGTCGAACTCGAACGATGTCGCCGGGTACCAATTCCCGAGCGGGAATAATTTGCCAGCTCGAATCACGCTGAACACGCGCATTAACCTGTAACCGTTTTCGCAACGCCTCTACGACACCGGCCGCTCTGCGCTCTTGCATGAATCCTAACACAGCGTTGATCACTAGCAGCGCACCGACTACGACGAGGTCCGAATATTTTCCAAGGATGGCGGATAGCATCATGATCAGTTCGAGCATCCAAGCTGAGATCCCCCAAAATTTACGTAGGAACGCAAGGATTGTGTGAGTTTTCCTTTTCGCCACTTCGTTGTAGCCATGTTGTTTCCGGCGAATGTCTATCTCTGCACTAGTGAGTCCGGTATCGGGATTTACGTGGAGCGCAGCGAGGGTATCGGTAACAGAGGCAGCGGTGATGTCTGGGGAGGAAGTATTTCTTGGCTTTAAGGGGGGCGGATTGGCTTCGGAATTATTTTTGGTTGTTCGCATAGTGAATATCCCCTCTGATGCCCCTGCCTCGATTATGCAGATTTGCCTGTGTAGATCACGCTCCACTTCAACATAATGGTAAGCAACTTTCGGACATTTTTTAAACAGCCTTTTTATGGAATTCCCGCTCAAATATCACCGAGAATTGATAGCCTAACCTTGAGTGCGCGCGTTTACCATTAAAAAAGTTAATAATTAATAATGCTCAGCTTAGTCCTTGGTATTCATGGCTTGAATATTCTCTACAATTAATAGATCAAGTCTTGTTTGACGCCATTTTGGGAATTTAAATACCATTTATATGGATCACGTCTTTAGCGTTAGCTGTATAGTGACCCTAGTAAAATAAGTTACTTCTGCCACAAAGATTGAGGTTCTCATGTATTACATTGTTGCAACAGATAAGTCATTTGACCAAGCATCAGCTGACCTGGAGTCAGCCGTTAAAAATCATGGTTTCGGGGTGTTACATATTCACGACTTGGGAAACACGCTTCGCAGCAAAGGCCTAGCGTTTGACAACGAATGCAAGATTTTTGAAGTCTGCAATCCGGGTCAGGCCGCAAAAGTGTTATCCATCGACATGCGCCTGAATATGGCGTTGCCTTGTCGCATTTCGGTATTTACTGAACAAGGCAAAACCAAAATTGGCCTTATTAAGCCGGCACAGATGCTTTCGACACTCTCCCAAGACGCAGAGTTAGCTGAAGTTGCCAAAGAAGTTGAAGAAAAAACCATGCAGATGGTTGACGAAGCGAAGTGAGCATTCGGCACGTCATCGGCTTTATCAATATGAATAGGCGAAATTGGCGCATCTGATAAAGATACGAGTTCTGCTAGAAATAGCTAATGACCAGGTTGTATTGGTTATGTTTGCAATTTTCTATAATCCAAGATTTCAGGAGAAAGTTATGTTGAAAAACAATAGTGATAATGTCAGCATTAACCGGAGTTTTGGCGCTATTATCAGGCCTGGCGATAGCCGCTGAACAGGAACAAATCCCGCAACAACAGCAAGAGCAGGTATACGGCAGAGAATTGATGACGGAGCAAGAACGAAATGCGCAGCGTTCCAAAATGCGTGCCGCGAAGACGGCCGAAGAACGAGAGAAAATTCGCACCGAACAGCACGAGCGTATGAAAGATCGCGCCAAAAAAAGCGGTAAGACCCTTTCCGATAAACCGCCAGTCAGAGGCAGTGGTAAAGGCGCTGGCGGCGGTCGTAACCGTTAAAATTAGACAGCCCCAGCGCAGAGCCCGCAGGAACTAACGAGGGGCTCTCATTGTTCCAAAGGAATCTGCTCCGTAGTGTGAAGCATATTCCATGAGTTTTTTGCCCAAGATTTACAGTAAAAATGATAGTTCCCAAAGTAGCTTCGATCTTAATGAGGCTTCAGCTGGAATGACCAAGATAGGATTCATTGTATCTTTTTAGGTGGGCATGCAAAATAGGATTGATCAAGCTTAGAAATTTTCATTACGCCTCCGATAATCCGCCAAATTTATCTCATATTTTTTCAGTTTGTTGTAAACAGCTCGTGAAGTAATCCCCATGTTTTCAGCGATTTTTTTTATATCGCCCTGATGTTGTTTTAAAGCCGTTTCAATAAATGACTGTTCTATCTTGGCAAGGGTGTGTTCTTTTACGTCTTTCCATTCTTCAATTTTTTTCTCAATACCTGGAAACTCCAAATCCAGCTCAGTCATCTCTTTACCACTAGCAAATAACAGACTGCGTTCAAGAATATTTTCTAACTCTCGGACATTCCCGGGCCAAGGATAGGCGCGAATTTTTTGCATGACTTCCCGACTGACTGATTCAACTTCTTTGTTATATTTTTTGCTTAAACGCAGCACGATAAGTTGTACTAAATACGGTAAATCTTCCGGGCGTTCCGCCAAAGGCGGAATGCTTAACTGAACGACATTAAGGCGGTAGTACAAGTCATTGCGAAACAGACTTTGCTTAACCAGTTCTTGCAGATGTTGATTGGTCGCTGAGATAATTCTTACATCCACTGCCAAGGTTTGTTTGCCGCCCACCCTTTCCAGCTCACCTTCCTGAATAACGCGCAGCAAACGGGTTTGAGCAGCTGGGGACAGCGAATCGACTTCATCCAGAAACAAGGTGCCACCCTCAGCCCTTTCAAAATAGCCTTGGTGTACCTCAATGGCGCCGGTAAACGCACCCTTCTCATGACCAAACAAAGCGCTTTCGATCAGGCTTTCTGGAATGGCTCCGCAGTTAATCGGGATAAACGGCTTCTGGCAACGATCGCTCATCGCATGTATGGCTCGGGCAATCAACTCTTTACCGACGCCGGTTTGTCCCTGAATCAACACCGTCGCTGTGGTCGGGGCAATGACTTCGATGGATTGCAAAATTTTCTGCATAGTCGGCGATTTAGCAATAATTGCCGGGGGCTGGTGTTTTTTCACCTGCTGCTTGCTTTGTTGTCGCCAGATCTGCTGCATGCTTTCTTCAATACGAGAATGCAGTTCATTAATATCCTGCTTTTCTTTGACCGGTGTAGTGTCGGTGTATTCCATTCCCGGACGGTCTTTGGCCATATTTGGGTTGGTGTATACACAAACCTCACACACCCCATCGTGGCGGGCAATGCTCTTCTTGATTTCTACTTTGGCATAGCCGAAATTTCTGGCAGCGATACCGCCGAAGACACTGGAGGTCATCCGGCATAATTCGGGAAAGTTGGTCACCCGGTCGCCAAAAGGGCAACAAGTATTGACAACAGTAAGGCAATCTTGCGTACTTGAAGCCAGCGAAAATTTACCGCCGATATTGTTTTTAAGGCCAAGTATCAGTTCGGTATAACTTCCTTTATCAAGCAGTTCGGTTTTATGGGTTTCCTCCCGATATGTCTCTTCAAAAAAGCACCCGGCAGTCTTGGCAATATGTTCAATCAATTGTTCGCAGTGTTTTTGCCCCTGCTGTTCGCTGGCATGCATCAACTCAAGAATGAAAGTTTGCAGAAAGAAAATCGGCGATAAATCGGAAAGAGAGCTGTTATTCATAGTATTTTGTGAAATTAGTTTTCCCTAATTGAAGCACAATTTCACTATTCCGGCAAAATTAAAGTTCAAGCTCTTGTAATTTAAGATAATCATTGCTGGCATACCACTTGCTGTTATTGCAATGCACCTAACAATAAGGAGTTAATAATGAACCAAGAAAAACCACCTTTAGACCCACACCCCCTAAGCGAGTATGTTGCCTGGGCAGGGGGGCGTAACCGTGAACCCCTGCTAGGCGTTTTAAAAGAAAAACTGCCCAAAGATACTGGTAATGTTTTGGAACTTGCTAGCGGTAGTGGCATGCACATCAATTACTTTGCGCCGCATTTCCAGCACTTACATTTTCATCCCTCCGATAAAGACCAGGAGGTTTTTGATAACATCAAAAAACTGTCAATCGATCATAAGAATGACAATATTGCCGATCCTGTTCATTTGGATCTAACCAATCCGGAGACCTGGTTTAATTCCGGCGAACCCCATTCATTTGCGGCAATTTTCTGTATCAATATTTTTCAGGTAGCCCCCATTTCGATTGCCGACGGCATGATGGAATGTGCGGCCAATTTACTGGACGATAATGGTTTTTTGCTGATTTACGGCCCATTTCAAGTGGAAGGCACCTTTACGACGGATTCCAATAAAGAGTTTCATGAAACCTTGAGCTCTGCCGGTGTTTCCGAATGGGGTTTAAAAGATGTCGCCGACCTGAAAAAAGCAGCAGCCAACCATGGGTTGGAATTAAAAGAGCAAATCAATATGCCAGCCAATAATTTCTCGCTGATATTTGGCAGAAAATAATAATTAACGACGAGGAAGAATCATGAGTAATGTATTAAATGAAGTATTAATGGCCAATCGCGGCTACGTTGCCAGCTTTGATAAAGGCGATTTACCGATGCCTCCTGGTCGGCATTTTGCCATTCTGACTTGCATGGATGCCCGTCTGGACCCGGCCAAATATGCGGGGCTTTCAGAAGGCGATGCGCATGTGATTCGTAATGCCGGCGGTAGAGCCAGTGATGATGCGATTCGTTCACTGGTTATTTCATATAAATTACTCGGCACACGCGAGTGGTTTGTCATCCATCACACTGACTGCGGTATGGAAACGTTCACAGACGAAATCATGCGCGATTTAC
>Ga0208629_100216_pt1 | contig 28606 bp, 26 predicted proteins | sample LakWasMet19_HOW5_2_FD_183865 | JGI IMG/M metagenome (GOLD analysis project Ga0208629, IMG submission 183865) | Freshwater sediment methanotrophic microbial communities from Lake Washington under simulated oxygen tension - Sediment Metagenome... | ecosystem: Environmental > Aquatic > Freshwater >... | reverse complement strand
ATAACAGTATCTCCACTACCGAGATTTATACGCAGGTGAGCGATAACAGTTTGAAGGAGGTGATTTGTAAGGGGCATCCTAGGAGGAAGATGCTTGAGGACTGATAACTAGGAATTATGAGCATGTCTGACTTGTATGATTTCGAAGAGCACATGCGCCAAGCAGCGGTATGGGAAAAAGAAAATAACCAAAAAGTTATAAATCTTTCAGCATGGGAAAACACCTTTGATCAAGCAAGAGTCCCATGGAGCGTACTAAATAATGCATGGACAAAAGCCAAACCACTAATGAATACGTATATCACATCTGGATTGCTAGCGGATATGCGTCGAAATTGTCTTCATGTTGGAAAAATTGAACAAGGAATCGATGTCTTGCCACTAGCAAGTGCAACAACAGCATTGTATTGCCTTTTGGCGACATTGAAGCTGACACGCAATGTTAAGCGCATTTTGTTATTTTTTCCTGCGTATATAGCTTTAATGTCTATGTGTAAAACGCTAAAAATTAGTCTTTCTTTTGTACAGTTAGATATCTGGACAGAAAACGGTGAAATGGATATATACAGCGTTCTCCCTGATGATATTGATAATTATGATGCTATTATATTGACAGACCCAGTGTATAGTGCGGGAGTCCCTATCCCATCATCGCTTATTATTGCAGCAAATGAATGGTCTATTCGTACTGGCGGCTGGGTTGTTTATGACATGTCATTCAAAGGAATGCCCTGGAATGATGAGCAAACGTTAGTAGTAAAGCCCAGCATTTACTCGACTTCTGCGAACGTTTGCTGGGTATGGGCTCCATCTAAAGTGTTATTTATAAATGGATGTAAACTTGCCCTACTCTTCGCTCCTGCCAATATAATTCCAGATATAGATAAGTTTGCTGATAAACATGTTGGCAATATCACAGCTTTCCAAGCAATGCTTTTTGACGCTATATATTCGTATCATAATGCAGCTAATATTATAGATTGTTTGCAATATAATGCTGCTACTGCCAAAAGGAACCACGAAGCACTTACCTCCCTTTGTAACTATAACGATTGGCGCACCATTAAGACGCAAGAAGGTTTTCATACTATAGTTTACAGCACTAAACAATCAGGGAAAACGAATTTTGATCCTATTAAATTCCTGAAAAAAGAGGGGGTTGTAGTGATTCCATTGAGGGATTTTGAGTATAGTCCTATGTCGCCAACTGGCTATAGATTTAATTTAATTAATAATTGGCCATTAATTGCTGGCGGATTTCTTGCCATCCGCAATGCTAACATTAATGCGTGAAAAACTACTTAAATAAGACACCAACTCGTTCGTCAGGGATGATTCATCTATCTTTAGCACTGTTAAATAGCCATTAATTTCTTCGGCAGTCTGGGCTTGTTCAATTTGGCGCATCAATACTGTACATGCTTTGACCTCAAGAGCTACCTGAATGACATTACCAACCGCAGCATGTCCGACTCTAAGAATTAGCATTGCTAAAAATGCAGTAGTTATCACGCGAACAATTAATGAGCCAGGGTAAACGCCATCAATAACAAACATATTTTTAGAAAAACCGGCATGCATTTGGATTATGGAAAATACCGCAATAACTTGCCGTTGCGCCTCGTCAGCATCTGTTAAATCACAGCAAAAATTAATAACCGCTTCGCTGTAAATAAGGTCGTCATTGATTAAGAGTGAAAATGGATAACGACCGAAAGCAATAACCTTTTCCAAATACCTGGCTTGTTCCTCAATGTAAAACACGAGATCAAAATCAAGATCTTTTTTATCAATTAATTGACACCAACTAATTACAGCCAATACATTACAAACAGTTATCTGTCCTTTTGAGAAATGAAACGGAATAGCTTTGAATAGGTTCTTCATGATTTCCATTCTCTCAATTGGGTGAGGATGATTAATTGCACTATCTAATGATCGACATAATATGTTTTTAATATCAAAAGAACGCCCTATAGCATCAGAAAAATATATACATAAATTAACCAATTCATAATACCTTCCGTTCTCATGCATATTTGATAGAAGCCCGTTTAATATAGGCGCATTAAGCTCGTCAATATCAAGAACGTCATCAAGGTATTTGTAGCGTGTTTTCTGAATTGAAGTTTTGTCAAACAAGTATGTTCCGAGATGATCTAAACTTAACAATACATTCGATAAGTCACAATCTTCAAATATAAATTTGTAAGGTGTCATGTCGGCCAAATCTATGCTTTCAAAATGGCATTCATTGAATGTAATATCTTCAAACCCAGCGCCTCGAAACGAGCAACGTGTGAATCTGCATTTTACAAACTTATTATTGAATGCAGTGCTATTATCAAACGACGTCTCTTCAAATTCACAATTCAAAAATATTGATCTACTTATCTCAGCGTTTTTTTGCGCGACTTTCGTGAATCTTGTATTGCTTATGGTTGTATTGCAAATTCCTGTATTCCCAAAGTCGCACATATCAAAACAGCAATTGTCGATTACAGCAGAAACTATATCTGACCTATCTATATTTAACATATAAAAATAAGTGTTATTGAAAATCGCGCCGCGAAAGTCGCTTCTATAGAATGATGGAGGAGATATATATTTGCGGAAATCTACCGAGTCAAAAGTTGTGTACTGGAAGCATCCATTCCAATTTGCAGGATCATCGCCTTGCACAAATTTCTTATAATTAACAGGTAAAGACATATCCATAATTCCTAGTTATCAGTCCTCAAGCATCTTCCTCCTAGGATGCCCCTTACAAATCACCTCCTTCAAACTGTTATCGCTCACCTGCGTATAAATCTCGGTAGTGGAGATACTGTTATGTCCTAGCAGTTTTTGCACATGGCGGATGTCTACTCCGGCTTCCAGCAGATGCGTGGCAGTGCTGTGCCGCAACATATGAGGAGTAATATGGCGTTCCATGCTGGCCTGTTCGGCACTCCGAGCAATAAGCTTACGTAAAAACTGCGGAGATGCCGGGTTGCCGTGGGTGGTGATAAACAGATGTTTGTCTTTGGGGTTATATCGCGGTCGCAAATGGATATAAACTTCAATCAAGCGAGTTAACTCGGAATCGTTGATAAAGACCCGCCTCTCCCTATTACCTTTGCCGGTGATTTTAATGATGGAATCCTGTAAATCTATATCGCTCAGGAGAATTTGCGTCAGTTCGCCGATACGCATGCCGGTGTAAAACAATAATTCAACGGTTAGCAGGCAGGTGATGTGGTTGAATTGTTTACGACTCAAATTGCCAGTAATACTTTCCACTTCACCGGGCGTTTTGATGCCCAGCTCCGCCAATGGCGCGGTTAACAGAGAGCGCAACTCGTGTGCCGCCAAGCTGCGCGGTAGCCGCTTCGGCAATTTGATCGGGGCTTTGAATTTGTGAAAAGGATTATTCGCCAGAAGCTCTTCGCTTTCCAGCCAATGAAACATGGCTTTCAGACAGGCCATGCGCCGCTTGATACTGGTTTCTTTCAGATTCTTCTTGTCGAATAAATAAGTTAAATAATTGCGCAGTATGTGCCGGTCGCAGTCGGCTATGGCGGTTGTTTGGGTGCAGAAAGCGGAAAACTCGTTCAAGTCGATGTTGTAGGCGCGCAAGGTATGCTCGGAAAGATTTTTACCGACGCGGCAGTGGCTGAGGAATTCTTCGCAGGCGCTTGTTATTTTCATTGTTGTTGCTCTTTATTACAGACATGAAAAAACCTCACTATGTGGGGGTCTCGGATGGAATAGGTTTGTGGACTCTCAAGCTTTGCTTGAAGGTATGGAATTAATGCATGTAACCGCTAAGGTAGCTGATATATTAACCCTTCCTTAAGATATTGTAATTATTTGCTGACAATGTTTGGGGGGATTTAGTCGAACAAATGTAATTTTTAAACTACACTGGTAACAACAATAATAATTACAGAACACGGCTCATGCACTTATTCACACGCTTATCCGGCGTGGCGTTACTGTTTGCGCTATTCAACCCGCTGGCGCTTGCCACCAACGGCATCAACCTGATCGGCTTCGGAACCGAGTCGACACTGATGGGAGGGGCCGATATTGCGGTGGCGCGGGATACCAGCGCACTCAACACCAATCCGGCGGGATTGACGCAGATTCATGGGCTGGCGTTCGACGGCTTTGCCTCGGGGCTGCGCACCTTTGACCTTACGCACAAGGATAGTTTCGGCAACGAAAAGCACGCCGACAATGAATACACTTTTCTGGGCGGCGGCGGTTATGCCGCATCGCTCGATTCGGTACCTTGTACCGCCGGGGTTGGGTTGTTCAGCCAAGGCGGCGCAGGCGGGGTGTTTAAAAGCATCAACACCGCATTCGGCAACCGCGACGACATGAGTTCGCTGTTCGGCATCGCCAAAGTAATCCCAGGAGTAGGCTGAAAAATCAACGATGCCTGGTCGGTGGGAGCCAGTTTGGCGGTCACTTATGCCAGCGTAAAGCAGAAGTTTTTCCCCCGATACCTCGGTCGGCGCAGCCCCGTTTGCAGGGTATAAGCTCGACGATGCCTCCGCGCTGAAGGTGGGATTCAAGTTGGGGGTGCAGTATCGCGTCAACCCGTCCCTGACACTGGCGGCGGCGTACACGGAAAAGACCGAGTTGCCGCTGACCGACGGCGAGCTTGATGCCAATTATTCCGGGATGGGACTGGGTGTGGTCAAATATCGCAATGCCAGCGTGACGGGTCTGGCGCTGCCACGAGAAGTTGCGCTGGGGATGGCGTTCAAGCCGGTCGATGCCTGGCTGTTATCTTTTAAAGTCAATTGGATCAACTGGGCCGACGCGGTCAAATCCGTCACTTTGCGCGTCACCGATCCTGAGAATGCCTTGGCACCGGCAGCCTATCAAATCGTGACGGCCGACGACTGGAAAAACCAGTGGGTGTTCGCCTCCGGGCTGGCTTACAACTGAAATGAGCTCACCACGCTCTATGCCGGACACAACTATGGCAAGAAACCCGATCCCGTCGCAAAACTCCAGCCCATTGCTGGCGGGAATCCTCGAACACCACCTCACGCTGGGTGCTGCGCGGCAGATCACTACGCAATGGCGGCTAACCGGGGGCGTAGAGTATATGCTGCCGGTCAAGGAGAGCTACACCAGTCCCCTGTTCGGCAATGCCGAAGTCAGGAACGAAGCGTTATTCCTGCATCTCATGTTGAGCCGCCGCTGGTAGCCCAAAAAAACGTTTAAAAAAACTTAAAAGATTATCACCACGAAGGCACGAAGTATTATTTCTTCGTGCCTTCGTGGTGAATAAAAGACGTTTACCCGTTTGTTTATTGGCATCCGCGCTTAGCTGAGTCCCGTCTGTGGATAATGATTATCAGCCTGTGCCCTGATCGTCCTTGAGTAGCGCGGTGTCAAATCCGAACAATGCACCGAGCCAGATGAACACTACCCAAACCAGAATGCCGAAAGGCATGTAGCCCATGTATCCCAATAACGGCATTTCGGAAAAGATGTGAATGACATTGACATAGGGAATATCGTATATCCAGTAATTGGGGTTGGTAGCCGGTAATGCCGGATTGGCGTTGCTGCCCCAATTCCATAATTCCCAGAAAAATCCGTTACACAGACTGCCGATCGCCACCAGCAAGGCCGGTCCCCAGTTGCCTTCCGCGATTGCGGTGAACGGATTCCATATACCTTTTCTGAGCAGTTGTCCGGAAAAAATCGCCAGCGTCCCGATCCACAACACCCAGAACAGCGGGTAGGGGAAGAACACCAAGATGAAGATCAAAAAGAAACCGCCCCAAAGCAAGAGCCCGCCCGGCAGCGCTATTTTTGGACCGTTGCTATAACGGCCGACCAAGCCGGGAAAGGTGTTAAGCAGGGTATACCACTCGAAGATGGCAGGCCAGACCGTGGTATAGGCAGTCAGAAACAACAGCACGACAGTGGCATGACTAAGCGGCATCACACCGTCGGCGGTGTTAGGATAATACCAGTTGCCCAACGCAAAATAATCGAAATACTCAAAATAGAACCAACCGACTATCGAGACCGCCGCACTGATGAACAGGGTTTTAGGCCGCGCCGCCAGCAGCGAATATCCGCCGCTACGGCGATATACCAGCCCGTCCAACGTCAGGATGAAGCCCCACCACAAAGGCGTGAAGGCGTAATACACCAAGTCGCCAAAGGGTGTGACCCGTGTCCACATCAACCACCAGAAAAACAGCGTCAACGCCGAGCCTAACCAGAACCATACCGGAAACGCCGCCGCAGTCGGCTTGGGCGACGTAATCGGTAGGGTAAAGCCGAACCATTGAGGAAACAGCAGAAACAGGGCGAAAGCGGCTTCCACCAGCGCCAGCGCAACGAAGATTATCAGGTTGAAACCGGGCGCTTCCGCCACCAAAAGCGGCGTAAATACGCCGAAGCCGGGCGGCAAATGGGTTTCGGGATAGGCAAACCACGCCGCCACCAGCGGTAGCATGACCGATAATATGATCGGCCAGACCAAACCATAAATACGCTGCATTGTTCTTCTCCTCGTTGGTTATGTTAGAAATGCTTCCTGATCTTCATTACGGCTCCGCTTGTTGCGGCGCTTATTTTCATACATTCGACAATCGGCCATGTGCTGGAGTTTTCCTTTATCCGGGGTTTCGTGGACATGCGCCGAGCCTGAACTGGCGCCGGCAGACTTAAACCCGCTGTCACCCAAATCTTCGACAGCCTGCGTCAACATACTCTCGACCCATGTCACATCGCCATATTCACAGGTAATGGCAAACTCGTCGCCTCCCAGACGATGCGCTTGCGCCTTAACGCCCAAACGCTCGCTCAAGTGCCGGGCGAACGTGCGCAGCAATTCGTCGCCGCGCTCATGCCCGAACCGGTCGTTATAAAACTTGAGGCCGTCCATATCGATAAACGTCAGGCTGCCATGCTGCGGCAAGGTTTCCATCGCCAAATCCAGCGCCACACGGTTGGGCAGGCCGGTCAGAGTATCGGTACGGGCAATGCGGTCGCTGAGTTCCATGCACTCCAGCGCATATTTCTTATCGCGATAAAGCTGGGCAAACTGGTAAGACAACACCAGCGCCAGCAGCATGACCTCTACCGACACCGCTAAAAGCCCCATGTGTTCAATATACAGGCCGTAAGAGTTGAGACTGCTGACCGAAATCGCCGTGATTCCCAACACAAAAAACGTCCCAATGGCGCACAGATAAAGCCGCGCAATTACGTTACCCTCAAGCGAGAGCACAATGCCGACCGCCAAACCATAAATCAGAAACAAAAAGACACCGTAACGATCTATTTCCAACGACCAGTGCGGCATAACCGCCGCCAGCACTATCAGCCCGCCCAACAAGGCCAACACCGCTGCACCGGCATTGTATAGGCGCGGATAGGTGCTATGCCGTATTTCCAGCAAAGACATCACAAACAGGATATAGGCGCAATTGGAAAACAGGATAGGAACGCTAACCAGATAAAACCGGTGCATATCGAACAACTCTGTAAATACCAGCAGCGCAGTGCCGTTATACAGAAGGTTGCCGAGAATAAAGATCGAGTACATCGCCGCAGACAAGCTCCAGCGTGCAAACGCCAGCGCCGCATAATAGATCATCAAGCCCAGAAACATGCCCAGGCAAAGCAAGGTCAGGGCGTTCCCCGGTTTGATCGTTTGCCGATAAGTATCCAGTGTATCCAGATAGGGTTGCGGGTCGGCCAGGAAGAAGGGAGAATCCAGTTCGGTCAGCAGGCGATAATGGCCGATGGGAAGATCGACCTCGCGGCCATGCCGCAGGAAAAAAGGGTTTATCTCGCTACTCAGGATGCCGCCTTGCACATCGACAACCGGATGTCCCTGCGCGTCAAGGATGATATGGCGAAAATGCCCGATGGTACTGGTGTTCTTGAAATCCAGCACATGGCGACCGGCCGTATTGATGTCGAAATCCGCCTGCTGGAAGAAGTGGCCGCCAATCAATGCCACTTTAGCTACCGGCTTGAGTCCGGCAGCCGCAATATCGACCTGTCCATGGTAGGTCCAATCTTCAGGTGCTTGATACCAAGCACCGACAATTTCACTCGCATCGGCTAGACAGGCGCAAGACCATGAGAGGCTTACGATCAAGCAAACAATCATGCCGAACACTATGCGTTTGGACATAGGTTTGAACAAGCAGCTGATCGGGTAAGCTTTACCATATTTTCCTATACAGGAATTCAATCGTTGTAAGCCTAGAGAAAGCTATGTAAGCATTCGCACATTAAGAGCGGCAGTATATCCTACAAAGCAAACAACTCCCTCATCTTCTGCCCCGGACTTTCCGCCCGCATAAACACTTCGCCAACCAGGAAAGTATAGATGTCATTATCCAGCATCAGCTGTACGTCTTCATGGGTATGAATGCCGCTTTCGGTGATGATTAAGCGGTCTGCGGGAACATTGGCTTTTAAATCCAGCGTGGTCTGCAATGAGGTTTCAAAGGTACGCAGGTTGCGGTTGTTGATACCGATCAGTTTGGTGTCCAGCGTTAACGCTCTTTGCAGTTCTTCCGCGTTATGAACTTCCACCAACACATCCATGCCCAGTTTGGTTGCGATGTCCGACAGCTCGTGCATTTGGCCGTCTTCCAGCGCGGCGACAATCAGCAATATGCAGTCGGCGCCCAAGGCGCGGGCTTCATAGATTTGATACGGGTCGATCATGAAGTCTTTTCTTAACACCGGCAGCGGGCAGCGTTCCCTGACCATTTGCAGGTAGACTTCCGAACCCTGAAAAAAATCCTTATCGGTTAATACCGACAGGCAGGTCGCGCCATTCATCGCGTAATCCTGGCCGATGGCGATCGGTTGGAAATCTTCCCTGATTACGCCTTTGCTGGGCGAGGCTTTTTTGATTTCCGCAATAATGGCCGGTTTCTTAGCCAATACCTTGCTGTGCAGGGCGTTATAAAATCCGCGTGGGCTTTCTACGCCTCCGGCAATTTCTTCCAGATTGGCGATGGTCATGCCCTGTCTGCGTCTGGCAACTTCTTCGGCTTTTTTATCGAGGATTTTTTTTAAGATGTCTGGCGTATCGGTCATGGTTTCTAGTCGTTTTATGATGTTTTTGAATATGCGATCAACGCATCGAATTTGGCTTTTGCCGCGCCGTTGGCGATAAGCTCTTGGGCTTTTTCAATACCGGCGCTTAAGGAATCGGTGATGTTGGCCGCGTAAATTGCCGCGCCCGCATTGAGCGCCACGATGTCCCTGGCCGCTCCGGCTTTATTGTCCAGCACCGATTTTACCATCACTAAGCTGGAAGCGGCACCATCAACGGCCAATTCTGCCAGGCTGGCACGTTTAAAACTGAATTGTTCCGGCGTAATCGTGTAACAGGTCACTGCGCCGTCTTTAAGCTCGGCAATGGTTGAAGGCGATGCAATGCTGATTTCATCCAAGCCATCGTCGGCGCTAACCACCAGCACATGTTTACTGCCGAGTTTTTTTAACGCCTGCGCCAGCGGCTCTACCCACTGTTTGGCGAATACGCCGATCAACTGGTTGGGCGCTCCGGCCGGATTGGATAACGGACCCAACAGATTGAACAGGGTCCTGACGCCCATTTCTTTACGGGCATTGCTGGTATGTTTCATTGCGCCGTGATGTTTGGGCGCAAATAAGAAGCCGACGCCGATTTCATTGACGCAGTGCGCGACTTGCTCGGCCGTTAAATCCAGGTTTACCCCGGCGGCTTCCAGCAAGTCGGCGCTACCGCAACTGCTGGAGACGGATCGGTTGCCGTGTTTGGCAACCTGACCACCGGCTGCGGCGACGACAAAGGCGCAGGTGGTGGAGATGTTAAAGGTGTTAGCACCGTCGCCGCCGGTGCCGCAGGTGTCGATGACATGATCGCCTGTTACAGCCACTTTGGCGGCCAATTCGCGCATCACTTCGGCGGCGGCGGCGATTTCGTCAATGGTTTCGCCTTTACAGCGCAGGGCGATTAAGAATCCGCCGATTTGCGCGTCCGTGGCGTTGCCGCTCATGATTTGCCGCATCACTTCGCGCATTTGCTCGGAGCTAAGGTCTTGTTTGTTCAGCAGGGCTTGCAGGGCTTGTTGTATGTGCATGTTTTTGTTTGGGGTAAATTATGCTTCACCACGAAGACACGAAGGACACGAAGTTTATATTTTGATTTTCTTCGTGCTCTTCGTGTCTTCGTGGTGAATCTTTTTATATGTTTAAAAGTTAATTCAATTCATCCTGCAAGCGCTGGTAAATGCCGCCGAAGCTGCCATTGCTCATCAACACGAAATGCCCACCGTAGCGCGCTTCGAATTTTAGCTTATTGATGATGTCATCCAGCGATGAACAGATTTCGATATTACCGGCGTATTTTTTCAGCTCGCCCAGGTCCCAGCCCATTGCTTCCGGCTGGTAGATGATAGCCATATCGGCATTGCCTAAGGATTCCGCCAGCGTTTTGGTATGTACGCCCAGGCGCATGGTATTCGAGCGCGGCTCGACTATCGCGATGATGCGCTCCTGCCCCACCTGTTTGCGCAAGCCGTCCAGCGTTGTTTGTATCGCGGTCGGATGGTGGGCGAAGTCATCGTATATAGTCACGCCGTTGATATTGGCGATCACTTCCATGCGGCGCTTGACGTTTTTAAACTGCCCCAGCGCGGTTATCGCATCCTTGGGCAGGATGCCGACGTGTTTTGCAGCAACTATCGCAGACAGCGCGTTGTAGACATTGTGATTGCCGGTCAGCGACCACTCGACACAGCCTTGCTCTTGGTTGTCCAGCATGACGTTGAATTGACTGCCGTCGCTGTTGATCAGCTGGGCGTTCCACTGGGCGTCGGCATTAATCGAAGTCTTGGCTACCGGCGTCCAGCAGCCCATCGCCAGTACGTCATTGATATTGGCGTCGCATTCGGGACTGATAATCAGGCCCTCGCCGGGCACCGTCCTGACCAGATGATGGAATTGTTTTTTGATCGCATCCAGGTCGGGGAAAATATCGGCATGGTCGTATTCAAGGTTATTCAGGATCGCGGTACGGGGGCGGTAGTGGACAAACTTTGAGCGCTTGTCGAAAAACGCCGAATCGTATTCATCAGCCTCGATCACAAAAAAATCGGACTCGCCCAGCCGCGCCGAAATACCGAAATTTAACGGGATGCCGCCGATCAAAAAGCCCGGATTAAAACCCTGATGCTCCAGTATCCAGCTGAGCATGCTGGTCGTGGTGGTTTTACCGTGGGTTCCGGCAACGCCCAGCACCCATTTGTCCTGCAACACGTGCTCCGCCAGCCATTGCGGACCCGATACGTATCTGAGCCCCCTGTTTAGCACCGCTTCGACTTCAGGATTGCCGCGCGACAAGGCATTGCCGATAATCACCAGATCGGGTTTGCCGTCCAGGTTTTCCGCCCGATAGCCTTCCATCAACACAATGCCTTGCTGTTCCAGCTGTGTGCTCATCGGCGGATAAACATTTTGATCGGAACCGCTGACTTGGTGCCCCAACTGCCGTGCAATCACGGCAAGTCCGCCCATGAATGTTCCGCAAATACCTAAGATGTGAATGTGCAATGTTTTGTCCTGAGTTAAATTATTTTTTGACCGGTGGTTTGGCATCCGGCTTTTCTGCCGGTTTGCCGCCTGCGCCGTCTTTGGCTGCTGCTGCCGCTTCTTCTATCGGCACTTCCGCCTCTTCTTTTGCCCCGGCTTTTTCCAGAATTTTAATGACTTTTTCGTGGGCGGTTTTTTTGGCTCTGGCCATGACCGTCACATTTTGCTTATCCAGCGCATTAACATCGGCTCCGGCTGTAATCAGGGAATTTACGATGTCTACATTGCCGAAAACCAGCGCATCCATTAATGCGGTCGATCCTGAATTATCGGCGATGCTGACATCGGCCCCGTATGCCAACAGAGCCTTAACAATCTGTACATTACCGTTGAAGCTCGCGGCCATCAGCGCGGTGCGACCGCTGGCTGTTTTAGCGTTAACATCAATCCCTTGTGCCAGCAAAGCCTCTGTTCTTTCAATCTTGCCCATCATTGCCGCCGCAAATAAATCTTTGGCGTCTTCTGCCTGAGTCGCTTGGGATAAGGCCAACAGCAGGATTAAAAAGCAGTCTTTGTATTTCATACTGAATAGTTACTTGCGTTTAATGAAAAGTTACGATGAAATAATCAACACATAACCTATATGATCTAATAATGAACGAAAAAAACAAAATAATAGTTGAAGCCACGCCCCATTTCATAGAGGCGCAATCTGCTCCCGATGAGGATCGCTATGTCTTTGCCTACACCATCACTATCACCAACGTCGGCGAAATACCGGCAAAGCTGCTTCAGCGTCATTGGCTGATTACCGATTCCAATGGCAAAATTCAGGAAGTCAGAGGCGATGGCGTTATCGGCGAACATCCTTATCTTAAGCCCGGCGAGTCTTTTCGTTACACCAGCGGTGCGATGATAGCGACACCGGTCGGCACCATGCAGGGCGACTACACTATGCATTCGGATGATGGCGATAATTTTAGCGCAGACGTCCCCCGGTTTACCTTATCCATCCCAAGAACCCTGCATTAAAAATGTCTATTTATGCTATCGGTGATATTCAAGGCTGTTTTGATGAATTATTAAGACTCCTCGATACTATCTCTTTTAATGAACAGTCCGATCAACTATGGTTTGCCGGCGATCTGGTCAATCGCGGCCCCAAGTCTTTGGAAACCCTACGCTTTGTCAAATCGCTGGGGGATTCTGCGATCACGGTGCTGGGCAATCATGATTTGCATTTGTTGGCCGCATCCTGCGCGCCCAAAATAGCCAACAAAAAAGACTCGCTGCTGCCGATACTTGAAGCGCCGGATAGGGATGAGTTAATCGATTGGCTGAGACATCGGCCGCTGTTTCATTTTAACGATGCTTTCTGCCTGGTTCATGCTGGTCTTCCGCCTCAATGGGATTTTAAAAGGACCCAAAAAATGGCTTTGCTGGCGGAACAGGCCTTAAGAAGTCCTGATTATCGGGCGTTTTTGAAACAAATGTACGGCAACAAGCCCAATATCTGGTCATCCAACTTGAAAGGTGTTGAGAAGCTGCGTTTCATCATCAATTGCTTTACCCGAATGCGTTATTGCGATGTCAACGGTCGACTGGATTTTGTTAATAGCGGACCTTTAGGCTCCCAACCCAAAAGTCTTGTTCCCTGGTTTGAAGCGCCTAAACGTAAAAACGCGGACATGCGCATTATCTTCGGCCACTGGTCAGCCTTGGGATATTACGAAGGACCCAACTATTACGCGATTGATACCGGCTGTCTTTGGGGCGGACAACTAACTGCATTAAAACTCGGTGAGCCCGTGCAGCGTTTCAGCATTGATTGCCCGGAATCCAAAAAACCCAATAAAAATTATCTGGCTGTAGCGAGTTAAGCCGCTGCCTTTAAAAATGAAGTAGGGCGCGCCGTGCGCGCCTTTTTACTTGGAATAAGCCCTTATAAGGCGCGCCCTACGTTGATTTATCTGTCGAATCCGCGTTCTACTTTTTAACTTTTTCCAACTTCAAAAAACTGTAGCTGAACGACACATCGGGATCGTCGTCTATATCTTCCCGCTCGACTTCGACCCATTGCCCCGCATCAATCTCGGGAAAAAACGTATCGCCGGGGAAGTCCTGGTGTATTTGCGTCAGGTAGAGCGTATCGGCAACCGGCAGCATCGACTTGTAAAAATCCGAGCCGCCGATAACAAAGATCTCATCGCTGTCGCCGCAACTTGCCAGCGCCTTATCAATATCGTTAAAAACCAGACAGCCCGGTTGGCTGTATGACGGATTCCTGCTGATAATGATATTGGTGCGCCCCGGCAACGGCCTGCCTATCGACTCATAGGTTTTTCGGCCCATCAAAATGGGTGCGCCCATGGTTATTTTTTTAAATTTTTTAAGGTCGGCAGATAAATGCCAGGGCATCTGGTTATTCAGGCCGATGGCCCGGTTGCTCGCCATCGCGACGATAAGTGATATTTTCATTTTAATGCAGTATTCTTTGAATAATTAAATTTTACCCAAGCATCATACTATGAAAAATATACTGGTTGTATTTACCGGGGGCACTATCGGCTCTATTGCAACTGGCGGCACTATCAATACATCCGACAGCACATCGTTCGAATTGATCCGGCAGTTTCAACAGCATGACGAAAATCACCGGCAAATCCATTTCGACACCATCCAGCCCCTACAGATCTTAAGCGAGAATCTGGCGCCCGGCGCCTGGAAAACCCTCATTGCAGCCATAGAAGCCGCCCGGCCCGATCAATATGACGGCATCATCATTACCCATGGCACCGATACCCTGGCTTATACCGCTTGCGCGCTGAGCTTTTATTTTAATGCCGCCAGGATTCCGATGCTGCTGGTTTCCAGCGATTATCCGCTGGAAAATCCAAAGGCCAACGGACTGGAAAACTTTATCTGCGCCATTGAGTTTATCCTGCAAAAAATCGAGACTGGGTTTTTTGTACCCTATCGAAACCACCAACAAATTACGCAACTGCATCAAGGCACCCGATTGGCCTGCTCTTTACAGTTAAGCGGCGATTTTTTCAGCGTTCAGGGCAAGAGTTACATGCAATTCGAAAACAGGCGGTTTTCATTATTGAATCCGCCTGCGCAGCAAACGCCGTCCCCGCGCATCCCGTTAAACGCCTATTTTTCAGACCGCATCTTAATGATAAAGCCCTATCCCGGACTGGATTACGCGCGGTTTAACCTGGACCATGTCGATGCCGTTTTACATGATTTATATCACTCCGGTACTGCGTATGCATCGCCGCAATGGGGCGAAAACTATTCGTTAATTGAATTTATGAAACGCTGCGAAAAACAAGGAATCACCGTTTATCTGGCTCCGGCGATTAAATCGGCCGATGCCTACCAAAGCACCCAAGCCTTAATCGAACAGGGTGCTAAAATAATCTGGAATATGTCGATTGAAGCGGCCTATGTAAAACTGCTGCTGGCTTACGGGAATTTTGACGACAAGCAGGAAATAATGGATTTTATGGTCGAGGATATTGCCGGGGAACACCTTTAATCACACTGAATGCCAACCAAAGGATTTTCACGGCGAAGCCACGAGCGACTGCACGGACGCAGGAGGTAGAGCACCGACTGTTGAAGCTCTACCTCCTGCATAACCCACAGGGATGTGGGGAATACATCTTTTGCATGAAGCAAAAATCTGCCCGTGCAGTCGTTATTCGGCAATAAAACAACTTTGATAATCTTCCATGGCTCGCCTGATCACTTCATGCGCTTCTTCCCGCCCATAAACATTGGTTATTTCGCAGGAACTCTTTTCACTCGGCAGCTGTTTATAAGTCAGGAAATAATGTTTCAGGCGGTTGATATACGACTCGGGGCAGTCTGACACGTCATTCCATTGCCGATAGAACTCGTCGCCTTTCATGACGGCAATAATCTTGTCGTCGGCTTCGCCCCCATCCAGCAAACGAAAACCGCCGATCGGTATCGCCTGTAAAAGAATGTCGCCATGCGTCACACTTCGCTCGCTCAAAACGCAAATGTCCAGCGGGTCTCCATCGCCTTTCGCAACAAGTCTGCCTGATTTTAATGCGGCAAATTCGGCAACCCTGTCTGCACAATAGGTTTGCGGAATAAAGCCGTAAAGCGTCGGCACCGTGTTGGAAAACTTTTGCGGGCGATCGATTTTCAGATACCCGGTTTCTTTATCGATTTCATATTTAACGGTATCCGACGGGACAATTTCGATGAAGGCTGTAACGATGTCCGGCGTATGGTCGCCCGGACTAATGCCGTGCCAAGGGTGCGCTTTGTATTGAATATTCATGTGTGAGGGTTCATTTTGCTTAAAAAAGAAGAGTGCTGTTTTCGGTCTTGATCGCTAAATCGTTAAACAGAAATCGGCGCCTTGATATGTTCATGTGCCTGATAATCAATGACTTCAAAATCTTCATATTGGTAATCGAATATCGATTCCGGCCTGCGTTTTATTCTTAATGTCGGCAGCGCGTAAGGCTTGCGAGTTAGCTGTAGGTTAGCCTGCTGCTGATGATTCAGGTAAAGATGCACATCGCCGCCGGTCCAGACAAAATCGCCGACTTCCAAATCGCACTGCTGAGCGACCATGTGCGTCAATAATGCATAACTGGCTATATTGAACGGCAAACCCAGGAACGTGTCGCAACTGCGCTGATAGAGCTGACAAGACAGCTTGCCATCGGCCACATAAAACTGAAAAAACGCATGACAGGGAGCCAGCGCCATTTTGCCTAGCGCCACATTCTGTTGCGGACTGATGCTTTCATCGGGCAGATCCGCGACATTCCAGGCGGAAACGATAATCCGGCGACTGTTGGGTGTGTTTTTAAGTTGTTCGATGACTTGCTGAATCTGATCGATATGCCGACCGTCGGGTGTCGGCCATGAACGCCATTGATGACCGTAGACGGGTCCTAACTCGCCGTTTTGATCCGCCCATTCGTTCCAGATGTTGACATTATGCTGATGCAAAAAGCTTAGGTTAGTCTCGCCTTTTAAAAACCAAATTAATTCATAAATTATTGATTTTAAATGTATTTTCTTGGTCGTAACCAATGGAAAGCCTTCCGCCAGCGGAAACCGCATCTGATGCCCGAAAATGGACAACGTGCCGCTACCGGTTCTGTCGCCTTTTGGGCTTCCTTCGGTGATGATTTTATCGAGTAATTCTAAATATTGCTTCACGCGGTTTTTCCCAGTATTTGCTCCTGCATTACTCTACCTCCTGCGTCCCTACAGTCCTATGCGCAAAATAAAACAACCCAGCGCCAATCAAGATCATCGGTGTCGATAGTATCTGCCCCATGGTCACCCAATCCAAAGCCAAATAGCCTAATTGCACGTCCGGCATTCTGAAAAACTCGATAAAAAACCTGAAGCAACCGTAGCAAAACAACGCCATGCCGGTAGTCGCCATTGTAGGCCTTGGCTTGCTGGAATACACCCAGAGGATCACAAACAACACTACGCCCTCTAAAAAGGCTTCATACAATTGCGACGGATGACGGGCCAACGGGCCGCCGGTAGGAAATACCATGGCCCAAGGCACATCGGTAGGCCTGCCCCACAATTCGGAATTGATAAAATTACCGATACGCCCAGCCCCCAAACCGATGGGCGCGAGCGGCGCGATAATATCGGTCAATTGCAGCATGCTGCATTGCTGCTTTTTGGCGAACAACCACATCGCGATAAACACGCCCAACATGCCGCCGTGAAAGGACATGCCGCCCTGCCATATTTTAAACAGGATAAGCGGATTGCTGAGGAATCCTTCAAAATTATAAAACAGGATATAACCGATCCTGCCGCCCAGGATTACGCCGAACGCACCATAAGTAACCAGGTCTTCTATGGCTTCCGGTTTTATCGGCGACCAAGGTTGCTCGGCGCGTTTTTGCCCTAAAAACCATACGGCAGCAAAACCGATCAGGTACATCAGGCCGTACCAGTGAATTTTTACCGGGCCTAAACTTAATGCGATGGGATCAATTTGTGGAAAATTCAGCATAATTGTCGAGTGAATGGTTTATTGAAATGGTGGTCGTGATGGATAACTTATTTTTCAACTTTAATGTCATGCAGAGGAGGTCATCTTGTCATAAAAAATGAAAACATCCTGGGGCCATGCCGTAATTTATGAAAAATTTCTGTGTGTCTAGCAGCGCAGATTGGTAGTTGTTATCCAGACTCGTGTTTTACTTGTCTTATTGTATCTTTAGGCACATCTACCAGCCTAATAAGATTTATCTCTCGGGCCTCGTGTGAGCCAGCCTTAGAATATTGAATACGCAGTTTGCCGTTTGAGTTTCTTTTGTCTATTCCCAAAAATCTCAATTTCCGACTGGCATTAGAATTCATCAGTAATTGTAACTACTCCCCCTTTGTTAACCGCAAAACCGATTCTTACTGTTCAAAGCTGGCTTTGAACATTACAGAAGCGAGCATTAGATAGAGTGAGTAGTTACCAGTAATTATCTACTTCTTATATTGCTCCGGCAGAGCCTTAGCGGCAGCCTCCAACATATTCAAGTTGTATGCTTCGCCTTCAGACTCTAGCAACGCTCGGCGCTGGGCAGCGAACTTCATATATTCGGCTTCGGCATGAGCGTCGGCTTGTTTCTTGGATAGGTTGCCTGCATTGGGTAATACATTTCGATCATTAAATACCAGAAAGCTATTCAGTTTTTCTTCCCAATCCTTCAAAAAAACTTCCTTGCGCCGCTTGGCCTGATCTTCGGCAAAGTCCAACCACATCACCACAATTCGGTTGAGCTCGCCGATCTCGTTTTCAAACAAATAATTTTTAGCGATGCTGACATCGGCTTTCCGTACCGTCCCTGATTTCCAAGTCGTTAAGCCCATATTCGCTTTACTGCTGTCGGCTCGCTCATGAATCAGCTCCGCAGCGGTTTTACCAGTGATAGCAAAATGCAGTTTATTTTGAATCACTTTGAAAAACTGCGTCGTTTCCGCCAAGGTCGGCGAATAATCGGCCGCCATCGCGAAAATCTCCCGTACTCGTAAATACATGCGACGTTCGCTGGCTCTAATATCGCGGATGCGTTCCAGCAATTCATTGAAATAATCCGGCACCCCAGAGCCTGCAACGGGCGGATTTTTCAAGCGCTGGTCGTCCAAGGTAAAACCCTTGACCAGATATTCACGCAATCGCTCAGTGGCCCAACGGCGGAACTGGGTACCACGGGTTGAGCGCACCCTGTAGCCTACAGCTAGAATGGCGTCGAGATTGTAATGGTCGATGTTACGGCTTACTTGACGACTGCCTTCCTGGCGAACTATTAGGAATTTCCTAATAGTTGCCTCTGGTAGTAGTTCGCCATCGGCATAAATGGTTTTTAGGTGTTCGTTGATGGTGGGTATTTTTACTTGAAACAACTCCGCCATCAGCGCTTGCGTCAACCACAGCGTGTCTTCTACGAACCGACATTCGACCCGGGTTTTGCCGTCTTCGGTTTCGTATAACAAAAATTCGCCTGGAATCATTGGTTATTCCTATAACAATTCTGATAGATCGACATCCCTTGCTCTAAGGCTGTGCAGAGTAATCTACACGGCCTTAGCTGAACTGCGTCATTCGCGAAAGACCGAGTTCGACACATTGCAGCCGGTGAAATAATTTTTGAAACTACCGTTCCCATCCATAACGCAAAGGTAACGGGCGCGGCATCGGAAGCTGACGTTCGAGTATTCGGCTTAGCGGGCCATCGATTACGCATTGCATTACGATTTTTGTCACCTACAGGTACGACGACGGAGCATCATCCCAATCCGACACAAGCCCCTTGGCCTCAATGGTCGCAGGTAACAGTACGCGGAGCTGTTGTACCTTTTTATCCATCTGTTCGGGGGAGCCTGACAAGGCCATCAGGATCGCCACGTCCGCACCCAATTCTTGAGCAGCCGAAGCCAAGTCTTCAATATCACTCTTTGCAATGCTAACTACACCAGCCTTTACTTCTCCGATTACGAACTGGCCATCGACGATACAGACCACATCCAACTCACGATCGGGCTTGTTTCCTTGAATCTCTGGGTAGTCGCGGTAAAGGGCCGTTTGCGGAGCGAAGATAAAGCAACTTTTCGATTTCTGACGCAAAGCACTTAGAGCCCACGCTACTGTGACTGTATCGTGTTCACGTAGGCAGGTTGCGAAAAATTCATTCAGGCGGAAGTCCAGCATAACATCAACAGGAAGTTGATGATCTTCTCGACAGACCTCGCACTGCATCAGGTTCTTCAACGAATCGACGCCAATCCAGTTTCGGTGCGAGCAATGCCTGCAAACCCACTCGTGGCCGCGATAAAAGATGCCACGATCCAGCAGGAAGCTCAAAGAATGTTTCAAATCGTCCGCTGCTTCAGCAAGGATTTCGTCACGGCGGTCTTTGAAATTCTCGTCTGCGTCAATCGCCGCATTAAGCTCCGCTTGCCAAGCTTTGAACAGCTTGCTGTAGCACGTCTTTTGGCGGGGAACTCTCAGGCGACTCGATTTTTGAATGACGCGCTCAGCTAATTTCTGCCATCCCGCATCATCGTTGATCAGTAAGTATCCGCTCTTTGCTTTCATGCGCCGCTGCAAATCCTTGATGATCTCTGCGTGCTGCCCCTGTGCTGGTGCGGCCATATTTCCAAACTGACTACGCCAAAAGTGCTTGCTTAGGACGTGCTCGACATAACTCAGAGATCCAAACATCCCCAGCAAACCTTGTAGATATCGGCCTTTGTCCGACAGAGCGGAGTACTTATACACGACAGCATTTACCGAGCTGGTGCGCATATCTAGGTACGGATGATATGGCCTATCATTAAGGATGCTATAAAAGATATCGTCGTCCTCCGGCTGCTTGACCTCAACTACGGGCTTGTTGATGTCAGCCTGCACAGAAATATTACCGTGCCTTGACTGCCGAGCACTCGTACTTCCACAAAACAGGCGAACCAATTGCGGGCGGATCGGCAGCCTCCATTCTTCACGGACGTTATCGAAGCGACTGTTGTCATTCAGCCGATCGATCGCCAAGTCTACGAACCAGCATCCCTGAGAGAAGATAGGATGCATTCCCTCGCAGTAGCCGAGCTGCATTGGCTCTGGCATCGTCACAATCGTCGTGACCTCGCGTATTGCGGTTTCGGCTGTTGTTGGGGAGTTATTCCCAATGTGATACGCGCCGCATATGCGCTTAGCATCTAGTGGACAGCATTCATCGCTCGACTCAATCACGCTGAAGTCGACTGATGACATCGTGGCTTTGCGTATCCGGTCAACGAACTCTTGGACGTCTGCGGCGCCCAATGAATGCGAGCGCACGACTATCTTCGCTGGCCCGTTGCCTCCGCCTACCCAGTTGCGCAGGCGTAAAAAGTTGGCGATTTGGCCGGTTCTAATTTCGTCTTCCCTAATTGCGGATGGAACGCGCATCGTTTTGAAGGTCTGGTTCTGTGCATCATCGAAAAGCAGACCAGCATTCCAGCACGAAACACGATCTTCGAAACTATCACCCACGATCAAACAGAACCCGTTTGTCCACGGATGTTCAGAGCGGTGCGGTTGCGAATATAGATTCGACAATTGCCCCAGCGTCACGATGCCGCTCTCTTTCGACATACGATCGATAACCTCGTAGCCATCCTGCACTTCATCAGCCTCAACCATGCCGAAGTGCCAGCGGTTGTCTGGCGCGCCCTTCGGCGTCAGGATCAGGCCCCGCATTCCGAGCTGTTGGTGAACAGGAAATGTGTTCGCGCTGTCATTCAGCGTCCCGAAGTTGTCACTTATGAAGCCGTCATCTACCCAAGCTGGGTAACGATCTAAGATAAACTCAGGCGTAACACGGTGTATGCCAGAGACGATCTTGAGAAACGGTAGCCACGAGAGTGCGGTAAGGCCAGTTGCATCGACTCCGACCCTAGGATGTTGCTCAAACTCATCACGTTTGCGCTTGCGCTCTACGATAGCCGTGTCAGCTAGCAGATCAGCCAACATGGAAACCAGAGCTTGGTTGTCGTAGGTTAGCGCGAGGACGAAGTCGGGGTCGAGAATCCTCAACCATTCCTTGTAACGCTCCGTGATAACACCGTTTTCGACGGGTATGATTAGCGACTGCCGGCCACCATGCCTTCCGAAACATTCCGCGAAAATAGCATCAAGCCACGCATGCACGTCGCAGCCATTTTCGAGCAGGTAGGCCACTCGTACAGGTCGCGGTGTCGCTCGAATCTTGGGATCAGGCTTCATATGGACAATTTTATGTGGTCAATGGAAAATAAACCAAGATCATAGCCTAACTTGTCTCCGGGAGAAAATGCAGACCGAACAACGCAAGTCAATGACTTTCAATAGTTTCCACGAACACGACATTTACTTTGCTATCAATCAGGTTCGGCCAAAATTGACCGAATTGTTTCTATCGTAATAAACAGGGTCATCGGTTACAAAGGCGATTCGACAAAACCGCGTGAAGGGTAAAACTGCTTGGCTTGATCGGAAAGAGCATGAATCAATAGGGCAAACACACCGGCATCACCGGCGACGTTGATTGCCCGTAGCATCGTCTTGGGTGCCGCCTCATGGCTTTCGACGCTGGCTTATGGCGAAGGATTTATCCAATTTTCGGTAACCACACCAGGATACTTGGCAAAGTCCTTCACGTTGTTCGTCACGATAGTTATATTGAGTGATGCTGCATGAGCCGCAATCAACTTGTCGAGGTGGTCTTTTTTGCTATCGCGAGTTGCCATCCGGATTGGGCCATAGGCAACGCTAGCCGCAATATCAAACGGCACAATCTGAATATCTTCCGCAAGGCTTGCGAGATTGATGCGTTCCTGGTCAGGATTTGCTGACATGGCAACGCCGTATTCCAATTCAGCGAAGGTGATCGCAGACATCACCACATCACCACATCACCGACATAACACTGTGCAAAACGCCGGGCAACCTCTTCAGGTTGATTCTTCATCAGGTAAATGCACATGTTGGTATCGAGCATGTAGCGTGGCATTATAGGGCGTCTCTTTCGGATTGTTCCTGCTCGCCTAGGCCTTCAGCCATAAAGTCGGAAGGAAACTTGGCGAACTTGGCTAGTACTCCGGCTAGAGATTGGCGAGCAGGCCGAATCCTGATTTCATCTCCTTCTCGCTCAATCTCCAGATCAATATCCATGCGATCATAAGCTAGATCTGCCGGTATACGAACTGCCTGTGAATTGCCGTTTTTGAAAATTCTGGTGGTATGCATTGGAAACCCCGTTAACGGATGTACTATATATCCACACTAGTCGAATCCGGCTAAATTGTAAACACTCGGATGTACATTTTTGCATATCTATTTCGAAGATGTCCCTTTACTGTGAAAAAAAACAAAACAGATTACACATCCAAATTAGTAACATCCAAGGCATTTTTAACGATGAAGTCCCTACGCGGCTCAACCACATCGCCCATCAGCGTGGTGAAAATCTCATCGGCGGCAATCACGTCTTCGATTCTGACTTGCAGCAAACGGCGGTTATTTGAATCCAGTGTGGTTTCCCAAAGCTGTTCCGGGTTCATTTCGCCCAAACCTTTATAACGCTGGATATGCTGGCCTTTTTTGATTTCCTTCATCATCCATTCAAAAGCCTGTTTGAAATTGCTGACCGGCTGCTGCCTTTCACCCATTTGCATGAACGAGTCTTCGTTAAACATGCCTGCCGTGTCTTTGGCGTATTGCGCGATTTTGTGATAATCCTTGCCGTTGAAAAAGGTCGACGGCAGGACAAAGGTTTTGGTTATTGCGTGCAGCCGCTTATTAACCACGACAGAAAAATCACCGCCCGCTTTGTAATCCAGCTCAATGGTGTATTCCGCCTTGCTGTCGCAATCCACCAGCCTTTTTTCCATATTGGCAAACCAAGCCGCAAGCTTTTGTTGATCCTGCTTCAGTTCGTCAGTGATCACATCCATATAGGCAAACTGCTCCAGGAAAATTGCATCGTAACGTCTGGACAAGCGGTTATTGATGCCGTCTACATCGGTAAATAATTTAGCCAATTTTTCCAAGCCCTGCCCTTGAATGGGCGGCGCAGAAGTATCGGTAAACAGCTGGGCTTTATCCAAGGCCAGCTGAATCAGGTATTCGTTCAGCTGGGCGTCGTCTTTTACGTAATGCTCCTGTTTGCCTTTTTTAACCTTATACAATGGCGGCTGAGCAATATAGATATAACCTTTCTCGACGATCTCGGGCAATTGGCGATAAAAGAACGTCAGCAATAAGGTTCTGATATGCGATCCATCGACGTCCGCATCGGTCATGATGATAATGCGGTGATAACGCAACTTAGCCAGATTATATTCGTCCTTGCCTATGCCGCAGCCTAACGCGGTAATTAACGTTCCAACTTCTTCCGAGGAAATCATTTTGTCGAATCGGGCTTTCTCCACGTTAAGAATTTTCCCCTTTAACGGTAGTATGGCTTGAGTACGACGATCCCTGCCCTGCTTTGCCGATCCGCCCGCAGAATCCCCTTCCACCAGGAACAGTTCGGATAACGCGGGATCCTTTTCCTGACAATCCGCCAGCTTGCCCGGCAATCCGGCAATATCCAGCGTGGTTTTACGACGCGTCAAATCACGCGCTTTACGGGCTGCTTCTCTGGCACGGGCGGCCTCGACAATCTTGCCGACGATGGCTTTGGCTATTTGCGGCTTTTCGAGCAAAAACTCCTGTAGCTTCTCATTCATCGTCGATTCGACTATCGGTTTAATTTCCGAAGAAACCAGCTTGTCTTTGGTTTGAGATGAAAATTTAGGATCAGGCACTTTAACCGAAAGCACCGCCGTCAAACCCTCTCGGGCATCATCGCCGGTCGTCTGTACTTTTTCTTTTTTAGCCAAACCGCTGGATTCAATGTATTGATTGATGGTCCGGGTCAAAGCACCCCTGAAGCCGGCCAAGTGGCTGCCGCCATCGCGCTGGGGAATATTGTTGGTGTAGCAAAACACATTCTCCTGATAAGAATCATTCCACTGCATAGCTATTTCGACAACAACACCTTCTTTTTCCGCTACAAAGTGAAATACCTCCGGGAACAGCGGCGTTTTGTTTTTATTAAGATGCACAACAAAAGCGCCTATGCCGCCTTCAAACTCGAATACGTCTTGTCGATCAGACCGTTCATCTTCCAGGCTGATACGTACGCCGGAATTCAGGAAGGATAACTCCCTAAGTCTTTTTGCCAGGATGTCGTAGTGAAATTCGACATCGGTAAACGTTTCCGTGCTGGGCTTGAAATTTATCAAGGTGCCGGAACCTTCGGCCGGGCCTACTGCGGCCAATGGAGCGACCGGATTACCCATACGGTACTGCTGTTTGTAAAGCTGACCATTCTTGCGCACCTCAAGATTCAACTCTTCGGATAAGGCATTAACAACCGATACCCCCACGCCGTGCAGACCGCCGCTTACCTTGTAGGCATTATCATCAAATTTACCGCCGGCATGCAACACCGTCATAATAACTTCCGCCGCAGACACGCCCTCTTCTTTATGAATATCAACAGGAATACCGCGGCCATCATCAGAAACAGAGACCGAGCCATTACTGTGAATAATCACCCTGACCTCTTTACAGTATCCTGCTAAGGCCTCATCAATCGAATTATCGACGACTTCAAAAACCATGTGATGCAACCCGGAACCGTCATCCGTATCACCGATATACATGCCCGGTCTTTTTCTTACGGCATCTAACCCTTTTAACACTTGAATATTGGTACTGTCGTATTCAGGCGCGGCAGTTGTTATAGCGGCCGTTTGGCTTGACGTTTCGACAACTTGATCAACGGAGTTACTCATGATTGTTTTTTTCCTATTGGTTGTGAATGTTCCACGTGGAACATTACACGGGTTTTATGGTGCCATGTTCCACGTGGAACATTTTGTAATTTTTTATCTGGCTTAAATCGCCAAAATCTTGTGTTTCTGTAGCCGTTATAAACACTTGGCATGCCATCTCTGACAAGTAGTGCAATAACTTAGCACGATTAACTATATCGAGTTCAGCCGCGAAATCATCAATCAATATGCAGCCGGTCTGGCTTTGTTCATTGGCAAGCAACTGGACCTGCGCCAATTTTAAGCTCATGACCAATAACTTTAATTGACCGCGTGAAACAAAATCTTTTGCTATCCGGTTATTGACCAATAATTGAAAATCCCCTCGATGCGGTCCGCTATGGGTAAATCCGTAGCGTAAGTCTTTATCCTGATCTTCAATTAACACACGACTGAATTCTTTAGCCGTATCCCAACCGGAGACCAACCTAAGGTCGAGTCCATCAAGGGCGAGAAATCTGCCGATAATCTCGATAAAAACAGGCTTGAATTTTTCTAAATATTGCTGACGGTAGCTGTCGACTATTGTACCGTAATAAACAAGTTCATTATCCCAAACATTGATTTGTTCAAGCCGCCTTGTTTTTAACAGCGCATTGCGTTGGGATAAGGCTTTTTTAAACCTGCGCCATGCAGGCAAAAAGTTTTGATCGTTATTAAAAACGCCCCAATCTAAAAACTCTCTCCTGATTTGCGAACCGGCATCGAGTAATTCGTAACTTTTAGGATGAATCAGTTGCAACGGCAACGCATAAGCTAAATCCGAGCGTTTTTGTTTTGATTGTTGATTAATGCGAATTTCAATATTTTTACCATCCAGCTGTATGCCCAAATGCAGGTGACTGCCATTTTCCTGCAAGGTTTGTGCTGAAACAACCAGATGATTTTGCGTAAAATTGATAACGGACTTGATAGCTGAACAACGAAAAGATTTGGCTCGTCCCAAAATAAAAATGGCTTCAATGAGTGTACTTTTTCCACTGGCATTTTCTCCAACAATTAGATTAATTGCCGGAGAAGGGATGATGGATTCTTTTTGAATATTTCTAACCCCGTAAATATCCAGTTTCAACAAACTCATAACTGCAATATTACAGTCTCATGGGCATAACGATAAATTTATACCCGCAATCACCAGGTTCATCTATAAAACAACTGCTGGCATTGCTGGCAATAGTCAAAACTGCAAGCTCGGAATCCAGATTTGAAACAGCATCCAATAAATACTGGGCGTTAAAAGCAATAGTTAACGGTTCACCGGTGTATTCAATAAACAGTTCCTCCTCGGCTTCATCATGCTCCGGATTATGAGTGCTGATTTTCAGGCTGTCGGGTTTAATGTCAAAGGTCACGCCTTTGAATTTCTCATTCGACAAGATAGCGACACGGGTCAATGCTTCTTTTAGTATCTGCTTTTGAATATGGATTTGGTTAAAAAACTCTTGCTGGAAAACTTTGCCGAAATCAGGATATTTAGAATCCACCAGTTTCGCCGAGAAAATCAGGTTCTTGATAAAAATTCTAATATTGTTGCTGGAAAACTCCACTTTCAATTCAGCTTCAGGATCGTCGAGCAATCGATTCAGTTCGAGAACGCCTTTTCTGGGAAGAATAATTCGAGCTTCAAAACCGGTAGCCTGATCGAGGCTATCCTCATAAATGGACAAGCGATGCCCATCCGATGCAACCAGTTTCAACTTACTGTTGGATACATTAAGCAATAAGCCGTTCAAATAATAACGAACATCCTGATTAGCCATGCAGAATACCGTTTTATCGAGCGCTTTTTTAAATTTTCCGGCATTAATGAATAAGTGATTCTCTAATTCAGATTCAGCAAATTCAGGATAATTATCTGCAGGCAAACAACTCAAGGAAAAACGGCTACGACTGGAGGCGATTTTTACTTTATCGTCCTGCAACTCAAGCTTTATTTCAGCGCCATTCGGCAAAAGCCTGCAAATGTCCAAAAATTTCCTGGCCGGTACCGTAATCGAACCCGGCGTAGCTGTTGCGATATTGATTTTAGCGATGATCTGAATTTCCAAATCAGTACCGGTCAAAATAAGCTGATTTTCCTCGATAACCATCAAGACATTGGAAAGAATAGGCATTGTTTGCCTTTTCTCTATCACGCTGACTATTTGCTGCAAAGGGACCAGGATTTCTTCTCTATTAATAATAAATTTCATAAAAGAATATTTTTCTATTATTACTATTAGCTTAAAAGGAAACTGTTGAAAACAGTTTTTTATCCTTAATAATCAATTAGCTGGGTTGTTATGAATAATGTGTTTAAGGGTGCTGGTTTAACGTGTACGGATTGTAGTTAACTAAACGATGTTAGTAAAAGTACATTTTATCCACAGGTTGCTCCCGATCAATGTGACAGGGTTCTCAACAGGTTGGAGTAATCTTCGGCAATCTTGTTATCGGCTTCTTTTAACTCGGCAATCCGTTTGCAGGCATTCATTACCGTGGTGTGATCACGACCGCCAAATGCATCGCCGATTTCAGGAAAGCTGTGCGATGTCAGTTCCCTGGCCAGGCACATGGCCATTTGCCTGGGCCTGGTAATGGATTGCTTCCTGTTTTTTGATGACAAATCGGCAACGCGAATTTTAAAATATTCGGCAACCGTTTTCTGGATATTGTCGATATTCACGAGTTTATCCTGCAAGGAAATTAAATCATGCAGCGCTTCCTTGGTGAATTCGATGGTAATTTCACGGCCGGTAAACTGGGCGTTGGCAATGACTCGCCTTAAAGCCCCTTCCAGATCACGAACGTTGGACGGAATCCTTTTGGCGATAAAGAAAGCGACATCCTGAGCCAGCTCAATATTAACCAACGCCGCTTTCTTCATTAAAATAGCGGCCCTGGTTTCCATATCAGGCGGCTCGATTAACACAGGAAGTCCCCAGCCAAACCGTGATTTTAAACGGTCTTCAAGACCTATAATTTCCTTAGGATATTTATCACAGGTCAAAATGACTTGGTGTTTCTTTTCCAGCAGCGTATTGAAAGTATGAAAAAACTCTTCCTGGGAACGTTCCTTTCCGGCAAAAAATTGAATATCGTCGATTAAAAGTACATCGACACCGCGATAA
>Ga0208629_100215_pt1 | contig 28621 bp, 9 predicted proteins | sample LakWasMet19_HOW5_2_FD_183865 | JGI IMG/M metagenome (GOLD analysis project Ga0208629, IMG submission 183865) | Freshwater sediment methanotrophic microbial communities from Lake Washington under simulated oxygen tension - Sediment Metagenome... | ecosystem: Environmental > Aquatic > Freshwater >... | reverse complement strand
CCTGCATCCGCGCGCGCTCCCCATGCACACCCACGCACCTCCTCCGTCGATCCGTCCATCACGCGGATGGCGGTGCAGTCGGTGGCATCCCAGTAGCTGATCTTGCGGTCGCTGCCCGCTGTCAGCAGCTGGCTCTCGTCCGGGTGGTACACCACCGCCCGGAAGATGGTGGAGGAGAAGAGCGCGTTGACGCGCGTGCCGCGCTTGATGTTCCAGATGAGGCACGAGCCGTCGGCAGACGCGGAGACGGCCTCCTCGTCGTTGGACGCCACCACCACGAAGGTCACCTCCTTCTTGTGCTCCTTGAAGGACATCTCCATAGGCTGCGACTTGCCCGCCACGCTCCACACTCGCACGCGGCCGTCCTTGCCGCCGCTCACCACGCGCGAGCCATCGTGCGTGAAGGTGACCGCCGTGACGGCCTCCGCGTGCGCGTCTGTGATGGCGTACTGCAGCTTGCCGGACTCGGGCAGGAAGGCGCGCACCTTGCCGTCGTTCCAGCCGCTGACGATGGAGGTGCCCGTGCTGTTGATGCCCATGCACAGGCACTGCAGGCTGGGCACCTGGATGCGCAGCAGCTCGGCGCCGCGCTTCGAGTTCCACAGCCGGATCTCGCCACCCGCGGAGGTCAGGAAGAGGTCAGAGGTGCCGCCCGGGAACACCACGTCCGTGATGGGCACGTTGTGCGCCGTGCTGAGCAGGCTGGACTCGAGGGAGACCGAGCTGAGGCTGTACAGATTGCCCTGGTCCGTCCCTGCGAGCAGCCGCTCACCGGAGGCGGAGAAGGCCAGCGACGTCACGCCGCCCATCAGCTCAGCGACGCCCTTCACGTCCAGGTCGCGCACGCTGAGGCGCGCGACGGCGCCGTCGCCCGTGCCCACGATGATGCTGTCCGCGGCGCCCAGGAAGTGCGTGCACAGGATGCCCAGGCTGAAGCGCACCTTGGACGCCTGCGCGAAGCTGCAGTTCGTGAGGTTGAATTCGAGCAGGTCGCCGGAGGTGGTGCCGCAGTACGCGCGCGCGTCCGTGTCGTCCACGTCCACGCTCGTGAAGATGCGCTTCACGCTGCCGGTCTTCCAGTCCTCGGGAAACAGCCTGCGACGGTCCAGGTTCAGCTCCCAGGTGCGCATGTGGAACTGGCCGCCCGTGATGAGCCGGTCGCTGCGGTTGCGGAACCAGCGCACCATCAGCGCCGCGTGGCTGCTGGCGGGCGTGCCGCAGATGGCGCGGCCGGCCGCAACCTCCCACACGCAGACGGCGTTGTCATCCTGCCCGCCCAGCGAGGCGAGGAACTGAGTGTCGTGCGAGAAGTCGAGCGCCTGCACGGCGCCCTTGTGGAAGACGAGCCGATGGATGATGGCCGTAGAAGCGTCCCTGCCCCGGAAGGAGCGCAGCCGCAGCCGCAAAATCCCAGAGGAAAATTGGCGCCTGCACGGAGGAGGTACAGCGGCAAGTTGATCAAGCGCTGACAGAGCGTGTCACTGCAGCACGCCAGCTCTCACGTCAAGCCTGCGAGCCACTTACCTTTGTTCCTGGCTCGGTCTTTTGTCCGGACGCGAGAAATCGCCCACAGTGCGAAAGGCCCACACAGGTCACCTTGTCAGTGTGACCTTGCAGGAAAGCCTGCTTGCCTGTCCGCGTGTTCTTGACCACCACGTTGCTGCCCAAGGGAAAGATCGTGTGCTCTCCGTCGGGGTGCCACTTGAGACCATTGGGCACTCGACCTGCAGCCGCAGGCAGCATATAGACTCGGGCGTGGACACTCTCTTCAACCGCGCCTCCACGGCCGCCGACGCTTCGACATTGCAGAGGCAGGTTTGCGGTACAGTGATGCCTACTTGCCTCCAAAGCCAATGACAGCCTCCAGCTTGAGCTGGGAGGGCCCGTGTGCGCTCATGGCGGCGTAACTGTGCGTGTGCACACAAAACGTTGCGCCAAACTGCGACGGTAGCAGCGCGCCACCACGTGTGTATCAAGTCCGGAATAAGTCGTCGTTGGGAAGCTCGCTGAAGTGAGCACCACGCCAGGGAGTTCAATCTCATGCAAGAGGTCGACGTGAAAGGCAATCGCTGCAGAGTCTCTCGCACATCAGGACAGACACGATCGCCGAAACTTTGAGCGTTTCAGATCCGCCAGCCATTGCACTGAAAAATCGTCGGCAATTTATTGACTGCGTGCTACACTACTGCTATTTCTGATCTTGGCTCTGGCCATTAAGCCACTGTATTGCGAGATTACTCCTCGCGGACTGACCCTGCGCCCATTCTTGCGCAACTCCCGGCGGCAGCCCCCGTTCGGCTTTGCGAGTAACAGCGGATGAACACGCGCGCGGGACTCGCATCGGGCGGCTTTGCCGATGAGTCCCTCTTTGGTGACACCACCGCGGAGAGATTGCGAAAGATGCGCATGAAAGAGCCGGTGTCGTCGGGCCCAGGCCTGAGCAGCGGGACGGGGAAGGACGTTTTGGCAGCTGCAGGCAGCCGCACAGTTGGGAGTACACGCGGTGGTAGGGGCCCTGTCCCGTCAGCGGCAGACTCTGGTGCCCCGGTCGTCCTGCCGATGTCTGAATTCGAGTCTATCAAGGTGAGTGCTGCGTGGCGATGCTGCGGCGATGCTGGTGACCTGAACGCTCAGCCTCAAACCTGATGTCGAAATCTTTCCCTTCCGCCTTCTACAGCTGCACGCGCTGTCTTCAAAATCGCCGAGAAGAGCAGGGAACCCCGATGCGCTCGGAGGCGGCACAGCGGGCGGCATGGCCGTATCAGGCTCCGCATTCGATTACGACGCCGCGGCGCCACCAGAAGAGGGCCACGCTGGCGCGCTGGCGGCGCGCGCGGCTGCGAGCCGGCAGGCGGCGGCGCTCGCGCGCAAGGAGAAGATTCGGGCGCTGGAGGCGCAGCGCCTCGCGCACGTGCCGAAGACGTCGCTGGAGCTGGAGGAGGAGGCGGAGCGCGCGGCGCGGCGCGCGGCGGCGCAGCGCATGCGCGAGGAGGCGACGGACGACGCCAAGCTGATGAACGCGCTCAAGAACTACGCCGTCACGGTGTCCATCCGCGACCGGCAGCTGGCGGAGAAGAAGGAGCGCGCGGCGCAGGAGGCGATTGCAGAGCGCATGCGGGACGTGGAGACGGAGCTGGCGCGCCTGGAGCTGCTGAAGCGCGTGCACGAGCGCGAGGGCGCGACGCGCACGGCGGCGCGCGAGGCGGCCAAGGACGTGACGCGGCAGATGGACGAGCGGATCACGGCCAAGCAGGCGGCCATGGCAGCGCTGCGGCGCGAGGCAGACGAGGCGGTCGCCGCCATGCGCGCTGCCGAGGCGGCGCACCGCGGCAAGATGGAGGAGCTGCAGCGCCGCAAGGTAGCGTCGCTCGCGGAGGTGCTGGAGGCGAACGAGGAGGCGACGCGGCGGAAGGCAGAGCGGCGCGAGCGCGAGATTGCGGAGGACAGACGGATCGAGGCGGTGCAGCGCGAGATGGACGCACGGAAGGAGGCGCTCGCGGCGGAGGCGGAGCGCGCGCGGCGGGAGCGCGAGGATGCGATGTTCCGCGTGCGCGGGGAGGCGCAGCGGGCGATGGACACGCGCTCGGCGATTGACGAGCTGCGTGCGCGCAGGGCCTTCGAGGCGGGGCAGCGCGCGGAGCGGGCGCGCGAGGCGGAGCGCCTGCGGCGCACCGCGGCGATGGTGGAGGACCTGAAGCGCGAGCGCGTGGCGCAGGTGGAGGCGAAGCAGGGGCGGCTGGCCGTGGAGGTGGAGGCCGAGAAGGCGGAGTTCGACCGGGCGCGGCGCATCCAGGAGGAGTGGATCGCGGCTGAGGCGGCCGCCGCGGCGGCGAAGGAGGAGGCGAACAAGCGCCACCTGCAGTCGCTGCTGGTGCAGAAGGTGGAGAAGGAGGCGGACGCCAAGACGCGGCTCGCAGAGGAGCGCGCGTCGGGCGCCGTGGCGCGGCGCGAGGAGGAGGAGAAGCAGGCGATGCTGCGGGGCTTGCGGGAGCGCAAGGTAGCGGAGCTGCTCGCCCTCGGTGTGGACAGCAAGTACACGGTGCAGCTCGCGGGGTTCGACCCCGCCAGCGCGGTCAAGAAGGACTACAAGCTCGGTGCGAAGAGCGCCCCCAAGGGCGCTGCAGCGGGTGCTGGCGCCGCAGCGGGTGCGGGCGCTGGTGGGGCGACGAAGAAGAAGTGAGGGGAGGGGCTTTTGCGGAGCAGGCTGCCTGCGCCTGCTGCGTAGTGATTATTGCAGGGTCTGTGTTAGGCTAGCAGGGCTGAATTGGCAGGCGCTGTCCACAGGGCTGCATGCGTGCTGTGCTGTGCACTGTCGTGTCCTTGGCGTGGGCGTTGACATTGTTGCGCTGCAGCTGCCTCGAAGTATTGGGCCGCATGTTGCATCCGCGGCCGTCCGTACACGTACACCGTACGCATGCGTGTCATCTCCCTATGAAATGATCGCGATCGAGCTTGATAGGTGTCTTCGCGCATCAGGAGGGAACTTCAGCGCCATCGATTCGAATGAGCGAGTGATGCAGTCGCAGCAATTTGACTCACACTCAGCTTCCATCTCATACCGTAATCGAGCTTCAACAAGGTCGTACCGCTGTGGTGAGCGGGGCGGCCAACAAAGACATGCAAAACAACGATTGATCTCGGAACGCCGCTTGGCACTGCAGGGCGGTGAGCATGAGCAATCAGATGAGCTCTGTGGCCTGATACGGCTGCCACAGGGGGCGGCAACACAGCTACTGCGTGCTGCCCGCGGGGGCGCTGCCCGCGCCGCCCTCCCCCTCCCCGTCCCCGTCTTCTCGGTCCGGGTTGAAGGTGGGCGTCGCCTTGTGCGTGCGCATGTCCCGCACGCGCAGCGGCTTGGCCTGCGCGGCTCCGCTGCCGGTGGGCTCGTCACTGCCTCCAGCGCCCTGCTGCGACTCAACACCGGCGGCTGCCTGCGCGTCAACGGCACCCGCTGATCCCCCCGCAGCTGCAGCGTCGCCACCGTCCGCCTCCGCAGCGTCGAACACCGGCACCGGCAGCGTGCCGGAGGCGTCTCCGCTCAGCACGCCCGCCTTGGCGCGGCGCTCTGCCTCCCGCTCCGCCCGCTTGCGACGCAGCTGCTCCACGGCGGCGTGCGCGCGCTCCACGACGGCGGGGTCGTGAGACTGGGAGCCTGCCGCCGCGGGTGGCGCCTGCGCCGTCGTCGTCGCCGCTGCAGCAGTGGCAGCAGCGGACAGCGGGACGGCGTCTCGCAGCGAGTGCGCGATGCGTGTGAGCAGCTCCTCGGCGTCCGCGCTGCGGTCGCGCTCCGGCGCCTCCAGCATGTCGAGCGGGAAGGGCTGGTGCGCGGGGAAGAGGCCTGAGCGGTACAGCGACGCGAAGCTGCCCGTGCGCACCGCCTCGGCGGCGCGGCCCCACTGCAGCGTGGACTGCAGGCGCGGGTCACGCCGCACGCGGGCGCTGGGCCCCGCCTTCGCCTGCTGCGCCAGCTCCGCCTCCTTGTCCTTCTCAGCCTGCCCGCGCGGGTCAGCGTACAGGCGCGCAAGCCGCCGCAGCGCAGCCATGCGTGCGGACTCGAGCTGCCCGCTGCTGCTGCCGCCCGCACCGCCTGCGCCTGCGCCTGCGCCCGCTGCCTCGCGCCGCTGCTTCTCCGCCGCCTCCGCCTTCGCGCGGGACGCTGCGCGCGCGGCCTCCTCCACGTCCACCTGTGCCTGCGCCGCAGCTGCGGCGGCCGCCTCCGCCTCGAGCACTGCGGCCGCGGAGGGGTGGTATCGGGTGATGGCCTGCGTCGCGCCGTGCCCCACGAGCCGCCCGTTGCCCAGATCAAAGAACGGCTCCTGCCCGCTCGGGGGCAGGCCCAGTGAGGCCTGCAGCAGAGCGGCAGGGCTGCTGCCCGCGCCCTCAGCGCCGTTCGCATCGTCTGCCGCAGCCGCCGCAGCACCGGAGGTCAGGGCGGGCACAGCGATGGGCCCTGCCGCGAACTCGGCGGCCAGCAGCACCGTCAAGCTCTCAGCCACCGCCTCGGTAAGGTGCTGCCTGCCGTCGCCGTAGCGCGCGGAGAGCGCGCGCCGGTACTCTGGCGACTCCAGCAGCGCGAGCGCCTGCACGATGGCCATGCGCCGCCGCAGCGCCTCCGGCATCCGTGCGATGATCTGCTCAGCGGAGAGGCCCTCAAAGCTGCCCGCACTAATGCTACCGGCAGCTGCGGAGTTGGCGGCGCGAGCAACAGCATCCGAGGGCTCGGCGCCTGCCGCGGCCGCAGCAGCGGCAGCTTGTTCGTGCCCCAGCTCGCTCGCGACAGCGGCTTGCAGGCGTGCGGCCATGCGCTGCGCCGCGTCCGCGGGGAGCGCAGAGACGGCTGCCTTCACCTCGCTCTCGTCCGCCTGCGCGTCCTCAGAGATGTGACGGAACACCGCGCCGGCAGCAGGCGCAGCGGACGCGTCAGCCGCTGCCTCCGCAGGCGCACCGGTGGCGGCGTCGGCAGGGGCTGAGGCAGAGGCTGCGGCTGCCTCCAGTACCTCCACCTGCACGCCCTCCGCAGCCAGGATCTGCTGCACCCGTGCCTGCAGCGCGGCAAGGAGCTCGTCCAGCTGCTGCTGCTGCGCCTGCTGGGCATCAGCTGCGTCAGCTGATGCCTCGGCGGCTGCAGCCTCGGGTGCAGCGTCGGGAGCGGCGCCCCCAGAAGCGTCAGCGTCGGAGGTTGCTGCGGGCGCCTCCGCCGCCTCAGCAGCTGCAGGCGCGGAGGCCTCGCGTGGCACTGCGCGAGACAGCGATGCTGAGGCGATGGCGCCCAGGGTGCTGCCCAGGCGACTGCTGCCCTCCGCTGCCGCGTGGCTAGTGGCCGGCGCAGCGCTGCCCCTGGCCACAGAGGCAGGTGGGCCCTCGATGTCGGGCGTGCGGCGGGCGCTGGCAGGCGCCGCCGCTGCGGCCGCAGGCGGCGCTTCAAGCTCCACTTCGACCACGTCGTCGCCCGCCAGCGCGAAGCCCGACGCGGCCGGGCGCGGGCCCTGCGGCTGCACGGTGCTTGCACCCGCAGCCGGCCGGTGCTGCACCTCCTGCGACTCTGCCTCCACTATCGTGCCCTCCCCGCGCCCGAGGCCGTGCCCCAGGCGGATGTGCGAGCCTACGGGCGCAGGGATCGGGCGACGACCCATCACCAGCGACCCCGCCGTGCCCGACGACACAGAGGCGCCGGAGGAGGAGGCAGAGGATGCTGATGTAGAGCCCTCCAGCGGCCCCTCCTCGCCCTGTGGGTTCATCTCCACCACCGTGCCGTCCTGGTCGAGCACCAGCCGCCGCTGCGCGATGCGGGAGCCGGCAGACGCGCCGTGCGCGTCGTCGGAGGCCTGCCGCCCGTCTGCCCTGCCTGCTGCGCCGCCCTCCTGGGAGACTGCGCCAGCGCTGGCGGCAGCGCTGCGTCGGGCAGGGGAGTGGATCGTGGCTACCACGAGGGTGCCGCCAGGGCTGCCGGGCGCGCCGTCGCTCACTGAGGCCGTGGTCACGGCAGCGACCATCCCATCCTCGCCCTCCACGTCTCGGCCGCCATCGCCGTCAACGTCTGCGGCGCCGGCGTCACCGCGCGCGGCGGCGCGAGAGGCGGCATCGGCTGCAGGCGCAGCCGTGCCGCCTGCAGCGGCGGACGCTCCAGCCTTGGCCTTGTCGGCCGCCCACGCGTCGTAGTGCTCGCCGAGCAGCAGGCGCGCAGTCTCGTCGGAGAGGCCGCGGAGCTCGCCTGCCGACCCCTCCGCCGCTGCTGCGGCAGGCGCCTTGCCGCCCGCGGCCTTGCCGCCCGACTCCGCCTTGCCGCCTGCAGCGCCTGCAGCGGGTGCGCGCGGCGCGAAGGCGATCTTGGCCAGCTCCCGCTTCAGATCAAAGCCGAGGACGTCGCGGGTGGTGAGGGGCGCAGCGGCGAGCGCGGTGGGGGAGCCGGAGGGGCGCGCAGCGGCCGCTGACGTGGCCCGAGAATCGGCTGCGGAGGTCGCAGCCGGGCGGCTGACGGAGGAAGCGCCAGCTGCGGCGTCGCCTGCTGTCGCCGCGGTCTCACTGGCGGCCGCAGGCGCGGGCGGCGCAGCGGCGGAGGCAGCGCCCTCTGCGGCGGGCGAGGAGCGCGCCCTCCTGCCGGCGCCACCCGCTGCTCCCTCTGCGTGCGCGGCCTTGGGCGGGCTCATCAGGCGTCGCCACATGCGAACGTGCCGCCCGCTCGCGCGCGGCAGCGGCCGCACGTCGTGCATGCGCTGTACGTACTCCGTCATGGTCTCGCCGCCAGGGGCCGCAGGCGCAGGCGCAGGCGCAGCAGACGCGGCACGGCCCGACGACGCAGCGGCGGCGGCAGAGGGGGACGCCGCAGCGGCGTCGGCGGCGGAGGACGCGCCAGCCTGCCCCTGCAGCAGCCGCTCCCTCTCCTTCACTTCGCGGGCCTGCAGGCGCTCGCCCGTGCGCCGCAGGCGCCGCCAGCGGGGCGACTGCGTGTGGCGAATCGCGTTGTCGATCGCCGCCACCGCGCGCAGTACCGCCTGCGCATCCGTCTCTTCATCCGCACCCGCGACGCCCTCGCCGCTCATGAAGCGCGGCGCGGCCATCGCGCGGCGGATGGCCTCAAGGTCTGGGTCTTCGTAGCCGCCTGCGCTGTCGCCGGCCGCAGACGCAGCCGCGGCAGCAGCCTCGTCAGAGGCGCCGGGCGCCGCCTCTGCGTCGGCGCTGCCGCGATTCACCACAAGCACGTTGGGAGCGACAGAGCCGCCCGCAGCGGCAGCAGCGGCCGCACGGCTGCGACGCAGGAGCTGTGCGCGCTCAGCAGGCGCCGCGTCCGCGACCGAGGTGGCGGACGCTGCCAGGTCGAGGGATGCCTTCAGAGCTGCCTCCGCGTCTGCATTCACCTTGCCGGGCGCGGGCAGCTTCAGGTGCTTGGAGCGCCCCAGCGGCGCGGCGCCTGCAGCGGCCTGGTCCGCCTGCGCGGGCGCAGCCGCTACAGGCGCAACGTCGGCCTCCGCCTGCAGCAGCAGCCGCAGGAGCTCCTCTTGATCAGACAGAGCGCGCGCCACCTGCGGCGCGGAAGCAGCCGCTGGCACAGCGGCCGCCGCAACGGCAGCGGAGCGCGGTGCCGCCGCGGCGCTTGCATCACGCACGGAGCGCCTGCGGCGTGCGACAGAGGATGCGCTGGCTGCCTGCTGCGGCGCCTGCGATGCGGCTGCAGCACCCTGCGCCGCGGCAGCTCCCGCCTCGTCGCCGCTGCTGGCGCTGCTGGGCCCGCTGGTTGACGCGGCGGTGCCGCTGCCGCTCGCATAGCCCCCGACGGTCGCGTCGCCATCGGAGGCAGACTCGCCCGGAGCGACAGAGGACGCACGGCTGCCTCGCCGCCCCGCGGCAGGCGCCGCACTGGCTGCTGCGGAGGGCTGTGGGGCCACAGCTACGGCCACAACGTCCGCATCGCTGCCGTCTGTCTCAGCGGCTGCAGGCACACCCGCAGCCGCCGCAGTGCCGCTGGCCGGCTGGGTCGCCTCAGCAGCTGCAGCACCTGCTGCTGTGGGCGAGCCCTTCTTGCTGCCGCGGGCTGCCGTCTTGGCAGGCGCCTTGCCGCCGGCAGCGGAGGGCCCGCCGACCCACCTCCCGTTCCCGTCGTCACCGCCGTTGCCGCCGCCGTTGTGGCCGTCGCCGCCGCCGCCCGCGCTGCCGCCGCTGCCGCCCACGGGGAACGCGCCGCCCGAGGAGGCTGCGTCCCCAGGGCTATTGCCCATCGACACGCCGCCGGCCTCGCCCGCAGGCACAGCTGCAGCTGAGGCGCGGGCAGGGGCAGCGCCCGTGCGCGGCGCCGCTGCGGCGCCAGCCCCGCCTGCAAGCAGCAGGGCATCGACTGCAGAGCCCGCGGCGAGGATGCTGTCGAAGAAGACCGCGCCGGACAGACCGACGCCGGCGGCGGACGCGGCGGCGCCCGGCCCGAACGCGAGGTCCCCCGGGGTCGCGACGGCAGCAGCCGCGCTCGCCGCAGGGCCCGGCGCGCCGACGACGCTGCGGCCGCTGCCCGCCGCCGCCGCCGGCGGCAGCGCCAGCGCGGCCTGCACGGCGCTCCAATCCTCGGCGCGCGCCTCGTGCCAGGCGTCCTCGAGGGATCGGGCGGTGAGGGGCCCCAGCTCCGGCAGAGCCTCCAGCCCGCCGTGCGGGGAGCGGATGTCCGTCCCGCGCGGCGGCAGCTTGGGCGGCAGCGCGTAGACCGGCGACCCGATAGACGGCACGTGCACGCGGGTGAAGCGCGGGAAGTCCGTCCGGGCCGTGAAGCGCAGGGCCTCGGGGTCGCCCGCGGGCTGCGACGGCGCCGCGCCCGCCTTGCCAGTGACACCAGCAGCAGCTGCGACCTTGCCGCCCGCTGCTGCAGCGCCTGCTGCTGCTGTCGAGGTGCCCTCCGCAGGGCGCCCGTGCGGCACGCCTGCGATGCTGTGCACCGCGTTGCCGAGCACCCAGCGCTTGCGCGTGAGGGTGCGCAGGTGCTCGAACCCCTCCGCCTGCGCCTGGTCGAAGGCCTGCTGCGCAGACAGGGGGGCGGGGGCTGCAGCCGCCGCGCCCGCAGCGTCGACAGCGGGGGCAGCGTCAGCGGCGGTGGCGGGGCGGAGCGACAGCACCTCCTGGCCGCGAGGGAGCGCCTCTGGGCCCGAGGGGGCGTCCCCGTAGGGCCGCAGGACAAGCTCCATCTCAGGCGGCAGCTGCACGGTGGAGCGGCGCGGCTGCAGCAGCGGTTCCGCAGCTACCGGAGCCGCATGCGTGGCGGCAGCGATGTCGGAGCCTGTGGGCGCAGCGGAGGGCGCTGGCGCGGCGCTGCCCATGCTTCGCATCGCAGACTGCACGGCCGACAGCACCTGTGCCACAAGCCCGCGTGCCGGCCCCGCAGCAGCCGTGGCAGCAGGGCTGTCTGCAGCGCTGATGGCCGCTGCGGGCGGGGGCACCGCAGGGGCGCTCGTGGGTGCGGGCGGCGGGGCGGCAGTCGCAGTAGCCAGAGGCTGTGGGTGTGCGCCCTGCGCCGCCGCGTCGCCCGCGTGCGCCGCCCTCAGCTTGGCCTGTGCCTCCGTCACGCCGGCGTGCCACGGCGCCCGCGGGCTCCCCGCCGCGATGCGCAGAATGAAGGGGTTCGGGTGTCCCGTCAGCAGCGGCCAGGAGGCGTCCATGCTGCGCAGCAGGCGGCCCATCTCGGCCGCCTCCTCCGCCTGCGCTGCAGCGGCGCCGGCGTCGCCCCCTGCGCCTGCCTGCACCGCGCCTGCAGCGCCTGCAGCGGCTCCTACGGCACCAGCCGCCGTGGGAGCAAGGGCGCGCCGACGCGGCATTGAGCTGTAGACTGCGAACGGCGGCTGCTGCTCTGCGCCGCTGCCTCCAACGTGTGCTGCTGCTGCTGCTGGTGCTGCTGACGAAGCCCCGGCTGCCTGTGCGACGCCGGCAGCGCCGATGTGCGTGAGGCCGCCCCCCTGCGACGGATGGGCGGACACAGGTGCCGCGCCCTCCTCCGCGGCGAGCGACTCATAGGTGAGCAGGGAGGGGATGCCACGCAGGAAGGCAGCCTCGCCCTCCAATGCGTGCGCCGCAGGGGCGACAGCGGCGGCGGCGCCGACCTCCTGCGCCGCAGGCACCGGTCCGGCCGCCAGCGGCGAGGGCTGGTGCGGCGGATGCTGCTGCTGCGAGTGCCGCCCCAGCGGGCTGCCGCGCACGGCAGGCCGCCTCACGGGCGTCTGAGGCGCAGGGGCGACGACGCCGCCGGCAGAAGCAGAAGACGCGGGGTGTCCGCCCGCCGCAGCAGCAGGGGATGAGGAGGCGGAGGGGTAGCCAACCACGCCGGCGGCGTCGCCCGCTGCCGCTGCGATGTGGCTGAATGTTGGGCTGGCCATCGCGGCGGCAGCGAACGCAGCTGCTGCAGGGGAGGAGGGCGCCCGCGCCGGGGAGGCTGGTGCCCCGCCCGCAGCAGCGCCCGCCCCAGGGCCCGTCGAAGAGGAGGAGGAGAGGGACAGGGTGGCAGCGATGCCGGCATGCATGGGTGAGGAGGGGGCGCTGAGGGGGGCGGGACGACGCATGAAGCGTCGCGCAGCGCCCGCTGCGGAGGCCAGCATGGCGGAGGGGACGGCAAACATGGAGTCAGAGGGGATGGCAGGGGTGGCAGCGGGCGCGAGGCCCTCGCCCGCCGCTGCCGCTGCAGCCGCAGCGTCGCGGGTGGACAGCTCTTGAGGCAACACACGCCCGCCCTCGACGTCTGAGACCGCTTGCTGCTGCTGCTGCTGCTGCTGCTGGTGCACGGCAGCGGAGAGGGAGCGCATGCGCGCTGCCTGCGGCGACGGCCCCCCAGCTGCAGCCCTCGCCTGCGTGTGCATGCCCAGCGAGCTCGTGCCCGCGATGGCATGCAGGACTCCGCCCCCGCTGGCGCCGCTGCCGCCGCCCAATCCCACGAGGTGCGAGTGCGCGCTGCCGTGGCCGCCGAGCACGCTGCTGCTGCCGATCACCGCGGCAGGGCCGTGGTGGGAGCCGCCATGCTGGCCGTGCCCGTGTGCGGACGCGTACGCGCCGCCGGGGTGGGAGACAGACGGCGGCGCGAAGGCCAGAGGCTGCAGCGGGCGCTGCTCGAGCGTGAGGGACTCCCCGCCAGCGCTGCTGTGGCCGTGCGCCTCGCGACGGAACGCCGACAGAGGGACAGTCGCGTCGACCTCTGCGCCAGCGTCTGTCCCCTCGCCTGCGCGCGCCTCCAGGATGTGAGAGGCGGAGAGGCCCTCAGCGAGGGCGAGGCCGCCGGAGGCGACGGTCGCCGACGCAGCGTCCGAGGCGTGAGCGCTGAGGGCCGCAGGCTGGGCCGCTGCGGCGGCGGCGCTGCCTCCGCCGCTGCCAGAGCCACCATCGCCGCCGCTGCCACTGGAGGGGGGCGCCCCGCCCCCGCTGCTCCCATGCCCGCCGCCACCACCGCCTCCTCCGCCGCCCCCGAAGGGGAAGAACGAGCCCAGCATCAGGCCGTGCGTGTTCTGGGGGCGACCCACCCCCACCCCGCTGCCGCCGCGAGCAGCGCCCGAGAGGGCACCGCCATCGCCGCCGCGGCCGCCTGCGCCGTCTGCGCGCGGTGCGCCGGCCGCAGCGGCTGCAGTGAGCGCTGCAGCGGGGTCGTGCTGCCAGGGGTGCCCCACGCCATGCTGTGCCGCCAGGCGCTGCAGGGCGAGGGCAGGCGCCTGCAGGTCCACGCCCGCGGAGGAGGAGAGCGCGCCCGCGGCGAGGGAGGGCACGTCCCGGCCCGTGAGCGCCTTGTAGATGGGCCCGTGCCGCACCGCAGTGACGTAGGCCATGGTGTACAGGCCGTTGAAGGTCATGAGCAGGAACAGGCCGGAGGGCAGCTCCACCACGAAGGGCGCGAGCAGCAGCAGGCTCATCTGCACGCCCGACTTGAACAGGTTGCCCCACTGCGCGCCGAGCAGCCCCGCGCCGCCGGACGTGCTCGCGCCCGGCCGCCCGCGAAACACGAGCTCCATGGACGCGTAGGAGGCCGCGAGCGCAGCGACGGGCATGATGTAGTAGGGGTCGGGCACGGTGAGGTCCGCGAACCAGGCGAGGCCGCCGCTCTCGAAGGATTCATCGCCCATCAGGATGGCGTGGCGTGCACCCAGCACGGAGGCGACCATCACGGGCAGCTGCAGGAAGGGGATGGCGAGGCTGCGCAGCGGCCGGCAGTCCGCCTTCTCCAGCGCCGCCTTGATGCCCAGCACCGCCTGCCGCAGCATGCGCGCCTGCGCGCCCACGGCGTCCGGCCGGCTGCCCGCCGCCTCCTTCGCCCGCGCGTACGCCATGCGGATGAGCGAGAGGTCCTGGCGCGCGTCCACGGCGCGCGAGGAGTTGCGCAGCGAGTACCAGTTCAGCGGGAAGGACGCCACGCGGGTGAGCGCGCCCACCGCGATGATGGTCGCCCACCAGGGCAGGCCCGTGAAGGTGTGGAAGGTCTCCAGCGCCTCGCCCGCGTACTTTGCAACCGAGTACACGAAGCGGTACGCGCCGCCTTCGGGATTGAACAGCCAGATAGGGTACGGCGTGTCGGAGGCTACGTCAAACTGGTATGAGCGCGAGGCGCTCGTGCCGGGGATGGAGCGCGCAATCTGGTCGAGTACCGCCGGAGTCGGCATTTGGTTTGTGGCACCGGAAATTGCGGCTGACGCGTCACCGCTCGCTGCCACCGCGGCGCCAGCCATTGCTGCAGTTGGCGCGGGGGCAAAAGCGGCGGCTGAAGCAACCCGCCCACGCGCCTCATATGGTTCCGCCGGTGCAGCAGGTCCGCTGGCGGAAGAAGTGGGGGGAAGTGTGGGCCCGCCATCAGAATGCACACGAGACACGTCCGACGAGTGGGGTGCAGCTGCGCCAGCTTCTGCACGCAAACCACTAAGGAAGCTGAATTGCCTTTGGGCGCGCACCTGCCGGGACCCCACTCCCCGCAGTGCATGCTGATTTACCGGCGAGGTTGGGCGACTCAACGACGCCCGGCTCTGCCGCAGCAAGAGGCCCGGCACGCGCAACTGAGACGCCATGATGAAGTTTACTCGAATGCAATGTTTGATTAGCGGCAGAAAGGATTTACGCGTGGATGGATTGTGTGATTTACGCTCAAAACAACCGCGGGTGACGGACACATGGAACTGTGGATGATGAAATCTGCACCGCGTTTTTGCCGTGGTCGTGCATATTTGCACAAAAGCAAGGTGGAACCGCGAATGCGACCAGCTATCTGGAAAACCGAGTGGCGCCCCTTTGCTGGAAATTCGGAAATGGGCATTCGACCTCAGCCAACGCGGCTCGGAGCGAATTGCAAACTCCGACTCAAAAAGTCGACTGAGACAGGGAAGAGACGGCGACAGGGTCCGATGGGCCTGTTTCCCACTTGCCCGTCACCTCTGCGGACACGAGGTACAGCTTGCAACGTCGTGATGCGGATAAGCGCTAAAACTGTCAACCCCATGCGTCGGCAACGCTTCTAGGGACAGGATGCGCATACATGCAGAGGCCACTCCATCTCGCTAAGCAGCTCTCTACGCAGGCCTGCTGGACGACAGCAGCTTGGTTTTGGAGTGAGCCAGGCGTGCAAAGCAAGAGCGAGGGGTCGCGAAGTCGTGCCCGTGGCTTCGGCGGTTCGGCGCGCACTCACAGGCCACTGGCAGCTGCTGGACAAGTGACTCGGCGAGCCCATCTGCGCGGGTGCGTCCAGTCAGCGATGCAATCCTGCTCCGGGGTTGCATTCCAAAAAGTTTCCTGTCAACAACAGGGGCTCCGCTCAGCGCGTCGCAGCACAGCAAATGTCTCGGCCGGCGTCTGTGCGACCCTAGAAGTCCGCATCCCACGCATCTCCGGTGTCAACGTAGGGCGTCACCTTCGTGTCAGACAGCACCTCATCGAAGTTGCTCGTGTCCGTCGCAGACTTGATCACCGGCTTGATGGGCGGGGGCACCTCCTTGCGCAGCAGCGCAGCCCAGTCCACGCGTCCGAAAAAGGGGTGCGCCATCACGTCCGACCCCGCGCCCTTGAGGCTGCCCAGCCGCTGCGAGGGGTTGGGGTTCAGCAGGCGGGTGATGAGGTCCCTCGCGGGGCCGTCGCGCACGTGGCTCGGGAAGCGCAGCTTGCCCCGCAGAATGTTCTTGTAGATCGTGACCTGGTCGTTGGCCTCGGGGTCGCTGAAGGGGGAGAAGCCCGCCAGCATCTCGAAGATCAGCACGCCCAGCGCCCACCAGTCCACGCCGAAGCTGTGGCCCTTGCCCGACACGAGTTCGGGAGCGAGGTACTCGGGCGTGCCGCAGAGCGTGTACGTGCGGCCGTCCGGCGGCAGGTGCTTTGCGAAGCCGTAGTCAGCCACCTTGAGGCAGCCCTGCCGGTCCAGCAGCAGGTTCTCGGGCTTCAGGTCGCGGTACACCACGCCCAGCGAGTGCATGTAGTCGAGGACAGACGTCACGACGGCAGCGTAGTACGTCGTGTCCCTCACGCTCAGCATGCCCCCAGCGCGGATGAGCGCGCCGAAGAGGTCGCCGCCGCAGCAGTACTCGCACAGCAGGAAGAGGCAGTCGCGGTCCTTGAACGTCTTGACGAACTCGATGATGTACGGGTGCCGCAGCTGCGACAGGATGCGCTTCTCGTTCATCACGTTGCGCTGCTGGTTCGTGGCGACGATGCGCGCCTTCTGCATCTGCTTCAGCGCGTACGTCTCCTTCGTCAGGCGATGCCGCACCAGGCGCACCAGCCCGAAGGCGCCCTCTCCCAGCGACGCGATGAACTCGAGGTCGGAGAGACGGATGTCGGGGCGCATGCTGCGCAGCGACGCGTGTGCACGTGACAGGCCGGGCGCCTTGCCCGCCGCAGGGACAGCGCCCGCGCCAGAGGCCGGCGCCGCGTCCCCGGTGGCGGATGCAGCAGTCGCGGTGCGGGCAGTGCTGCTGGTTGTGGCAATGGGGGAGCCTGCAGCCGGAGAAGCCGACCCAGCGCCACCGTCCGCAGGGGCAGCCGAGGCTGACCCCGGCAGCCCCGAAAGCGGGGCGACGGGCCTACCAGCCCCGCCGCCCGGCGCCGCTGCACCGGCTGCCATGACGGCTGCGGTGAAGGGCGTGGGTGCACTGCTGCCCCCGAAGGAAAGAGATGTTGCAGCGGAGGGGTGGCTAGACGTGACCGCGGTGGTCATCGCCGCTGCGACCACGGGGGAGGCAGCCTTGCCAGTGGGAGACGGGGAAGCTGTCAGATGCGACGCTACGCCGACCGCAGCAGGCGAGCTGGCTGCTGCAGCAGGCGACCCTGCACTTGGCGCTGGCTTGGCGCCAAGCTCCACCACGCCAGGCATGCCGTTGACCAGTGACACGCGCTTCACGTGCCCGCGCCCCACTGCAGCGGCGCCGCCGTCGACGGGCGCCGCCTCCGCCCTGCCCTCAGAGATGGAGGGCAGGCCCGCAGCGAAGAAGGCGGCGCGCCCCTCGATTGAGGAGCGCATGGTGGGGTTGCCTCGTCGCTCCAGAGCGCTGGACAGGCCCCCGTGGGGCAGGGCGGCGGCGGGCCGCTTGACCTCAGGTGCGGGCGCAGCAGGCTGTGGAGCAGTGATTGCTGCTGCAGGCGCGCTGGTAGCAGTGGCGGCAGTGACAGTGGCAACGGGTGCCGCGGGCAAAGTCGCACCGGCGGCGGCAGCCCCGCCGCGAGCGCCGGGCCCACGAGCAACACCGACGCTAGACGCGTCAACCGCAGCTGCTCCTGCCTTCGCGCCAGCGACCGGCAGCGACAGGCCACTGAGCGCGCCCGATGGCGCAGCAGAATCCGCCTTGCCCGCGACTGCAGTCTTGATGGGCGCTGAGGTGGTAGTCTCAAGGGACCCTGGCTTCCCCGCTGCGTCTGAGACCGCAGAAGCGGCCGAGTCTGCCGCAAGAGCGCCCTTTGTACTGCCCACTGGAGAGGGAGGCACGATCGCCTCAACGCTCGCACGGGTGGAGCCGATAACAGCAGCACCTTGACCGCGCTGCAGGGAGCTGAGGGAGGGCAGACCAGTCACCATGCTGATGGCACTGGCGCTGGCGGTGCTGCTGCCTCCACTCACAGTGGCGGTGCTTGCCGCAGCAACCACCACGCTTCGACTGTCCGTCGCGACGCTGGAAGCCTGCTTTGCGTTGTCCGAGGTTGTCTTGGCTCCGGGCTGCTCTGTGTGCCCCGCGGGCTGCCCCAGTGTCCGGCTCGCGGCTGATGTGAGCGACACGACGCCAGGGGAAGTTGCAGATGCGGTCTGCGCAGTTGAGGACGCGGCCGTGACGCTGCCAGTCGCAGCCTTGGATGGAGGCGGTGACGACAGGCCGCTTTCAGCCGGTCCCGAAGCGCTTCCCGTTGCCGCCGCTGCTGGTGATGGCGCGCTGCCAACGCGGGGCGCAGCCGACGGCATCGCACCTGCGCCACCGGCCATCGCGGCAGGAGGAGAGGACGGTGCCGCGCTGGCACCGCCTCCTCCCGTCGCAGCAGCAGTAGACGCAGCAACGCTCGCAGAAGCACCTGATGCAGACACGCTCCCGAGAGCTGCGGCCTGGGGCCCTGCTACAGCTCCCTTGCTTGTCGTTGGCGGTGATGCAGCCGCGGACGCGCTCGAGGATGGAGTGGGGACACTGAACGACGGGACCGCCACCGCAAGCGGGGTCGCCACGGGCGCCGGATCCTCGTCTGCATCCACAGCTGCTGTGGCTGGCTTGGCAGCAGGCGGAACAGCTACCGCTGCTGCGGGGGCCAGCGAGAGTGCCGCGTTCAGCGGCGGGGCCGTCAGACCGTGCAGGCTCGACGCGGAGGAGCCCACGTGGGGCGTGCCCCACGCGGGCTGCGCGCCCGTCCGCTGCGGCGACGCGCCTGTGGAGGCAGTCCGCTCCATGGCAGGCACGCTCTGCTCGGACAGACGCATCGTCTCCAGCCGGCCCCGCGAGGGCGAGGCACTGTCGGGCGCGCCGTCAGAGGCGGTGGCGGCCGAGGGGGAGGCCCGCGGTGCGGGCTGCGGTGCGTCACGCGGGGACACGCGCGAGGCGGGGACATAGGTCGCGGAGGGGGACCCCTGCCCAGCAGCGGGCGCCGGGCCGGCTGCCGTGACCTTCGCTGCGGCCACCGTCGTGGCAGCACCAGGCTGCAGCGCCAGCGACGCGGTGGCAGGCAGCGTGCCCTGAGACGCCGAACGCGCAATCGGCACCCCTGCAGCAGCGTTGCCGGCCGCGCCGTCGCCGCCACGTGTCGCGGGCCCCCGAGCTGACATGCTCCCGCTCGCTGGCGCGCCGGGTGCCGACCCGCTGCCGGCGGCTGCAAGCAGCCCGGCGGCGGGGAGGCCCAGGGGCCCGAGGCCGCTGCCCCGGCGGCCGGTGGCGCTCCCAGACGTCCCGACGCTGCCGCGGCGCCCCGTCGTCTGCCGCTCCGCGACGGAGGCGTCGGGGACGGCAAATATGTTCATCCCGCGCTCCGTGAAGAGGTAGGAGCTGGTGGGCGAGATGGGCTCCATTGCTGACCCCGCAGAGGACACGGGGGCGCGCGCGGAGCCGACGGTGCCGCTGGCGGTCGCGCTGTGAGTGTGGGCCGACAGCGGCGGCTTGCCCGCGCCGCCGCTTAGCGAGACATCGCTGCTGGTGCGCAGGTGCGAAGGCGGGGGGCGCCGTGAGGAGCTGCCGCCGCCGCCGGCAGAGGCCGGCCCTGGCGTGGGCGTCAGCGTCACGGGCGATGCGCCGCTTGCCGCGCCGGTGCGCGAGCTGGCGCTGCCGCTGCCCACAGGCGTCACAACCGTGCCCGCCTCCGCTGTCGCAGACCGTTCGGGCGACGGCTCATCGTCAGAGCCCGCCTCCGTCGGCGCACCGCTCGCAAAGCTCAGCACCCGCGCCAGACGCTCCTGCGCCTCCGCTGCGGCGCCCATGCTGACAGAGCTGGCCCGGGCCGTGAGGGTGCTGCGAATCGCCAGCACCGCGCGCTCCACCTCCTGCCGCTGCGTGTGCTGCGCCTCCAGGAGCTCCTGCAGCGGCCCCAGCAGCGTGAGGAAGGTGTCGCGGCTCAGCGCCAGGCACGTCACCTCGCCGATCGCGATCACGGAGGCTGCGCGCGGGGCGTCGTGCAGCAGGGCGCGCTCGCCGAAGAAGCTCGCGGCCGCCAGCTGCATCAGCTCGATCTCGTTGGCGTGCATGCCGTGCTCATCCAGCTCGTCCTCGTCCTCCTCACCACCAGTCGCGCCGTGGCCGTCGTCCTCGTCCCCCTCGTGCTGCCGCACCTCGTCTGCGTCGCCGACGGTGCTGCCGTCCTCCTCACCCGATCCCGTGCGCGCCTCTGCCGGGAGCGCAGCCTTGTTACCGTGACTCGGCAGAGGCAGAGCCGCCAGGGTGGGAACGGCAACAGCAGGCGCAGTCGCCTGTGCACCGGCGGCAGCCGCGGCATGGGCACCAGAGACCTTGCTGCTGCTGGCGGTCGACGTCTGAGCCTCCAGCCCCCGCACCATCCCGATGGCAGCGTCCTCGTTGGAGGAGCGCCGCTTGCCCGCGGACGGGCTGTCGCTGACGGCCCCAGGCAGCGCCGCCTCGCGTTGCTGCGCGCCACCTGCGGCGACGCCGCCGCCTGTGGTGCGTGAGGTAAGGCGACCTGCGGAGGGCTGTGCGGAGAGGCCGGAGGGCCCGCCTCCGACCCGCACCACGTCAGCACCCCCTCCACCCCCGCCGACGCCGCGGGCGCTGGCGGCGCCGCTGCCCGCAGTGCCGACAGACGCGCGCGCGTGGCTCGCGACTGACTTGCGGTCGGGGCTGCGGCCGCCGCCCTCCACCTCCTTCACGACGCGGACGCGCCCCTTGGCGATGATGTAGAACACCTTCCCCACGTCGCCCTGCTGCACGATGCGCGACGCCGGCGCGAAGACGACGCGCTGCGCCGCCTCCGCGAGCTTGCCCACCTGCGCGTCGCTGAGGGAGGACAGCAGCTGCACGCCGCGCAGGAAGCGCTTCGCGTCCTCAAACTGCTTCACCGCGGCGGCCAGCACGATGCCCTTGAAGGTCGCGCGGTCCAGGCTGAACACGACGGAGGGCAGGCTCGCGCGCACCGTCATGGCGTTCACGTCCCCGTACAGCAGAGACACCTCGCCGCACATCGTGCCTGCAGGCAGCTCGCTGTCGTGCTGCTCGCCCACCAGCACCTCCAGCAGGCCGGAGGCCACCACGTAGCAGGAGCTGCCGGGCGCGCCCTGCTGCATGAGCGTCTCCCCGGGCGCCAGCTCCTGCTGCGGCATCGACTCTATGATGAGGCCCTTTTCCTCGCTGCTCATGCCAGTAAACAGGAAATTTCGCCCCAGCGCCTCCGCCAGCAGCGCGCGCTGCTCCTCCGTCTTCGCGAAGCGCACCGCGCTGTTGGCGAAGGCCTGCCAGTCAGCGGCGGCGGGGCCGCCCGCGCTGGCGCTGTCCTGAATCGCCTGCAGCAGGTTGGACACCGCGTCGGCGGTGGCGGTTTCGGCCATGATCTCCCCGCGGCGCGTGCGCTTCGTGGCTCTGGAGCGGGCAGCGAGCAGGGACGCGGCGTCCTCCGCCGCCTGCTTGCTCTGCAGCGCGTCCATTACGAGCACCTCGTGGCTCGCGAGGCGGTGCAACGCCGGCCCGCGCGCGGTGAGCGCGCCGCCGCCTGCGCCTGCAGCTGTTGGGCTCCACGGCGTCCCCCGAGCTGTGGGCGGCGCCACGCCCAGGAAGCTGCCGCCGCGCGCGTGCCCGCCGCCCGGCGCGGTAGGAGATGCCAGCTGCATCCCCGAGCCCGCGCTGGCGGCAGCGCTGGCACCGGAGGGGCCGAAGGCGGGCGAGCGGCGCGCGCTCTTGTAGCCGGACAGCGCCTGCGGATTCATGCTGTAGTAGCTGTTCTTCGGCATCAGCGGCCGCAGATGCGCGCCTTTGTCCTTGCCGCGCGCAGACTCGCTGGGGGCTGACGCGGCATCGTCGGGCGCCGCCTGCGCTGCCGCTGATGCGTAAGCGGCGGCAGCAGGGTCATTGCCAGGCTGCGCTGCGCTCACCGCTGTGGCCTGCACGGGCGGCGCCCCCACTCTATCCCTTGGAGAGGTGCTGCTGCTAGGGGACACCATGGCGATGCTGTGCTGAGATGGCGAGCCCACAGCGCCCGCTGTCGGTTGTGGTGCAGCTGGTTGCTGGGCACGTGACCGCGCAGAGTTTGTCGACAGTGGCGCCTCCGCCGCAACACCAGTTGGGCGACTTGGAGCGGCATCCGGGACTGCAACAGCGACTTGTGTAAACTGCAAGAGTCGGAACGAGAAATTGATGAACCGCAGTGCGTTGTGAACACGAGTTGGCAGAGGAAGTTGGCATGCGAAACCCCTGCTCCCAATCACACCAACGACGAAGGACGCACCTGAGCTGGTTGCACAGCGCCCTTGCTGTTGCTCGAGTGGCCGTCGTTGGGCGCGACGGCTTTCGACCCCGAGCAGCCCATGGCTGGCGAGTTTGCTGGGTACAGTGCCCGCAGCAGCCCCGATGTCACCCCGAGTCGGAAGAATGCGTTCTGCCACGACCCTCCGTTCAAAGTCCACCCTGTCACACCGTCGAATATTTGGGCAGAGAGCTGCAGGCGACCTCGTTGTTTCTCGCGCAACGTGTTTTCCGAGGCCTCAGACCAGGCTTTCTGTCCATCTCAACTTTTGCGGTGTGCAGTTGAAAGCACCAGGCATAACGAAGAGATTGTTGAGCAAGATGCGCTGCATGCGCATCACATACATGCCCATACCCGTTCCTAGGGTAATCTGAGCTCGCTGTGTGCGGCTCAATCCCCTCTCTTCACAGACGTTTCGCACTGGAAGTCACTGCGCCGCTGACACGTTCGTCAAGGTAATGGCGTAAGCGCCAGGCCGTCTGGGAGCCCTGTCCGCTGCTGGTGTCAGAGTTGCAACACAGTTCGACCTTTCTTTCGAGCGACTGCGACGACAGTGAAGCGATGCTGTCCGGGTCGATCAGCTCCCCCACTTTGCGGGCCGGCGCGCCGGGTGCTGCCGCGGCGAGCGGTGTGGCGCCAGCGGCTAACTCGCGAACCGGACCACCGTCTCCTCCGCAACGGCGGGTCTCTGCCACTGGTCCCGCTGTTTCAACGCCGGGCCCTCAACTCGGAATCGGCGGTCCCGCAGCGGCGATGCGTACCGTCGGCACGCCTTCGCCCGCTGCGGGCGCCGGCTCTGCTGCGGCGACTCCCGCCCAATCCATGTTTCAAATTAAACTGGGACCGGGGGCTCGGCTTCCCGCCGCCGGTGGAGCTGCTGCCGGTGTGGCGCGGTCGGCTTCCGCGCTCGGCACTCTCTCGACACCCCCATCGCAGGCCGGAGCGGCCTCCATGCCGGTGGCGCGCCCGTCATCATCCGTCAGCAACGCCGCGCCCCCACTGCGTGACCCTGCTGCTTCTTTCAGCTCGGCTGCCACCACCCCAACCGCTGGATCACTTGCGCCGCCGTCGGTCGCCGCGACCGCCGAGCCCGTCGCACGGGCAGGCAGCGCCCTTGGTCGCCCAGTCCGGCCAGCAGAGATGCAGCAGTCATCGCCGGCAGGCGGCGCATCGGGCAGCATTGCCGGAAGTGCGGCAAGTGCTCCTGCCGGCCTCGTCCCGAGAGCTCCACCGCCTATCGCGTCCCCCGGTCAGGTGCAGCTGCACATTCACGCCCCGGGTGGCGCAAAGGCCTCTGCACCTCAAACGCTACCGGTGGGCTTGCAGCCAAACCAACAGCGCCCGGTGCCCGTGCCGTCCCTTGCCGCATCGGCATTCAGCCCCAGCGCGGGTGTGGCTGGTGGCTTGGGCAAGCCGGTACCGCAGGCCTTGGACGACTTCGACGATGAGGACGCGGCGTTGGAGGAGCTGGACAAAATCCTGGCGGAGCTGGAGCAGATGGACGACGAGGACGACACGCACACCTGCTTTGATGACTCAAACGCCCTCGCGGCCTGGTATGATGACGGCAGCAGCAAACAGCCCAACAGCGCGCCAAATTCGGCAGACCGTCACCCGACCCCGGAGAAGGGCCACCACGGCCACCACCACCACGGCCGTCACCACCACGGCCGTCACCACCATCACCACAGTGGGGCGCCGTCGCTGTTTGACCGGCTTGACTCTGCCCGCCCCGAGTTGGCCGCGCAGATGGGGCGGGTGGCCCTTGAAGCGATCCTGCGCGGCGTCAACTTTGTGGTCTCCACCGACATCGTGGGCAGCTTCGGAGATACCGACGACGGCGCCGTGGGCCTCAGCGAGGACGCCACCAGCCGCACCGCGAGCGATGCGGTGGGCTTGGCTCTGTCCGGCCGCCCATCCTCCAGCGGCAGCGTCGGCGCCAGTCCGCTCTCGACTGCTGCCGCCAGCGTCGCTGGGCCAGGCGGGGTTGATGGCAGCAGCGGCGCGTCGCTGACTGCGACGGGAGGGAGGACGAGCGCGGGGTCTGCTGGCGCCATGCCGCCGTCGCCGCTGGCGGGGCGACGGTCCAGCTCGGGGAATCAGCTACCGCCCATGCCGCAGCTCGCGGGCCGCACCTCGCCTGCGGTGGGCGGCGCTGCGTCTCCGACGCCGCCGTTTCCTGTGGTGCCTCAGGGCCGCAACACGCCCGTGCTGTCGCCGCTGCAGCCTGGCCGCGCCTCGCCTGCGCCCACGCCGCCAGCGTCGCCCGCCGCGTCGCATGGCGCCGGCCGGCCGCAGATGCTGGGCGCCAAGCCCTCGCTGCTCAACACGGCCTCGCCGGCGTCAAGCACTGGTGCAAGTGGCGTGTCGCCGTCCCCCAGTGGGAGTGCGAGCCCTGTCTCGCATGGGGCGGGGTCAGTCGTGCCCCCGAGCCCGACTGGAGCGGCTCTGGCGGCGCAGCGCGCGGGCGGGCACTCTGGGAGCGTGCTCTCGCTCGGCGGGGCGTCTGGGGCAAGCTCCACCGCGCTGCTGCCAGGAGAGACAGAAGAGCAGCGCGTCAAGCGGCTCAAGGAGGAGGAGGAGCGGCGGCAGCGAGATAAGAAGGCCGCTGAGCGCTCAGCGGTCGCGGCTGCGAAGCACGCTGCGCTGCAGAAGGATGCAGACCGCGTGCGCGCGCTGCGCATGCAGAAGCCCAAGCAGCTGTCCCCGCTGCTGGTGGAGGAGCGGCGCAAGGCCGCAGACCGCGAGATTCGGAAGGAGCAGCTGCGTGCGCAGCGGCGCGCCAAGCAGCTGGAGAAGGAGCGCGCTGCTGAGGCGCGGGAGCGCGAGCTCATGCAGGCGGAGGAGTGGGCGCAGGAGCGCGTCAAGTGGGCGCGCAACTACGGCGGCCGCGAGGGCGGCTGGCGCACCATCCGCGTCTTTATCTCCTCGACCTTCACCGACATGCACGGCGAGCGAGATTCGATGACGCGCTCTGTGTTCCCTGCACTCAACAACATGTGCAAGCCGCGGCGTGTGCGCGTGGTGCCCGTGGACTTGCGATGGGGCCTGACGGCAGAGGACACGAGTGACACGGGCTTGGGCGCCCTGGAGCACTGTCTGCTTGAGGTGGACCACTCCCGCCCCTTCTTCATCGCACTTGTCGGCGACCGCTACGGCTGGATCCCGCCCAACTACCGCGTCTCCGACCGGCCTGAGTTTGACTGGATTCGCGCCTTTCCCTTCGGGCACTCCATCACAGACATGGGTACGTCGTGCACAGGCCAGGATGCAGATGAGAATGCGTGCTCATGGCGGTGTGAGCGCGTGGCTGCTGCTTGTTGATTAGGTGCTCTCGGACGCGCGGACTCACCTTCTCGCCCTCGCTCCCCCTTCGCATTGTCGTCCCCTCTGTGCAGAGATCCAATACGGCTTCCTGCGCAAACCCTTCACGCCCGTGCACGCTTTCTGCTACAAGCGCGACCCTACCTTCCTCGCTGAAATCCCGACGGAGGCGCCAGAGCGCAAGATCTTCAGCTTTGACTACACCGGCAACGTGAGTGCGCGCTTCCATCTCGCACTACACTCTCACCTCTCTTGCGCTACACGTCAGCGCACTACCTCGCGGTGCTTCGGCTCACTCATTTGCCGCTTCTTGCGAGCTCACCCCCTCCTGTCATCGCGTCTGCAGGCGGAGATCACTGACCGCAAGGACAACTTCCACCGCGCGATCGAGGACCACCCGTACTGCCGCACCTCCAGCTACAGCTGCCGCTACGGCGGCCTGGATGCGGAGGGCAAGCCGCACGTGACGGGGCTCGCGCAGTTCGAGCAGCGCGTGCTGGAGGATCTGTGGGAAGGCGAGTGCAGCCAGGCGGGGCGCGATGAAGGCAGAGATTTCGCTGATGCGCGATTGTCGCCCGCTGCACACTCGTCTGCAGCAAATGCATCCGCTTGTCATGTCGGTAGCCCTCAAACCTCGCCACCCCTCTGAGCCTGCCCCTCATGACGCCTGCAGGCATTAAGAAAGAGTTCCCGCCGCCCCCGCCCCCTCCGTCTGACCTCGCGTACGAGCGCGGCTTCCACCAGCACTTCGTGGAGGAGCGCAGCCGCGGCTTCATCGGGCGCGGCGGCCTCATCAGCGATCTGTTCAGCTTCGGCGACGACGAGGGACGCAGCGACAGCCTGCCTCTCGTGGTGATCGGAGCGCCCGGCAGCGGCAAGACGAGTCTGGTCACCACCTTCGCCAAGAGGTTCCAGGAGAAGCGTTCGCGCGTCTTCACGATCGTGCACGTGGTGTCAGCATCCCCCTCGAGTACAGACGTTCGCGAGGTGCGTTGTCGGGCCGGCGTGGCATGTTTTTGCTTGGTACTGTCAGCGCGGTGGCTGTCCCTGTACCAGCGGTATTTTACTATCGTTTTGCTCTTTTCCCGCGTTGCCTTCGTCGAACTCTGCTGCAGATGCTGCTGCGCCTGTGCCGCGAGGTGAGGGACCGCTTCAGCCTCGAGTACGACGAGGAGGGCCTCGACGAGTACCAGGCGGTCAAGGAGCTCTTCATCTCCATGCTCGCGCGGGCAGGCGAGGCGGCTCGCAAGGAGATGACGCACGTGCTCATCATCATCGACGCCATCAACCAGCTCAGCAGCTACAACGGGGCATGGAGCCTTGACTGGCTGCCTACGTTCATGCCGCAGGGCGTGCGGTGCATGCTCACCACGGTGTCGGACGTGGAGGTGGCCCTCGCAGTGTCGCGGCGCGATCCCAAGCCCCCGCAGATGGAGATCCCGCCGCTCACACAGGGCGAGAAGGAGACCATCGTGCAGCAGCAGCTGTCCGAGTACCGCAAGAAGCTGACGCGCGAGCAGCTGCGCCTGCTGCTGGACAAGAAAGAGAGCAGCAAGCCCCTGTTCCTGCTCACGGCGTGTGAGGAGCTGCGCCTGCAGGCCCAGTACGGCTCGGCGGGCCAGGGCGTGGACGACAAGATTCGGGAGCTGCCGGGAGAGGTGCCTGCGCTGCTGGTGAGTGGTGCTGGCGTTCGGCCGGCTTTTGGCGCCGAGATACCCTGAAACCCTCTTTGTGCTTGTAGCCAGTGCCGTCAGTGATTGCCACTTCACCTGCGTATTAACCTTCCTGGTCTTGCTCATTGCGCGTCGCTTTTTCGCAGGACGTGGTGCTGGAGCGAGTGGAGCACGACCTTGCCGCGTGGGCCAAGACAGCTGCCGCGGGCGCGCTTATGCCCGAACCGCCGCCGACTCCAGCGCCCAGCGGGCGGCGGGCGAGCCTGCAACCGGCTGGCGCCGCAGCTGCCGCAACCAGCGCAGCTGCTGCCAAGGGTGTTGCGGCCGCGGGGGCCGGCGCTGCAGGCGTTGCAGCGGCAGGCGCCGCGGCTGGTGCTGGCGCAGCTGCAGCAGCACCCGCCGCTGCAGGCGCGGGCGCAGGCGGGGCCTCTCCTGCGGCGGCCTCTGCCGACGCCTCCAAGGGTGGCCGCGTCAGCCGCAAGCGGGCGGGCAGCGCTGCTGACGGCGACGAGGAGGATGACGGAGAGGGCGGGGTTGGGGGCAAGTCTGACCCCGATCGCATCTTCAACGATGACATCACTGACCCCGACCACCTTGGCCGGCAGCTGGTGAAGAAGGCGCTCACGCTCATCGAGTGCTCACGCCACGGCCTGCAGGAGTCCGAGCTGCTGGAGCTGCTGGCGCCGCGCGGGAAGGAGGTGCTCCCTCCCATCGTGTGGGCGCGCCTGTGGCGCTCCGTGGAGCTGTACTTGCACCCGCTGGGCGAGGAGGAGAACTCCATGCTCGGCTTCTTCAGCACCCAGATGGCGAACGCCGTGCGCAAGCGGTACCTGCAGAACAACCGCCTGCGCGAGGCGGAGGTGTGCACGCGCCTGGCGGACTACTTCATGCGGAAGGCGGACCCGGGGCGCAACGGGTCGTACACTGGCGAGAGCAAGCGCGCGGCGGAGGACCTTGTGTACTACCACCTGCGCGCCCTGAAGATCGACGTCACCCGCGACATCCTGGGGTCCCTCGTCTTCATCGAGCGCCGCGCGCGCCGCGGCGGCGAGCAGATGGAGCTGCTGCTGCGCGACTACCACATGGCGCAGGAAGACATCCGCAACCTCAAGCTCAGCCTGCTCAAGGCCATCATGAGCCGCGACGACTTCGCGCGCTTCAGCCGCGCGGCGCTGCTGGCGTGGGTGCAGGAGTACGTTGTGTTTGTAGGCAGCCACCACACGATGCTGACCAGCTACCCGACGCTGACGTTCCAGTACGCGTACAACCAGCCCGACATCAGTGGCCCGCACGCCGAGGCGAAGCGCCTGCTCGACGGAGAGACGGGCACGCTCATCGACCGCATGGACAAGCGCGAGCAAAAGGCGCAGAACCGCGCGGAGGCGGCGATCTGGGCGCTGCTGTGCGCGCAGTACCACGCGCTGCTGTTCCGCAGCGGGGTCATTGGGGTCTCTCCCTTCACCATGCTCGCGCCCCCGCTGCCGGGCCCCGTCACTGCGCTGGCGCCCGTGGTGGCCCCAGGGCCGAAGGCCGCGCCGGTGGAGGCTGAGCCGTCCGTGCCAGGCACGCCCGGGGCGCTGCCGTCAATCGGCGCCGCCAAGCCTCGCAGCGCCGCCTTCGGCAGTAGCTCCATCCGCAACACCGTCCAAGCGACCCCTCGCGGCACCCGGCTGCTCACCCCGGGCCAACCCGGCTTCGGCGGCCGCGGAAGCGCGCTGGGCGGCCCAGGCGGTGACGGCAGCGACGGCGGGGATGCGCCTCCCAGGCACGTGTACCCTGTC
>Ga0208629_100212_pt1 | contig 28816 bp, 12 predicted proteins | sample LakWasMet19_HOW5_2_FD_183865 | JGI IMG/M metagenome (GOLD analysis project Ga0208629, IMG submission 183865) | Freshwater sediment methanotrophic microbial communities from Lake Washington under simulated oxygen tension - Sediment Metagenome... | ecosystem: Environmental > Aquatic > Freshwater >... | reverse complement strand
GGACAGGCAGAACAGCACGCCCCACGCGCCGCAGAACGGGGACCACCAGCGTGCTACGCGGTTGCTCAAATAGAAGGACGCTACGCCCAGCAGCACCAACGGCAGCACGCGCGCAAGCACGAGCAGGATGATGAGCAGGGGGAACGCGCCGTACGTGCGGCGCTCGTAGTCCACGGAGATGGCGATGGAGAGCGCCACGATCGCGAGCACGCACAGCTGGATGCTCGGCCGCAGCTGCTGCCACCGAAACATGAAGTACATCGCCTCGTCGCCACGATCCTCGAACTGGAGCAGCCACGGGTGGTAGTTGAGGCTGGACTTGAGGTTCAGGTCCGCGAAGGGGTCGGTGGGCACGGGCTCCAGTGGCGGCGTGAGCGCCGCCGCTGCCGCTGGTGGAGGTTGCGCAGGCGCTGTTGTCGCCCCGGGCGGAGCCGCGACTTGTCCGCCGCCCGCCGCCGGAGGCGGCTGCGCAGCCGCAGCAGGTTGAGCCGCAGGTTGCATCTTCACCTGGCCCTGCCCGTCTGCCGTGGCCCGATTTCAGATGCACGGATCAGTGCTGGCGAAGCCAGAGTGACGTTGTGCGCGAGAGACAGGCACACACTGCTCCCGCGATTGTTCCGGACCGTGGAACCAACGTGAGGCACAGGCGGGTCAGCACGGCTCCTCTCGCTTCGCTGCCAGTTGTGCGCGCGGCTGCGCGGTCAGTCGAGGTTTGGCCTTGCTCCTGAATTCAGAGTTCCAGAGGTGTCTCTGAAGAAAAGAGACGAAGACAGGCGAGCTTACTCTGCCTTGTCGTGCCATATGGGCTGAACCGCGGGCCCTTCGAAGCTGGCGTTGGAGTGAAGCCTGCAGCTGCTGGGGTGCACGACGGCAGTTTCGACCCTAGGATTTCCGTCTGTCTACAAAATAAATGCGATGGTTGCGACGAAGCCGGCTGCGCACAACGAAGCACGATCTCAAAGGGCTTCTTTCCGAGCATGTAAGCTCTGGAAATTGCGGTTCGAACTTCCGATCTTTCTCACAGCTTCCGAATACGGCGCGACTTGGCTCCAGGCCAACGACAGTCTCTTGGGCAGTGGCCCTGCTCTCACGTAGTCAACCGACAAGATGCCGAGGGAAATCATTACCCTCCAAGTTGGCCAATGCGGCAACCAGAGTGCGTCAGCAGCGGCGCGTGCGCGGTGCATTTTGATCAAGAGACCCTGGCTCGACACGATCTTTCACCGTCTCACACGGTTGACGTTGCCCACGCTGCGGCCTTGTCCATGCAGTTGGCATGGAGTTCTGGAAACAGCTGTGCTTGGAACACGGCATTGGTCCCGACGGCATGCTCGAAGATTTTGCGACTGAGGCATCCGGAGATCGCAAGGACGTCTTCTTTTACCAGGTGCGGCCTGCGCTGCGGGCACGTGCGACAGGGGTGACATCAGAACGGCGGTTTCAAGCCCGTCGGCGCCTCGCCAGACATCATCGCGTTGACCTGTCTTGCTTCCCCAAGCTGTGCAGGCCGACGATGAGCATTTCATCCCGAGGTCGCTGCAGCTGGATCTGGAGCCTCGTGTGCGTTCGGCGGCTGCACGCGGAAGCTGTCGAGGCTGCAAGCGGCGAATTGGCCCTCGCCGAGGCGTGCAGCACGCTGGGCTGACTCGGTTGCAGACGTCCTGTAGGCCGTTACCAGGCTCCATCGCCGCGGCTGTTCTCTGGTCTCGTCGGCTGCTGCAGGTTATCAACGCCATTCTGTCCTCGCCTTACAAGTCCCTGTACAACCCGGAGAACTTTTACGTGTCCAGCGAGGGCGGCGGCGCCGGCAACAACTGGGCGAGCGGTGAGCTGCTACAGGCCGACCAGTCGCCCCGTGTGAACTACCGAAGCCCGTGACTCCCCTCGCCACTCGCCGGCCTGCCTGCTTGCTGCCCGCTCTGCAGGCTACCACCAGGCCAGCCAGGTGCACGACACGCTCATGGACATGATCGACAGAGAGGCGGACGGCAGCGACAGCCTCGAGGTGCGCACGGAAGGGCGGGCGGGGCAGCGCTGGGGCAGCAGCCGCTGCTGTCGCACTCGAGCAGGCTTTGGTTGTCATATTGCAGCACGCCGCTGCACGATGCCGCGGCAGCCGCTCGCTGGGTGCTGCACCAGCTGCTTCGTCAGTCCGCACCCCCGCCCTCTCTGTCTCTCCCTCTGCACCTTCCGCCTGCTGCCTGCTGCAGGGCTTCGTGCTGTGCCACTCCATCGCCGGCGGCACGGGATCGGGCATGGGCTCCTACCTGCTGGAGCAGCTGAACGACCACTTCCCCAAGAAGCTCATCCAGACGTACTCCGTCTTCCCGAACCAGTCGCAGAGCCACACCAGCGACGTGGTGGTGCAGCCGTACAACTCCATCCTCACGCTCAAGCGGCTCACGACCAACGCGGACGCGGTAGTGGTGCTGGACAACACCGCCCTCAACGCTATTGCGGTGGATCGCCTCAGAATAGCGAGCCCCACCGTGGGGCAGCTCAACTCGCTCGTGTCCACGGTGCGTCGCTGCTGCCGCTGCTGCTGCTTCTGCTGCTGCTGCTGCTGCTGCTGCTGCTGCTGCTGCTGCTGCTGCTGCGAAAGTTGCGCGAAAGCTGCTCCTGCCGGCCGATGATGATGATGGTCGCTGACTGCTGACGACACGCGCTCTCGCTGTGGGTCTGCCCATGTACCCGCACTGCCCACCCCGGCTCCCTCTCTGTCCGCACCGCACCTCCCCCTACCCGCAGGTGATGGCCGCCTCGACCACCACGCTGCGCTACCCCGGCTACATGAACAACGACCTGGTGGGGCTCGTCGCCTCCCTCATCCCCACGCCGCGATGCCACTTCCTTATGACGGGGTATACGCCTCTCACCGTGGACGGCACGGGCGCGAGCGCGGTGCAGAAGACGACGGTGCTGGACGTGATGCGCCGCCTGCTGCAGACGAAAAACATCATGGTGTCGGCCCCCATCCGCAAGGGCCTCTACATCTCCATCCTGAACATCATTCAGGGGGAGGTCGACCCCACGCAGGTGCACAAGTCGCTGCAGCGCATCCGGGAGCGCGGGCTCGCCAACTTCATCACGTGGGGGCCCGCCAGCATCCAGGTCGCGCTGTCGCGCAAGTCACCGTACCTCAAGACGGCGCACAAGGTGTCGGGGCTCATGATGGCGAACCACACCAGCATCGCGGTGCTCTTCGAGCGCATCCAGCGCCAGTTCGACAAGCTGTACGAGAAGCGCGCCTTCCTCGACAACTACAAGCGCCAGCCCATGTTTGAGGACGGGTTCGAGGAGTTTGACGACTCTTACGACATCGTGCAGGGGCTCGTGGACGAGTACAAGGCCGCAGGGACAGACGACTACGTGTCCTGGGGCGGCGGCGGCGGAGGGGTGGCTGGAGGGGCCGTGTCTGGCGGGTCGGGTAGCGCGATGACCTCCACGATCGGTGGCGGCGCGCCGGGCGGAGCGGGCGCAATGGCGGCTGCAGGGATCCCGGCGGCTGCAGGGGCAGGAGCGCCCAGCAGCAGCAGCAGCAGCGGCGGAGGCGGCGGCGGCAGCGGCGGTTACGGATACCTGCCCTCGTCCACCAGCGCTGCGAGCGGTGCGGGCGGCGTGGGCCGCATCGGAGGGTTCGGGGGCGGCGGCGGCGGGCTGGATGGCGGCGCCGCGCCGGGCTTTTCGGGCCTCAGTTTTGCCGACGCCTCCATGCTGTCCTCAGCGAGCTCTGCCTCTCTGCTGGCGCACGCGGGGGCGGGTTCGGGGTCAGGGGCAGGCGGCTCTGGGGCGGGCAGCGCTCGGGGCGCCTACGTGTCAGGGCGCGGAGGGGGCGGTGGAGATGCGTATGGCGGCATTACGGGCTTCAGCGGCGGAGGGGGCGGCGGCAGCGCCGCAGGTGACGCGCGGCTGAGCAAGGATTATGGGTACGGGTATACGGGGGCAAGCAGTGGCGGCGACGGCGCCACATGAGCGAGCGTGGACTCAACAGCATCCCATTGGTTATCAACGCTTCTGGGCCCTCTCCCTGTCGCACAGCAGTGCTCTATCGCTGACAGCCGCTGGATCGTGTGGGCAGGCCCCGCCGCAGTGGCTCAGCGCCATTGCAAGCGCTGCTGCTTCGCCAGCGCGCCTGCTGCCAAGTGCTGTGGCTGAGCGGACCAACCGCCATTGCGCCTCTACCCTTGTGTGTGTGGTGTACCGCTTAGGCTGTTGTCGCGGCAACGAGGGCTGTTCGTGCCAAGTGCACATGCGAGTGTCGTCGGTACCTAGCTGGAGCGTGGGAAGCTCTGTGCAACGCGGTAACGCGAAGCAGACACTGTGCACGTCGTTTTCGGGCGACAGCATGCAGCGACGGAACACCCGGATGCGCATCGAGCTCGAGTTCGAATCCGCGGTCTACGCTTCGAATCCGAGTAAATCGATCGCGATGTCATGTACAAGCCGCAAGAGTTGGGCTGGCTGCGGACCCGTGGCCGCAGTATTCAAGGGTCTGAAGCCATTTCAGCAGCTGAAAGAACAGGGGCACGGCGACATGGCTGGCTTGTTAGTTGCCACGGGGTGTGCGCACGGCAAGGAGGCAGGGCCCCCCGGCAAGCTTACGCTGGGGAGTCCCGCCACCAGTCGTGAGCTCCGCACCGTCCCGCGGTGGCGGCCTGCAGTGTTCCTCCGCCACTGCCGCTTCGGCCTCGCCCTAGCGGCGAGGCCGGTCATAGCCGTCACGCTCGTCGCGCCCTCTGCCAGAGTCGCCCCAGTCCCTGCGGCTTGGGCCGTCGCGCCCGCCGTCGCGCCCGCCGTAGTAGCGGCTGTCCGGCTCCTCCCTGCGGTCACGGCGGTCGTCCCGGCTGCCGGCAAAGCGGCCTCCCTCGAAACGGTCAGAGCGGCCTGCCTCATACCGGTCCCCAGCGGAGCGGCCTGCCTCATATCGGTCACTGGCAGTGCGGCCTGCCTCGTACCGGTCACCGGCAGAGCGGCCCCCCTCGTATCGTCGATCGTCATAGCGATCGCTGCCCGCGTAGCGGTCGCCCGCGGCGCCGCCCCGGCTGCTAGCATAGCGATCCTCGCCCCGCGATGCTGCAGAAGAAGCGGCGCCAGGTGCGGTGCTGCGAGGCCCATAGCGATCGGCAGCAGACCGTGCGTCGGCATCACGCGAGGCTGCTGCGCCGCCACTTGACGTCGCCTCTGCGCCGCGACCCGCGGTGCGATCAGCGGCGACGGCAGTGTCGCGCGAGGGGAGGCGAGAGGGCGGGGAGGCTGAGCGGGAGGCGGAGCGAGAGGCGGAACGCCGCTCGTCCACGCGGGGGCGCTTCGCTGCAGGCGGCTGCGCGACGGGGGACGCAGCCTTCTCACTGGCCCGAGGCACTGCAGGAGCTGCGGCTGGTGCTGGTGCCGGCGCAGCGCTGCGGTCGCCGCCACGGCCGCCGCTGGCAACGCGGGCAGCGCGCGGGGAATGCGATGGCGAGCGAGACCCGGAGGCAGAGGAGCGAGACAGGGAGCGAGAGGAGCGAGAGGAGGCTGAGGAGGGGCTCCTGCTGCCCCCGCTGCGTCGGCTCCTGCTGCTCCCGCTGCGGCTGCGGCTTGCGCTGCGGCGGCCCTCTGCTGCGCTCGCACCGACACGCCCCTTGCCGCCGCTGCGGCGCGGGCTGCCGCTGCTGCTTCGGCTGCGGCTATGGCTGCTGCGGCTGCTGCGGCTGCTGCGAGACGCGGAGCGGGAGGGCGACGCAGCACGCCCACTACGCCAACCGCTCGCTGCTGCTGCGGGGGCTGGGGCAGGCGCGGCCTTGCTCTCCGCATCACGCCTCGTCGGGGGCGCTGCAGCGGCGCTGCCACTGGGCTTGCCGCGGCCAGTGTCCGCGTCTGCATCGCGAGCGGACGCATGACGCCTGCTTGCCCCGGCGCTGTCATCGCCGCTACGGCCCTCGCGTGGGCCTGTCGATCGAGCAGCCTCCGCAGCCGTCGTGGTTCGGTCCCGCGGCGCGGCCTTCCCTGCGGCAGCGCCCTTGTCGCCGCCCCAGCTTGCATCCGACACCTCGCTGTCGCTGCCGCTGTGCTCACTGCGGCGGCTGCCGCCGCGACGCGACTTGGGCGCTGCAGCAGTCGGGGCAGCCCTGCGGTCCCCTGGCTTCGACCCACGTCCGCGGCTGCTGCTCCTGCTCCGGCTACCCGAGCTCCGGCTGCCACTGGGGCTGCGGCGGCGCTTGTGGCCTGAGACGGCGTTTGCTGCTGCACCTGCGGAGGCTGCCTTGCTGTGGCCGTTGCTGGAGGCTGCGGCGGAGTGAGCAGGCGCCGCCTCACCCCTGCGGCCATTCACAGCGCTCTTGCTGGCCGGTGCTGCAGCGGGCTTGGCAGCTGGCTTAGCGTCCCTCGATGAGGGGTGGCGGTGCCGATCTGGGCTGCGGCTGCGGCTGTCATAGCTGCTCCGACTGCCGGCGCTGCGTCGGCTGCCGGAGCGGCTGCGGCTGGAGGGCGAGGAGGAGCGAGACCGAGAGACAGACGCAGAGGGGCTGCGCCTGCGCCTGCCGTCGCTACCCCTCGCTGCTGCCGCCGCTGGCTTGCCCTTGCTGGGCGCAGGTCCGCCCTTGGACGCCTTCTCAGGGGCTGCGCGGGCGTCACTGCCACGCTTGTGCTCCCGGCTGGGGCTGCGGCTGTAGCTGCTCCGGCTAGACGCGCTCCCGCTGCTGCGCGTGTAGCTGCTGCCGCTCCTGCTCCTGCTGCCGCTGCTGCGTGAGGAGTAGGAGCTCGACCGCGACGATCGAGAGGAGCCGCTGTAGCTGCTGCTGCCGCTGCGGCTGCTGCGCGTCGAAGCGCTGCGGCCGCGGGCCCTGCCGCCGCCTCCACCGCTCCGACGGCGGTCGTCGCCGCCACGGCGCGTCGTCGGTGCGGGCGCTGCCGCCTCCTTGCGGCCGCCGCTGTCGCGACGCGCGTCACGCCCCGCCTCGTCGCGGCGAGCCGGGCTCCTGCGGCGCCGAGACGAGTCTGTCCCTCGTTTCCCCGCATCGTCGCCCCGGCCCCCGCGCTCGTCGCGGCCCCCGTCCCGCCGCCGGCTGCCCGCACCTGCGCCTTCCGCCTCCTCGCGCTTGCGGCGCTCCCGCCGCAGCTCTGCGGCCCGCTTCTCGGCCTCCGCTGCCATCGCCCGCACCCGCTCAGCACGCTCTTCAGCCGCCTTCGCGCGCGCAGCGTCCGCCTCCGCGCGCCGCGCGGTCTTCTCGGCGACCTCCGCAGCGCGGCGCGCCGCCACGGCCTCTGGGTCGAAGGCGGAGCCCTCCGCGTACGCGGCGCTGATGCCGAACGCGTCGCGCATGCGCGCAGCGTCTCGCTCCTTTGCTGCCGCAGCCACGTGCATGCTCGCAGGCCCGTCGCCAGCGCCGCCGCGCCCGCCGGCGCCAGCTTTCCCCGACGCCTGCGCGTCCGCGAACTCCTTCGTCAGCCGTTCGCGCAGCGCCCCGGTGCGCCGGTCGATCTCGTCGACGTCGACGCCCTCTTTCTCGAGTGCGTCCTCCAGCTCTGCGACCTTCAGCTCGATCTTGCGCTTGTTCTCGTGCGCTAGAATCTCGGCATTGGCGACTTTGCGAGAGGCGACGCGCTCTTCCGCGCCCATGGCGATACGCGCCTTCTGGTCTTGCAGTCGGCGAATGTTGGCCCTCGCCTTCGCCAGAGACACATTGGCTTGGACGTGGCCAGAGGTTCCGCTACCACGGGCTGTGGACAGTCCAATGCCATTGTACATGGTGGCTGTTGTGCGGTCAATAGATCTCGCAGCGATAGGCTTGCCACGTCGTGGTGCAGCGGCAAGGAGTGCTTTGCCGAGATTTGGGTTGCACCGCTGTGCTCAGAGCCCAAACACGCGTTGCAACTACGCCACACAGCGTACGCAGCATCGATTTGGTGGAGTCGAGCACATGTGTATCATGTACGGGGAGCCGCGTGGTGATCGGAAAATTGCTTTCGGCTGTCTGCACGCTGGATGAGCGACATTTAACAGCGAAGCGAGGGGGCAACTTGATCGGCGGTTGTCGATCCCGCTATTACATGAATCTTCAGGTGCCGTTGAGATCCGGGGCTCGTGTTGGGAAGCGAATGGGGCCAGCCCGCTGAGCCCGAACGTTTCGACTACCGTGCCCTGCCTCGGCTCCAACCCTCCGACATGGACTCGCCACGGAGCGCGGCGATCAGGGTTGCTGACGGGATTGTTGGCACCCAAGAGGTACCTGATGGGGCCGCGATCGCGGCCCGCGGTTCCCCAGCAAGCCCTGGCCTGGCGGCCAGCTTACGACCCGAAGCTCTCCGGCAACTGGCGAGCAGCGGAGCCCTCGCTTTCATCGACCCCCTGGGGTTGTTCGATGATGAGAATACCTCGGCATTGGCGGCTGAGATTGCTACAATGCCCGACGAGGAGCCAATTCTGCAAGGCTTCCTGCGAAAGGAAGGAACGACAAAGGGGTCGTGGAAGCGGCGGTGGTTCGTTCTATTCAAAGACCGGCTGGAGTATTTGAAGAAGCAGGAGTCGACGGAGGCGCAGGGCTCCGTGTCGCTGCCTGCGGTGCTTGGCATTATTGCGGACACGGCTGCATACCCGCACGCGCACTCCTTCCAGCTCGTGACCGCAGGCCGCCTCTACGCGTTTCAAGCGCCCTTGGAGGCGGCCCAACGTCATTGGATGACGGCGATCGCCGCCGCCGTGTACCACCTCACGCAGCTGTCCCAAACGAGCGGCGAGTTTCACGCGGCCAGAGCTGCGTTCGCGCAGGCGGGCGGGGCTCCCGAGTCGCCGGCGGACTATGCAGGCCGTGCCACTGACACGACCGGCGGCGGCGGGCCCGCAACCCATCTGCACGGCGGCGGCGGGAGCAGCACCGGCAGCAGCCCCTCCCGCGCCCACGCCGGTTCAGACGGCTCCGCGCGGCAGCCCGAGCCCGTCGGAGGGGTCGACAGAGAGGCGAAGCGGCGCGCAAGCGTCAGCAACGGCGCTGCAGGCAGCACCAGCGGCGGCGCTGCGCCATCCCAGCAGCAACCGCAGCTGGACATGGGCCGCGCCCTCGCCGCGCTGGAGGAGCTCTCTGCAGCGCTCGCTTCCTCCTCCTCCTCCTCCTCGTCGTTGTCAGTCTCTCCCGGCGGTGGGCCCCGGTCAGCGCTGCCGTCGAGCCGCGCTGCCGCAGCAGCAGCGGGAGAGGACGCTGCTGACGCCGCGGGCTCCGCTCGCGGCCGCCATCGAGAGCTGGGGTCTCCGGCTGCTGCAGCAGCCGATGGCTCGGTTGCGTCAGGCAGCCGCCGTGGGCCCTCGCCCGCTGCGGAGACACAGCCTGCAGCGCACAGCCACGACGCAGCGGGCAACGGCAGGCCCAGTCGCATCCCTCGCCCGAGGCGCGGCTCCTCTGCGGGCGCGAGCAGGCAGGGCGGCCAGGCTCGTCGCTCCTCCCTTAGCCCTGGCAGTCTGGACGGCTCGCTGACAGGCGGCAGCGCCTTCGGCGGCAGCACCGCTGCCGGTAGGACGGCCGCTGCCGCTGCCGGGGGCGCCCTGATCGACGCTAGCGCAGTCAGGCGCGGTGCAAGGGGCGGCGCCCCACCGCGCCACGCCGCCAGTGCCGGCGGCCCCTTTGCGAGCTCTAGCGACGGCCCCTTTGAGATCACTGCTGCGGGCGAGCCTGTCACTGGCAGCTCGTCGCTCGACAACCTGCTGCGCCACTTCGCTGCGCTGCGGGGCGGCGACGATGCCGCTGTTGATGCGGGCGCCACCTACGGCCACGGCGGCGGCAGCAGCGGCGGCCATTTCTCGCACGGCGGGCGTGCGGGCAGCGGCAGTGCCGTCAAGCGCCCCCTGCAGACGCCCTCTGCTCACCACCGGAGCGGAGGCGCCGGTGGCGGCGGGGTTGGCTACTCGGCAGCAGCTGCCACAGGCGGGCGGCCTGCTGCTCCGGGGACGTGGGTGCGGGGCCAGCACCCACAGCCCGCCTCGCACGCGCCAGAGGGGCTGAGCACCGCTGGCGGCGGCAGCGGCGCCGGCGACCATATCCTTGGACCCATGCAGCGCAGCCGCGGCCTCACGGGGCTCACCGCGTCCACCCTGGCGAAGATGAAAGACCCGCAGCACGCTGCAGCCGCGGCCAAGGCCGCCGCTTCAGCGCTGGACAGGGTGCGGCGCGCGCGGGCCGCCACCGCAGTGCCGGCGGCTGCGGCTGCCACCCCTGGCGTGGCTGCAGGCAGCTCAAGGGCCCGTGTAGGCTCGGCGGCGCCAACCCAGACTGCGCGGCGGCCCTCCGTTGGTGGTGCGGGCGCTGGGGGCAGCAGCAGGGGGCAGGGCGGCGCCCGGCCCCTCGCTGGCGACCCCTCGATGACGCCTACCGGGGCCTCAGGGTCCGGCACTGGCGCGGGCTTCGCAGGTGGCGGGGAGGCCTTGTGGGCTGACAGCAGCTTCGTGTCCGCGCTCTCTGCGGCAGCCCTGGGCGTACCCGCTGCAGGGGCGCGCAGCGCTACAGGGACTGCTCCGTACCCTCCCAGTGTGGGCGGGGGCCTTCCCGCGTCGTTTCTGGACGTGGGCGCCACGCCATCGTTCGCCTCTACACCGGGCGGCGCCGCTACCGCAGCCGCGCCGCTCCTGGGCGCTGCCCGGCCGCAGGGCCCGCCGTACCGCGCCTCACGGCTGCGCCTCGAGTATGCGAAGCGGTGGGTGAACGCGCTGGGCGTCGCCGGCCCCTCTGCCGCCCCAGCAGGCGCTGCCGCCGCGGGCAGCTCGTCTGGTGCAGACGGCGTCGCGCTGCCCCTGGGCGCGGGCGCACGCATCGCGCACCTGTTCCGGGACGGCACGCTACTGTGCGGTATCCTAGAGACGGCAGACCGCGGGGTGCGCATCGAGGGCGTCAACCCCCGCCCCCGCGCCCGCGCCGCATGCGTCGCCAACCTCGAACGCGCGCTGCAGGCGCTGTGGCGCATGCGCGTGCGGCACGCTCGCATCCCTACCGCAGACGACCTGTACGATGCGAAGGAGGATAAGGTGGCCGCGCTGCTGCCTGAGCTGCTGGAGGCGTGCGCGCTCCGCCGCGTGCGTGCGCCGTCCGTGGCGGCGCCCGTGCTCGCGTGGGCGTGCAAGGTCGTGGGGCGCTACGGCCCGCTGCCTGAGCCGCTGCGGGCAGCACATGAGGCGCTGGCTGCCCCTGCCCTCGCCGCGTCAGCTGATCAAGCAGCCAGGGGTGCCGGCGGCCTCCCACAGGGGAACCAGCCCTGGCGCGGCCTGTGGCAGCTGCTGCGCAACGGCGTGTTGCTCGCGCAGCTGAGCCACTACTACGGCGGAGACGCCGCCGCAGCGGTCGTGTCAGGCTATGCTGCAGCGTCCCGCGCAGCGGCACCGTCTGGGCCTTCCACCGGCGCTGTTGATCTGTCCCGCGTCTGCTCAGAGCCGCGGAGCGCTGCCCAGCGCGCCGAGAACTGGCGCATCGCTGCGCCGCTGCTGCAGCGGGCGGGCGTCAAGTGGGTGGTCAGCGAGGAGTTGGCGCTCGGACTGAAGGACGAGGCAGCGGGGGCAGCTGTCGAGGAGGACGACGACGCCGCGCTGCTGCAGCTGTGCTTCCTGCACGAGGCGCTCGGGATGCTGCCCTGCGGCCTGCAGGAGGTGGGGATGTACCCCGATCCCCTGTCTGCGCAGGACGAGCTCGCCACAGGGCTGCACCCCTCGGGCGCAACCGCAGGCATCGCGCTCGTCCCCGCGTCCAGCCTGCGCCTGTGCGGCGTGGTGGGCCGCCCAGAGGGCCTGATCGTGCTCCCTGACGGCACGGAGGCCGCGAAGGTGGTGGTGGGGCATCGCTACGCAGACGCCGACGGCTGGCAGATCGCGCCGCCCGCCCTTGCGCCCGCGCCGCCTGCGGAGCCCGCCCTGGCCTCAACCCGATCCCTGTCGCCCTTCGCCGCGGCGGGGGCTGCTGCAGCTGGTGCCGCGCAGTACCAGCCACAGGCGGCTGACGGCAGTGATCACACTGCCGAGGCGCGCCACGACCACCGCCGAGCGTCCGTCGGCGCTGGTTCACATGCGGGCCGCGTGACCGCCGCTGCGTCGCCTGCGGAACGAGACTATTTGCGCGACGCTGCCGCCTCCGGCCGCTCGGCAGCACGTGGCACTGACGAGCAAACTCCTGCGCCTGCACGAGGCGGCGGCGTCTCCGTCGACGACGGGTCTCGTGTCGAAACGCTGGCCGTCACACCGCGCTGGAGGGGCGCGCAAACATTCGGCCTTGCGGAGCAGGCACTCGCGGGCGCCGTCGCAGCCAAGGAGCCGGCGGGTGCTTCGCCTGATGGGGCGTACGGCTCCCCGAGCGGCTCGCACGAGCTGGCCGGCAGCGGGAAGCTCCAGCGGCTCACGCCTGAACAGCCCCCCGCGGATGCTGCCAGGCCGCAGCCGCCGAGCGACACGAGTCATCTCGCTGCCATGCCGTTGGCTGACAGCCCACTCCGCCCCGAGCCGCCGGTGGCTGTCTCCCGCGCCGCTGTGTCGACGCACCCACCCGCCGCCGCCCCCACTGCGCAGCGTCGGCCGTCTGCAGCTCCTGCGCTGCCTCAGACGTTGCCGGCACAGCCGAGCCCCTCCGCAGGCTCCATGTCCGTGCAGGCGCCAGCGCCACAGCCACCCTCCGCACAGCCACTGCTCGACGCTCCCGCACCCACCGCACCCGCCTCCGGCGTGGCGGCGGAGATTCTGGCGGAGCGGGAGCGGCTGCTGCAGCTGGCGCTGGCGCGTGCAGCGGGCTCGCGAGCGCGCTCCGCGGCCGTTCACAGCGTGGCGGCGTCGTGGGCCGAGGCCAAGGTGCGGGCCTGGGCTGCTGCCCGCGGCATCGATGCCGCGTTGCTGGAGGCTGTTCTCTCAGGCCGCATCGCGCCGCTTGCATCACCGGCGGCGTCAGGCGAGGGCGCCTCTCCTGGCCTCCGAGCGCCAGGTGCGGCGGATGCAAGCGTCCACGATGGAGCGCTGTCAGGGGCTGCTGCGCTGATGCCTGCGGCCGCTGCGGCTTCTGCAAGCCGCGCCGCCGCCCCTGCAACGGCCCCACAGCGGGACAGCCTGGCGCCGCGCGCAGGTGTGCCTCCTGCGTCTGCAGCGGGGCCGCCCCCAGCGCCTGCCGCTCCCGTCCGTCTGCTGTCCCCGCCTCCCGCACCCTTCGCGGGGGCTGCTTCCCACGTCGCGGCAGATGCAAGGCGACCAATGCCGCCTGCAGCGGCGCCCCTGCCGCCAGCGGCTCCGTTGGACCATCCCTCGGCCGCCCGGGCTGAGCAAGTGCCGATGCCTCAGCACGCTGAGAGAACCTCGCGGGCTTCAGTCGGCCAGGGCCGTTCAGGCGAGCACGGCGTGGGCGTCGATGACAGTGCCCGTGACGTCCTTGGGGAGGACCGCGCTGACCGCCGCCGAGGCAGCCTGGCGGAGCAGCCTCACCCGTCCAGGGAGGACAGTGCAGCGTTTGCTGACTTCAACCGCCGCCGCGGCAGCCTTGCAGAGCGTCTCCGGGAGGGGAGTGCAGCCCCTGCAGACGCCAACCTTGCACCCACAGGGCATGTGGAGAGCAGTCAGCGCCACGGCGAGCGCAGGGGCAGCACTGCATCCATCGCCAGCCAGCCCAGCCAGCGTGCCCCGTGGCCGTACGCTGCCGCGGCACCGGGATCGGGCAGCCAGCAACCCGACTGGGGAAGCGCTAGTTCGAGCGTGCCTGGGAGTCCTGAAGCGCCTGCGGCACCGACGATGCCAACCACAGCTCACGCTGCAGTGCGAGAGGCTGGAACCAGTCTCGACGCCGCGCCCCCAGGACTTGGCGACGTTGAACTCACCGGTGGCGCACAATCGGTTGCGTCTGACACTGCTGGAACCTCTGCTGACTTGCGGAGGGCTTCTGCAGCGCTGTCAGCCTCGCAGCGCGCCGCCGCAGCGGCCGCTGCACCAAGCACGCTTGCAGACGCATTGCCTCCCACTTTCGCCAACCCATTTCGGAGCTCGGCGCCTGCAAACCCAGCAGCGCCGGTGCCCGCTGCGGCCGAGCAAGCTGCCATCCCTCCGGCTGCATCGTCATCCCTTGATGCTTCACCGGCCGTATCTTCACAACCCGCTGCGATGCGCGATGTCTCGAGCCTTGCGCACCTTCGCGTGCGCGGGGCGCTGCGGCTGGTGAACGCGACGCTGGCCCGCCAGCGCCCGATCACAGGGGGCGCAGAGACGTGGGTCCTGTCCTGGCGTCACGCTGCGGGCGGGGCGGCCGGACAGACCGCCCTGCTCGGGTCTGGCGACGGCAGCTTGGCGCTGCAGAGCCTGGCCACCGTCGCGGTGCGGAGCGAGCCGGCTGCGGGTGGAGCTTCCACCACCGTGCTGGTCTGCCGCCTTGCGCCCGGCCAGCTGCAGCTGGCGCGGTACTGCGGCGGGCTGCTGCTCGTGGAGCTGCAGTCGCCTGCTGCGGCGACATCCGCCGCTGAGGCTGAGAGCTCTGCCGCGCTGCAGGCCCAGTTCCAGGGGCTGGTGGCTGCGGTATGCGATGCAGCGCGTGCAGTGGGCGTCGCAGTTTCCGGGGACGGAGCCTCTGAGGCGGCTGCCCGCAGCGGTGCAGCGGCCACCGCCTCAACTCCCGCTGCGGCCACACCGTCCTCGACGGGCATCGCTGGGAGAGTCTCCGGCGGCCACGCTGCCGCTAGCGCCCATGCCCCCTTGAGCGCCCACGGGGTGAGCGGCCGCTCGCCTTCTCGAGATGTGCCTTCAACCTGGCCCGCTGCGCCGCCGGCCACGGCCCCTCGCGCAGCCGCTGCGCCGTTTCCGCCATTCGCAGGCTATCCATCGGCAGCCGCCGGCGCCGGAAGCTACCGCGCTGCAGCACCCACTGCCGCTGCCGGGCCCTTTGACCATGCACCAACTGCGCGCCAGCAGCAACCGCAGCTGCCGTGGCCCGCTGGCCCTGCCATCGCTGCGACGAGCAGCGCCACGACGCAGTCGTCGCCGTTCGGCGCTGCGCCAACAGCGCACGCTCCCAGCGCCGGGCTAGCTCGGCCTCCTACCGCCGCCCCGATACAGGCGGCACGAACCGCAGCGGCGCCATTTGCTCGCCCTGCTGCAGGCGCGAGCGACTTGGCTGCCGCAGGGACTGCAACCGGTGAAGGCGGCGGCGCCCTCAGAACCCTTGCTGCAGCTCGCGCGATGGCTGCCTCTCGCCAAGGGGGGCTTCTTGCGTCCTTTCTGGCGGGCCGGCCGCAGAGCGGGGCTGCCGCGCCGTGATCTGCTGATTCACCGCATCCGGTTTTGCCAACCGGCGGGTTTTGGTCCGCGTTGTCGCAGTCCGGAGAGCGGGGCCGGTTTTGACTATGGCTATGCTGCCCAATTGCCGCAAAGTCCGACTTACTTTTGAACCTGCACGCTCCGAGACGCTCTGACCTCTGCGATACCTTGTCGACTCGTCTCCGCAATGGCGCATGAAACATTCAATCCATGTCGACGCCAGCCACCGCGAAAGCAGGAGTGGGAAGGTGTCGTCGCCGAGGCGTGCGTCAGAACCATCACGGTGCTGATTGAAAAATGGCGGAAACAGGCGCAATTAACGCAGAGGCCGTGCACGCAGCGTGGGTGACCTGGTCCAGAGCTGCCAGTTTATCGACGCCGTACAAGTGCTGGCCTGCATTTCATTTTCGCTGTTTCTTCCTTCGAGCTCACTTGTATCACATGCAGAGAGGTGCGAGTGAAGTTTACTTGTCCAGAGCATGCGCTGTATGCCGCAAAGACTCTGCAAGTCGACGCCGAGTTGCAAACCGGCAAGGCCTTCAAAGACTGCACGTCCGAGGGAAACGAGCTAGTCGTGTGAGTGTGGCGAGAATGGATTGTTTGTGTCATGCGCTGGCGACGCGAGAAGCCTTGCCGTTGAGCCAAACATAATGTGCCGCTCCGCTACGTCGTGCAGAAAGCTTCGAGCAACGGAAAGCCGCATCCTCCGCGTTATGGTATCCGCCGTTTACGACTACCTGGGGGTCGTCGCACGCACGCTCAGGGAGTTTGGCTGATAGCAATGGATGCTTCGACGAAAGCTGAGCTTGTGCGATGATATGTGCACTGATGGAACCACAGAGGTCTCGCTCGTTCAAGGCCCTCGCTGTTGTCTGTGTGGAACGCAGGGGCATTGATCCTGGGCTGGTCAAAGGTGGTGGGGAGCGTTGCAACATTGCTTGGGAGGCCTCCGCATCCCAACATGATGTCGCCCGCAGCACGTGCGAAAACCTGGTGTTTATGTTTTGCGGGCGAATGCTGGTCGGTGGAGCGCTCAAGCGACCTGTAGCGCAGTGCGCTACAGAGCAGTGCGTTCTTGAGGAATCGCATCAGCGCCGCAGTGCTCGCACGCAGTGCGGACCAGCGGCCGGGCCTCGACCACGGCTGCGGCCGCAGGATCCTGCCCTGACGTGTGCGTGGTCAAACAGTGAATTTATCGGCGATTGGCGGCCCGCAGTTCGCGCGTGGACTTTCGTTTGCACACGCTCGAGGCGAGTGCCAAGCCTTGGTGTGTTCGCTCTTGGCAGCACAGGCGATATTGCTCTTCTAAGTCGGCGGCGCGCCCCTCAACAAGCAGTCATGCAGCAGCGCAGCGGCGGCGAGTACGGGCAGCCAGCGCCCGCGCTTCCTCAGCACACAAACTCTCGTCAGCACACGCAACAACTAACCACTATCAGCGTGCGGCTGTAATTTCAGCTATCTGCAGGGCATTGCACAATCGCCATCTGCGCCCATGTGCGGCCGGCCGTCCGGGATCCGCAGCGGTGTGCTGGTTGACTTCTGCGGCCCTCACTTGGTGTTCTCGCGGAAGACGTACACGGTGGTGACGCCGTCGGGCGCGATCACGCGGCGCAGCATGGCCTTCATGACGTCTGTCAGCGTGGCCCTGAACACGTCGCCCTGGCTGCCGCGCAGCTCGGCCTTGAAGGCGCGGCCGACCGCCTGCATCGTCACGCGGCCGCCGTGCGCCACCACGACGGAGCGCAGGCGCTGCCGCAGGGCCGTGAGCGGGTCCTGGTACTTGGCTGCCACCTCCATGCGCGCCCGCTTCGCTGCGGGCGCCTCCCCGCCAGCTCCGCCCGCTCCTGCGCCCGCCCCGAGGGCGCCTGCCGCGCCCAGACCCGCGGCGGCACGCCTGCGCTTCCCATCCGGCCCGCGCTCGCCCTCGGCGCCAGCGCCTGCCCCCGCGCCTGCGCCTGCAGCGCCCTTGGCCTGCTTGCTGAGCATGGCCGCGTATTTCCGGTTCACGGCGGCTGCGTCCTGGTCGTCGCCCTCCACGTCCACGCCCTCGACCTCCTCCTCCTCCCCCGCGTTGGCGGCGACCTCCGCGTCGTCCGCGCCCAGGTTCGCTTGCGCGGCGTCCGCCTCCTCGCCTGCGTCCCCCGCATCGTCATCAAAGCAGATGTCCAGATCCGCAGCGACCTCCTCAGCGTCCGCCTCGCGCCCGAACACGTCAAATGTGCGGCCTTCCGCGACCCCGCCCTCCTCGCCGTCCCCGCCACCGCCGTAGCCGCCCGCGTACCCGCCGCCGCCCCCGCCCGCGCCCGCATTTTCGCCGTCCCCGCCCGCCCCGGCGTCCAGCGCATCATACGCGCCGTCCAGGTCATCTGGGGCAAACTCTCCGAGCATGCCCTCGCCCCCTGCGCCGCCGGCGCCGCCTCCTCGGCCGCCCGTGTGCCGCGCCGCGTGCGCCCTGTAGTTGTTGGAGTCGTCGTCCTCGTCGGCGCCGACGCCGCGGCTGGTGCCTGCAGAGGAGCCTCCCACGACTCCGTCTCCCGTCGTCACCTCCATGCTGCTGGCCGCCTCGCCGCCCTCGTCGCGGAACGCCTCGCCGACGCGCCGACGCATGAGCGCGGCGGCGGTGGGCCGCTCCCCGAAGCGCAGCAGCTTGTCCTGCAGCTCGGCCTCCTCCTCCGCAGAGCGCGCGGGCAGGTCGGGAGCGCTGGCGAACGTGAACCACTCGTCGACGGGCGCGGCGTAGTAGCGCAGCTGGCCGTCGGGGCCGGTCGTGCGCGTGATGGCGACTGCATGCGCGCGGCGGGAGCGGCAGGGCGAGCGCTGGGGCATGGGGCGTGCATCGTGTGAGCGGCAGAGACACACAACGCAGACGTCACGGCTGCACCCAACGGTGATTCATCTACTCACTGTAGTGGCTCTCCAACTTCTCCTTCGTACCGAGGAGCACGTGCTCGCCGTGGGCGTCCGACAATTCAAGCACACGGTTGGCGTCCTCTGCCCCCGCAACAGCTGCGGCAGATCCTGAAATGGTCGCCATTGTTCGCTCGCCCGCCTTTTTGCGCATGCGCAGCGGTTGAGCGCATTCCTTCATGTCAGGTTTCAGGCGCTGCATTGCACAGCATGAGGCATGACGCGGGCTGGGACATTGAGATCCACGGCGCGCAGCGTCAACATTCGATGTTCGGGCTCTGGTGCAAATGGGCGTCAACCCACCCCTACGACCGCATCGAAACGACCGACGACCAGCTTCACACCGGGCTGCGTAGGCGCAACATACAGAGGCCCAGGCTGTGGCGGCGTAGCCACGGGGGCAAGACCGCCAGCCGCTGACATCGGGCTCTCTGCAATGCTCCGAGCACCGATCAAATTTTGCTCCCGCAGCTGTGCACAAAGCAGTCCGAGCTTCACAAGCGTACGATATACGCGCCTCCACAGTCGACGATTGAAGGACAACACAAATTATTGCGTTCTTGCATTTGCACATTCGCACAGAAAATCGTCCGTCTCACAGGTGTGCATTGTTTCTCTGCAAATTCAACTTGCCAGAGGCGGCAGTGCAAATCCTCGAAAATAAAGCGAGCTCAAACACCGTGCTGCTCGTACACTGCCTTCGTCGGGCTCCAGGGGCTGACGAGTGGCTCACGTCATCAGCAATAGCATTCTTCACCTCGCGGAGGTTTCGCTCCCGTACCCGCTCTCACGCGCGCCCTGGGAACACGAACCTTGGGGACCCGAGCGAGTGCACTCTGTTTTCGTCGCTCGGGGCGGGCGGAGCTGATTTGTGCTGCGGCTGGGCCGAATTGAGCTAGCCTACCACTGTAGAAGTTCGGAGATGCGGCAGTGCAGCACCGCAGCGGTGCTGTCCATCGCATTGCTGGCGTGCGGGGCAGTGGCCCACTCATCCGAAGAGGGGCATGATTGTGTCTTCGACAAGATCCGGGACAAATTGCACACGGAAAACGGGGTCCGCAGGCGCGAGCTCGGCACCGAGTCCAGCCAAGAGTACGGAAACGTGGCTGACCGACACGGCCGTCTGCTTCAAGGGACCACTTTCAGTCCCATTCGGATCGTCGTTGACACGTCAAATCTCGAGGCCGGCGCGTGAGTGCACAAGCGTGAGACGTGGCATGGGGGTGGAGCATGCCCGTTGCCCGGGGGGTTGTCACGAGAATGCCGGCGCTGTGATGCGCGCTTGCTCTTTTCTCATGCAGCGACCAGTTTGCGTGCCAGCAAGCGGGTGTTTCCATCCAGTACACGCTGGGCAGCTCGAGCAACGACCCCTTCTCCTGCACGCAAGCGGACGTGCTGGACGCCACCAAGAAAGCGTTCATCAAGGACACGCTCATCCCCGCTGCGATGGATTTCCTCACCGCCAGTTTGTCCGTGCTGCCCGTGTCGGGCAACCTGGTGATGTCCAGCCCCATGTCCGACGGGGCGTGCTTCGGCACCGACCGCTGGTACTCGCTGGTGTGTTGCCAGCGCTTCTGGCCCTCCAAGTACGTGAACCCCGGGCAGGCCAACGCCGACTTCGTGCTCGTGCTGACGACGCGCCCCACGCGCGGCAGTCTGCTGGCCTTTGCGACTGGTGAGTTACCGCGAAACGCTGGGCGCGCATTTGTGCAGATAGGTCTTGATGTCGCAGCCGGTCATCCGGCGGCCTGAGCACGGGCGAAGCTGACCGTTCTGCAACGATGTCGTGAACGCCACACCACTTTGCAGAGTGCCAGTCCGACCAGTACGGGCGGCCCATCGCGGGGCAGGCCAACCTGTCGCCGGCGCGCGTGTCCACGGACCCCAACGAATTCCAGTTCCAGCTGTCCGTCATCACGCACGAGATCATGCACGCCCTGGGCTTCAGCTACGACAAGCTGAATTACTTCCGCAAGCCGGGCACGCTGCAGCCCGCGGGCATGTCCGCCGTCACCTTCAACGGGTACGACAGCGTGCTGCAGAAGAACGTGATCAAGGTCATCACGCCCAAGGTGGTGGCTGCCGCGAAGGCGCAGTACAACTGCTACACGTGGGTGAACCCCGGCATGGAGCTTGAGGACGGCGGCGGCGCCGGCACCGCCAACTCGCACTGGGAGAAGCGCGTCGCCATGTACGATATTATGAACGGCGTGTCTGAGCGCGCCATGTATCGGAGCGCTACAACGCTCGCGTGGTTCGATGACTCGGGCTGGTACTCCGTCAACTACGGGCGCGCCGAGGCGCTGCCCTGGGGCAACGGCGAGGGCTGCTCCTTCATCGCGAGCCGCGCCAACAACTGGGACTCGCGCTACTTCTGCTCCACCGCGCAGCAGGAGGGCTGCACGACGGACCACCGCTTTCAGGGCCAGTGCACGTATGCACAGGACCAGATCTCGCGCGAGCCCGCGTACCAGTACTTCGGCACCCCGAACCAGGGCGGCCAGTCCGTCATCTCCGACTACATCCCGTACTACCAGGCGTACAGCAACCGCGACTGCCAGAACCCGTCCACGACCAACTACTTCTTTTACGGCGAGCAGCCCGGGCCCTCCTCCAGGTGCTTCCAGGGCACGTACCAGCTGGCCTCCACCGTCTCGCCGCTCCGCACGCACGCGGGGTGCCTGAAGACGTCCTGCGGCGCGGGGAACCTGATCGTCATATCCCTGGGCGTGGGCGGCCCCTCGCCGCTGGACGTGACCTGCCCTCGAGCCGGCGGCACGGTCGATCTGACCACCCTCGCGGGCTCGCAGTGGACGGGCGTGATCAAGTGCCCGCGCGCTGACGTGCTGTGCACCGGCGACGCGTGCTTCCAGAACCCCACGTGCAACGGGCACGGTACGTGCGACAAGGTCAACGGCACCTGCAGCTGCGTGGCCGGCTTCTACGGCTCCACACCCTTCGCGTGCGACAAGCAGCGCTGCCCGACGAACGACCCGGCGCTCATCTGCTCCGGCCACGGCAACTGCAACACGGACACCGGCAAGTGCATCGACGAGAAGGGCATCGAAGGGTGCTTCCAGGACTACACGAGCGCGGACTGCTCCATCAAGGGCTGCCCCTTCACGACCGACGCTGTCACCAACGTACGCACGTACTGCTCTGGCAACGGCATCTGCTCCAACAACACGTGCGTGTGCTCGCCGGGGTACACGGGGCCGAGCTGCCGCTTCACAGAGTGCCCCAAATTCAACGGCTCGTACTGCGGCGGCAGTGACCGCGGCTCGTGCGACCTGTCGCTCGGCATCTGCGCCTGCGGCTCCGTGAAGGACCAGTTTGGGGCTGTGCTATCCACATACACGGGCGCAGACTGCAGCGTCTTGCTGTCCGGCGACCGCAACTTCACGCAGCTCAACTTTGTGGGCGAGACGATCACGGTTCCGGGTGTCAACGGCAGCGATCCCACGGTCGTGCCCATCGTGCCGCTGCCCGGCGCCTTCCGCAGCAAGGAGTACGCGTGGTACCGGTTTGACGTCCCCTCCACGACCTACCCGGTCAAGGTCATTGTGACGCCCACAAACGCCAGCGCGGGGCTGCTCAACCCTGCGCTCGCATACGCCAGCTACGCTGACGCAGGCGTGCCCTCCTCGCTATCCTCGCAGTTCACGGGGCGCCGGCAGGACACGACGACGGGCACTGCGGTGCTGGAGTTCACTCCGGGCACCGCCTCAGCGTACAGCCGCCTGGGCTCCATGCTGGTGGCGATTACAGCGCCCGCGTCGTACCCCTACAACATCACCCTGCAGCGCGACGGCTGCCTATTCAAGATGTGCGTCTTCGGCTACTGCACGAACGGCAACTGCCAGTGCGACAACGGCTGGACGGGCTCCTCCTGCAACGTGCCGGACTGCCCCGGCACCCCGGACTGCGGCAACCGCGGCACCTGCGACACCAGCGCCTTCTACACCTCCGCGGGCGCGCCGCAGCGCTCGCACACCGTCGTGCCCACGTGCAAGTGCGACCCGCTCTTCACCAACACGGAGTGCCAGGACCTGCTGCCCGACGGCAACAGCAAGGGCCTGACGCCTCTGTCCTTCTCCACCTTCTCGCTGGTGCCCGGTACCTCAGACCTGCAGTTCGCCCTCGCGGCGCCCGTGGCAGCGCTCTCAACGCCCGCGTACCGCGCGAGCAACGCGATGGCGGTTAAGAACACGACCACCAACACCGTGGTGGTGAACCAGACCGTGACGGGCGTCGTCGAGATCGCGAGCAACGTGACGGTCACGGGCGTGGACGCGCGGTATACCTCCCGCTACATGAACGGCTCCCTCGGCTTCTATGCGCGCCTCACCTTCGCCGCCTCACCCACCGCCGACGGCGTGCTGCTCGGCGCGGACAACGTGCTGCCGGTGCTGGAGCAGGTCGGCGCGACGCCGTACGACTTTGACGCCGCCTCCTGGCGCCGGCGCGCGCCGTCGCAGGAGTACGCGCGCCGCCTCGCCAACGCGGACGCCTCCAGCCTGTACTTTGCGCGCCTGTTCAACGGGCGGTACGGGCAGGAGCCGCTGCAGTACGCGTACTACTACGAGATCTCGAGCGGCGTGTGCCCGCCCGCCATCGCCAACTGCAGCGGGCACGGCGCCTGCGACACGAGCACGTACCGCTGCAGCTGCGACCGCGGCTGGTTCGGCGTGCGCTGCGAGAACGCGCTGCAGGACGTCGCTGCGGCGCCGTATGGCAGCGCGCTCGTCTCCGCTGCCGCGCCGGGCACCTGGTCGTACTTCTCCGCAGACCTCGGGACGTCGGACGTGCAGGTGTCCGTCTCCTTCACGCCCGACCTGACCGCCTCCGCGGCTGCGAGCGCGATCATGACGTCTGCCATGCACAGCTCGCGCGACATGAACCCCCTGGAGCTCATCACGTCAGAGAACGCGCTCTTCGACTTTGCGGGCGCCACGAGTGTCAACGGCTCCGTGCCGCAGCGCCTGCTGCTGCACCGGCAGCCCGGCGCGGTGGTGCTCTTCGTCGGCGTGTACAACTCCGCCGCCTCGCGCGGCCCGCTGACGGGCCTGCTGGAGGTGACGCGCCACAACGCGAGCCGCACGCCCGTCTGTGCCTCCGACAATGCGGCGTGCCAGGCCGCGGCGTGCAAGGGGCACGGCACCTACCGATACGCGAGCGGCGAGCCGCAGTGCAGCTGCGACCGCGGCTGGAGCGACGTGGCGGACTGCGGCTCCCCGAGCTTCTCGAGCCTCTCGCAGATCGTGCGCGCCGCGCAGGGCGTCAACTCGCTGTGCAGCCTGTGCGTCAAGGAGGCGCCGCTGCAGGGCGGGGACATGGTGATCTTCAGCGTGCCGCAGGCGCTGCAGAAGTCGACGGCGCTGCAGCTCACGCTGGCGACGTTCGGCAACTCGAGCAGTGGCGCGATGGGCGGCCGCGGACTGCAGGTGCTCAACGGCAACGGCAGCGCCGCCAGCACGGGCGGCAGCTCCAACTCGTCGGGCGACATCGCGCTGCTGATCGCGGACAGCCTGCCGCGCTCCATCCTCGACTTCTCCGTGATCCAGAGCGGCAGCAGCAGCAGCGGCGTGTACTCTGCGCTGCTGCTCGCCTCGCGCTCCGGCAAGTTCTATGCGACCGTGTACGCGCACACACCGGGCTCCTTCTCCATCGCCTCGCAGCGCAAGCTCGTGTCCGTCACGCCCGCCTCCGACAACTCCTTCGCGGCGCAGGTAGGCCAGTGGCTCGTGAACTCGACGCCCGGCCGCGTCGTGCTGGGCTGCGGCTGCGCGCTGGCGGCGGTGATCGTGCTGATGTGCATCTTCCAGAACTGCACCTCCCGCAGCATCGAGGACCGCATCGACGCCGCGCAGAAGGCCGCGCACCGCGAGACGCTTGCCTTCATCTCCGCGCACGCGCAGCTGTCGAACGCGGTCGCGAAGGACGAGGGCCGCTTCGCGGACAAGCCCGCCCTGAAGCGCATGATGTCGCAGCGCGCGCCCTCCACGCGCCGGCTCGACCTGGTGACCGAGACCGTCGCGCACCGGCTGCCGCGCCAGCTGAGCAAGATGGTGTCCCGGCGCGGGCTGGGCCTCGATGTGGGCACGCCCGCGAACGCCGCCTCGGCATCGCACGGCGCGAGCGGCGCCGGGCGGCTGTTTGGCGCGGGCATGAGCCGTCGGGCCATTCCCATCCTGTCTTCGATGCCGCCGCCGCAGCAGGCGGCGTTTGTCGGCGGCGCAGCCGCGGGCGCCGGCGCCGGGGCTCTGATGGGTGCAGGAGGCGCCTACGGCGGTGCGGCGCCCGCGTACGCGATTCCAGGGATCGGGGGCCCCTCGCCCTCGATGGCGCCCATGCTCGCAACGCCGTACTCCGTCGGCGGCCCCGGGCCCTACAGCAGCCCCGGCGGCGCCTACGGCGGCCCCGCGATGGCGGGGGGCGGCGCCCCTGCGTACAGCATTCCTGGCCTCCACTACTACGCGGGATCGGGCTTCGGGCCCGGCACGCACGGCGGCGCGCCGCCGCCCTTCGGCGCCGCAGGGCTCAGCCCCATGGTTGCGACCGCGCCCCCCGCGGCTGGTGGTGGTGGGTATGCGGGCGGGCCCGGGGACGTGCACTTTGCGGGGGCCAACCCGATGCGCTCTGGCGTCCCGCCGGGCGTTGCGGCAGGCATCGCGCAGCGGATGTCCCCCAGCGCCTCAGGCGCTGCCGCCTCCGCGCATGCTGCATCGGCGGCAGCGGGACCCGAGGACCCGTCGCCGGTCCCGTCGAAGGGACACGGGCATCGCCCCAGCACGACCGCTGCCGCAGCCGCTGCTGCTGCGGCGGCGGCCGCTGCGGTGGCCGCATCGAGCAACGTGGTGGCTGCCGAGGGAGCTGCGGGAGGCAGTGCCGCTGGCGGCAGCGCTGGGCAGCGGCTGTCCACGGCCAAGTCCCCCACCATCATGGAGATCTAAGGCCTGCGCGCGCCGCGATGAGGCTTCCTCCCCCTCGTGGCGGGCGGCCTCCCCGTTGTGGGCGGCTTCGCCTGTGTCTATTTTTTCCCCCTGCATGTTGAGAACGGGCCCATGTGCTGGGCCCTCCGCGTCCGTCATACAGCGCTGCTGCTCGCCGTTGCGCCGGCGGCGTGCATGCCACCTCACTGCTGTCTGTCTCACCTTCCGTTGCGGGCTCCCAACAGGAGCCTCACCCCACCGACCGCGATGTAGCAGCCGGGCTGACAGGGTGTCTGCTCGGGAGCGCGACTGTACGTCAACCGGCAACGCTAGCTGCCGCCACTGGCACGCTGTACGCGGGTGTCGGTATTCTTGCCTGCCTGAGTGTTCGCCCGACGATGTTGCAGCTTGGCAACTTTCAATCTGCCGAACACGCAGAACTCGAGCGGGGACAACGCCCCCACGATCAGGCTTCCGTTGTTGGAGTCGACACCTTGATTGGATACCACCTAGGCCTCATCATTCGTTCACCTGTAACCCTGACCCCATTCAGCAACGCCGAATATTAATCATGACCCTCGACCGAGTTGCCGTTCCGAAGGCAGTTCAAATATACAATCACCGGCATGTTAGCACCAGCAGCACCCGAGCGCTCTGTCGAGTAGCTACTCGGGCTCGTCAGCCCCCACGCGCGCTGCTTTTCAAACTCGAAGTCGCGCCGCTGCGGGAGAGCAACACAGAGCTGACGCTCAGATGCGCGGGGAGGCGGGAGGGAGCGGACGCTCAGATGCGCACCACCTCTACGAGAGCGCGCTCCAGGATGCCAGACGTCACGTAGCCCTCGCCAGCAGCCGCAGACGCAGCCGATGACGACGAGACGGCGGCAGGAACTCCTGCAGGGCAAAAGAAGGGGAACGTCGCAGAGGCACAGCGGAGGTGGGGGTGGGGACAGACATGCGGGATCGCCAGATGGTGGGGCGCTGGGAAGGCATGCGAGGAGGCGTGCACGGCCACAACAGCTAAACAGAGGGCCGCTTCAGCGCCTGTGCGAGTTCGGCGTCACGGGGAGGTGCGCCTGGCAGCGCTCCTGAGCCGCCGCACCCAGCAGCGTCCACGGCGACTCACCGGCCCCATACACGCGCGCGTCGCGCCGCGGGCGGTTCACGGTGATGCGCGCATACGTGCCGCCCACGTTGCCGCGGCACAGGTGGCCGGGGTTGATGGCCAGCGTGCTGCCCACGCCGCGCACGAAGGGCGTCAGCTTCGAGGGCACGAGCAGCACGTCAGGGGAGCAGGGCAACCCAAGGCTCCACATCTGCGACAGCTCGAGCGGCACCGCCGCGTCCGCGACTGAGAAGGTCGAGGGGTCGGAGGGCAGGGGCTTCCCCAGCGCCGCGGGCGGGGCGGGGAACTGCGGGAACATGCAGCGCTGCTCAATGAGGTGCTGTGCGAGGCGCGGCAGCTTCTCGACGCGCGGCCCGCCGCCGGGCACGGTGGGGGCCATACGCGTGGTCTCGTCCCGGTTCAGGTTGAACAGCGGGTCCGTGCTGGTGGCGGAGACGACCAGGTCGCCGACAGAGAAGGTGGCGGGGTTGGGCACCACGTGCACGCGCTGCAGAGCGAGGGGAAAAGGTGCGGGCAGAGGGGAGGGGGGAAGATGTAGGCAGAGGGGAGGGTAGATTATGGATGCAGCGGGGAGGGCGAAGATGCAGACATGCAGAGGGGAGGGCAAACTATGCAGGCAGGCAGTGGGGTGGGATGACAGGTGCGCGTGGCGAGTGGAAGGGGGATTTGTGACAATGGACTGTTGGCATCACGCCGCGCAGGTACAGTGCGCACGAGTGTCACAGCACGCCGCAGCCCCCCGGTGGACACACACAGTCAGCGGCCACCTGCCCGCACGCACCCTGCGCACGTGCGGGTTGCCGAAGAACTTCAGGTCCTCCGCCGTGAAGGGCGGCTGCGGCACCGTGAGCTGGCCGACGACGTCGTTCCACGCCGGCAGCAGCACCACCTGCGTATCCGACAGCTGCGGCTGCGACAGCGCGTCTTCAATCGCGTTGGCGATGCTCTCCTCCCACAGCTCCCGCGCCGTCAGCGGGACGATGCGCCCGTCAGAGGGGTCGTCGGGGTTGGCGGGGACGGAGAGGTTGTGTGCGCGCACGCGGGGGTGCTCGCGCTCCAAGAAAGGGCCCATCTGCAGCGGCGAGGGCGCGGCAAACGTCGCACACAGGAGCGTGACACGTTGAGGAATCGGGCACGCCGCCACGAGACAGCACGCACCAACACGCAGGTCACAGCCAGAGCAGCGCCATAACACACAGCCAGTAGTAGTTGATTGAAAGTTGTATGCGCACGCATCGGTATGGGGCACACGCATCGTAGCATGCACGCGCATCGTTTTCCACACACGCATCGTCTAATGCACACGCATGTTCTGATGCACACGCATCGCATTATGCATACGCATCGCATTACGCACCAGCACGAGGACGTCGGGCGGGTGCGGCGCCGCCTTGAGCTCTGCCAGCAGGTCGACCAGCGGGGTGAAGCCGACCTCCGCGTGCAGGCAGAAGGGCCCAGCCGCCACCCACATGCGCAGCGGCCCCGCGTCGCGCGCCTCCGCTGCGGCGGCGAGCGCCCGCGCGTTGGCGGCGGGCAGACCCGCGGGCGGCGGCACGGCGCCGTGGTAGATCGCCTGCACGCGCATGCGGTCCCCGCGCGCCGCGATGCCCTTGACGGCCACGACCTGGCCCGGGAACAGGGAGTATGCCGGCAGGTCGCCCAGGTCGAGCTGCACGCGGTGCGTGCCCGTCAGCGCCGCGTCCGCAGCCGTCCCCTCCAGAGCGACGGACGTCCCGTTGATCTTGGCGTCCGCCGTCGCGCCCTCCGTCGCCGTCACGACGCGGCCCACGTAGACCACAGGGTTCTGCGACGGCGTGCCCGTGGGCACAAACAGCTCCCCGATCCCGTCGTACGCCGCCGTCAGCGCGTCCGCCAGCTCGCCCAGCCGCCCCTCCAGGTTGTCCGCCCGCTCGCGCTGCGTCGTGAACATGTACCGGAACGGCTCCGAGGCGTTGCGGTCCACGAGAGGCTCCGGCGGCGCGTCGAGCGCTGGCGCTGCTGCTGCTGCGGTGCCGTCGACGGCCATGCCTGCGCCGCTGCCTGCGCCGCTGCCGGTGCCGCTGGCGGAGATGGGGGGCAGGGGCAGGCCCGCTGCCGCGGCTGCGAGCACCTCTGCGGGCAGGTTCAGCTCCGCAATGCCCTGTGGGGAGGCGGGGCTGGATGGCCCGCCGGGGGAGGTGCTGCCCGCACCAGCGGACGCACCCACAGGCGTGCTTGCCGCGGCGCCGGCGGTCGGCCCCGGCGCGACGGGGGACTGCGGCCCCGCAGCGGCCAGCGGGCCAAGAGGGGAGGCGCAGCCGCCGCCGGCAGCAGCTGCGCCCGCACCCGCACCCGCACCTGCAGCCGGCGCAGCAGCAGCGGCGGTGGTCGTACTCGCAGCCGCGGCAGCGGGCACGAGGCCTGCGAGGTGCGCGGAGGAGTAAGTGACGGACAGAGCGCGCGCCAGCGCCTCGGGCTGCGCTGCCGTGACGGACCGCAGCCCCGTGACGGCGCCCAGCAGCTCGACGGACGCGCAGACGAGGGGCAGCGGCAGCGCCGCCGTCAGCTCCGGCCGCACGAGCAGGCTGCGGAGGGGAGGGCGGACAGAAGAGCGGGAGGAGGGCGGGGCGGAACGGTGGCGTGAGGAGGA
>Ga0208629_100211_pt1 | contig 28886 bp, 20 predicted proteins | sample LakWasMet19_HOW5_2_FD_183865 | JGI IMG/M metagenome (GOLD analysis project Ga0208629, IMG submission 183865) | Freshwater sediment methanotrophic microbial communities from Lake Washington under simulated oxygen tension - Sediment Metagenome... | ecosystem: Environmental > Aquatic > Freshwater >... | reverse complement strand
GGACTGCTTTTGCTTCAGCTGTTGTGCGCACTTGTAAATACGTCTCTCCATCACGATCAGGCTGCACTGTTAGCAGCTGGTATACGATGTTCGACAGGTTTGACTCCCCAATTCAAGCCACAGGTCGACAACATAAATTGATAATGAAACGAATCCGATCGTGAGCCAGCTCCACCGCGCGTATCGCTTCCGCTTGTCGACAGCGCCGTTCCAGAAGACCAAGCTTAAGCTCGAGCTGGCGCGACCAATCACGCGAAGACATCGCGACGATAGACTTCGCCAGAGAACGAAAACACTGCCGAGACACGTTCAGCAGTTCAATCCGCCGCCGCGACCAGCTGTATGGGAATGCCGCCCTCCGCATGCGGCTTTACGCGATGCCCAGCAGGGAAGGCAGCGGCTCGCCGCCGCCCTCCTCGATCATCTGGCGAACGACGTCCAGCCCGCCGACGAGCTCGCCTTTGACGTACAGCTGCGGGAAGGTGGGCCAGTTGAACAGCAGCTTGAGGCCCTCGCGCACGCTGGCATCGCTCAGGATGTCGAAGGTATCGAAGCGCAGCACGCCGTTGGCCTTGAGCAGCTGCACCATGCGCTCCGAGAAGCCGCACTTGGGCTCCGCGGGGCTGCCCTTCATGAACAGAAGCACGGGCGCGCGCTTCACCAGTGCTTGCAGGCGCTCCGTGAGCTCGGGGGTCAGGCCGGTGAACGGCGCTGGGGCGGCCACCTCCGCCGCGGCGGCAGCAGGCTTGGGGGCGGACGCAGGGTGAACAACAGCCGCTGCGGCGGTGGGGTCGCGTGCAGGCAGCGCAGCGGCGAGCTCGCCGCTCTCCTTCATCTCCGCCAGGATGTCCACGCCGCCCAGTAGCGCGCCCTTGACGTACACCTGCGGGTACGTGGGCCAGGCGCTCATCTCCTTGAGCCCCTGCCGCACTGCCTGGCTCGTGAGGATGTCTGCAACGGGGGAGGCACGGGAACGAAGACGAGGCAGAGTGGCATCCCTTAAGGCGCAACCATTGCCAGACAAAGTCACGACGCACTGCATACCAACTGCGTTGCATCGGTCCAGCACAGTAGCCGCCTCGCGCACTGCCTGCTGCACCCCGTTGCCTCACCGAAGGAGCCAAAGGACACCCCCGCCTCCTTCAGGATCTCGATCGCCCGCCGGCTGAACTTGCACTTGGGCTCCTCCGGCGTGCCCTTCATGAACAGCATGACGGGGCTGGCGTTGATCAGGCGCTGCAGGCGCTGCGTTAGCGCGTCGAGCGACTTGACCGCCTGACCAGCCGCAGGCGCGTCTGCCTTGTGGAGCCGCTCCACGCGGGACGCCAGCTCAGCCGCGTCGGCGCCTTCCAGCTTATCCACCAGCACCTTGCTCTGCAAATGAGAATGCCGTCGTCATTGCTGCGCTGAAGTGATCTCAGGCAGCCTGTCAACGACCGCGTGGACGAGACCGATTCGGCACAACGCACCTTGAAGAAGAAGAACGAAGGCACAACCGCGAGCTCGAGATGCTCGGCGAGCTCAGACAGATCATCCACGTTGGCCTGCGCACGGGTAGAACAGTGGGCGTGCAGGCGGGGCGGATGAGATGCGTGCTCTTTCGCAGATGGGCTGATTTTGCCGCACACCGACATTCCCGCGAGCGCAAATCACCTTGGCAAACTCGACGCCGGGGTATCGCTCAGCAAGTGCGGTGAACACAACGTCCATTGCGCCGCCAGGCATGCTTGGTTCATGCCACTCCGTGAAACAAAAGAGAACATGGAGCGAACCGATGTCAGACAGGAGCCACGCCGAAAACGCGTCCTCACTCCCGATGGCGGCGATGTTCTTTGGCACACTCGCGTCTGTCATGGTTGCTGGATTGGGTTGGCGGAGGTTGCGGCTGCCGGATGCGTGGACCGTGAGGGGCTGCGGTGAATCAAGAGAAGTGTGGGTCGCGGAAGGAAGCCCGAGGACGGGATCTCGGGGGATATCAGCAGGGTTCAGGAATGATGCCAACTAAGAGCACGACAGCGTGGCTTTACAGCTTAGGGTCTCGCTGCTTTCGCTCGAGATGGCGCGAAAGCGTCAACTTTCATCGAGTTCGATTCCACCATTCATCCGCCACAGCAGCGATCGTGCTTGGTGCCGCATGTCTCCTTTCCTGCGTCCCACCCCGCTTGCTACCCCTCGCCTTGGGGCTGTTCTTGCGTTTTTGAAGCGTGCCTCGCTCACGTGTGGATCATCGTGGGCTGAAGCTGTTTGCCGTCGCTCTGGAAGAGTCTGGAACCACTCAGCACGCGAGATGTCGCACAAAGGCAGCAAGGCGGATGACAAGCGGGCGCAGTGGTGGAGCAGCATCTCCAAGGAGAAGCTGGACGCATTGAGATGGACCATGCTGCACTCGGGTCTGAATGTGGCCGGGCTGCAGAATGATGATGGGTTCACCGGCATCCAAGTGGCCGCAATGTCCGACAAGCCTAAGGCGTTGTTGGTGATCTTGGACATCCTGCGGCAGAAGCGCGAGCTCGCCGAGGCCATTGACGTCCCCACCGATGAAAAGGGCATGTCCCCGCTCATGCTGGCATGCCAGAAGGGCGCTGAAAAGTGTGCCGAGCACCTCATCTACTACGGCGCCTCCTTGACCAAGAAGTCCGAGGCGGGCCTGACGGCGCGTGACTATGCGGTGCGCGGCAAGTACAACGCCATCGCTGAGATGATTGATGAGGAGTTGGGTGTCGGCACCGCTGCTGCGGGTGCGGTCGAGGAGGAAGCTGTTGACGCAGACGGCATGACCTCCACCCAGCGCAACAGGCTGAAGAAGAAGCAGCTGCGTGAGGCAGCCAACAAGGGCATGCTCGCCGCCATCGCGGCTGCGGGCGGCGCGGACGGAGAGGGCGCAGGCGCTGGCTCTGAGGGAGCCGCGGCTGCTGGCGCTGGGCCGGCTGCGGCCCCGCTGCCCTTTGGTATGACCGCCCTGGCAGCTGCCAGGCCCGAGCCCGTTTGGGCGGAGCTGAAGACAGCGGTTGTGGAGAAGCGCCGCGAGCTTACCGTCTCTCATGTCGCCGCTGCGGCCGGCGCGGAGGAAGCGCCCGCCGCAGCGGGCGCTGGCTCTGACGTGCCGGCGGCAGGTGCTACCACGGCTGTGTCCACGGCAGAGCCCGGCTTCATCGACCCCGCGCTGTGGTACCACTCCATCCTCAACCGCCTGGAGCTCCGCGTGCCCGGCCTGACGGTGCTGCCCGACGCCATCGGGCACCTGTCTGCGCTGCAAACCCTCATCCTGAGCCGCAACGCCCTCACCGCCCTGCCCGAGTCTCTGGGCGCCCTCACCGAGCTCAAGTTCCTGGACGCGAGCAGCAACGCGCTGACGGAGCTCCCCGCCTCCCTCGGCAAGCTGCCGAAGCTGGAGGTGCTGGACCTGGCCAACAACAAGCTCACCACCCTCGCGCCCCTCGCGCCCCTCACGAGCCTGGTGTCGCTGCTGGCGGACGGCAACGAGCTCGTGGAGGTGCCCCTCAACTACGCGGGCCTGGTGCGCCTGGAGACCTTGTCGCTGTCGCACAACAAGCTGGCGGAGCTGCCCGAGGAGGTCGGTGCGCTGGGCAACCTGTCCGTGCTGAACGTGAGCAGCAACGAGCTCGTGGAGCTGCCGAGCGGCCTGAGCGAGCTCAAGGAGAAGAAGATCAAGGAGCTCAAGCTGCTGCCGAACCCCTTCGCGGACAAGAAGATGGTGAGTGGGCGCGGCACGCGGCGTGCAGTGGCAGGGCTGTTCTCTTTTTCTCCTTGGGCACTGCTGGCTGGCCCTCGCGCACACCCGGCTCACGTGCTATGTTCTCCCGCGTCTCTTCTTCCATGCAGCTTAAAATCATCAACAGCGACAGGCCTGAGAAGCTGGTGAAGGAGCTGTGGAAGTACCTCGCGGATGCGGCAAAGGGGGGCAAGGGGGGCAAGGGAGGGAAGAAGCGATAGGCGATGCATGCACGGCCTTCGCCGATGCAGATGGCTGCACGCTGGCATGGGAGCTGTGAAGAAGCGGAGTGACAGCCCTAGGATGCGTTGGCGACAACTGACATATTTGAAACCTGCTGCAGTGCGCTCGCGCCCGTGCTCGGGAGTGTACGCGCTCGAGCCGCCGGCGATCCACAGACACTGATGGTCAACTGTGTAGATCGAGCGTTGGGAAAACAATCACGCTCGTGTAAATACCCTGCTTTTGCCTTAGTCAACTCATCACGGTGACGTCGTTTGGGATGGAACCCACTCTTCGATTTCGAGGGTCACAGTCATTTGGGTCGCGCTTTTACTCAGGAAGTCGCGCGGGCGATCCCCTCAATCATTGAAAGCGGAACGTTAGCGCACACTAGGTACGCGGGGACTTGGGTGTTCAAGTGTGGGGTGCCCCCTTATGAAACAGCGGTCAAAGGCAACAGGCAGGGTGACTGACAACTTCCATCAGCAAGGCAGTGCGCCCTGGGCACTGCAAAAATACCCCCCAGATGTCTGGCCTTGGTTCAGCACCGCTGCTCAGCGTCAGCCGGGTGCTCAAAGCAGGAGCAGTGTCGCCGATCAGAAGGCATCGCGGCGCGACGTTTGGGTTTGAGGTGAGCTGGAATGCGACACTCTGGCCGCCCTGTCGTTCCAGCGCTCGCCCAGCCGCTTGATAAGGTGGCGCAGCTATGGGCTGTGCATCACATGCCCAGACCGCCTCAATAACGGCCAGGGTGCCACGCCGTCCGAAGTAGACGGAGCCCCGCCCGGACCTGCAGCGAAGCACCTGCCATCCCTCGGCTTGAGCAACTGGCATTTCCCCCTCGTATCTCGCGGCTTTGCACTGTGTTGGCCGCGGCCGTGCCGCCACGCGCAGCTGCATGTTGTGTCCAGCGGGATGAGTGAATGCATTCGAAGCCTGGCCAGAAGCACTCTCGCAAACAGCCCGCAAACCGCGGGCCGAAGCGAGTACGAGGGGCAGCGATGAACCCACGGGTCGGTTCGGAGCCAATACAGAACCACGGCGATCACGTCTGGCTGGAATCCGGCCTTCGCTGCTGCCCATCCCAAAAACTCCCATGCTTCCACCGCAAGAAACCAGTTACTCAGCACGGCACCCGCACGATGCCGGGCGCTCACGTCTCGTGCGGAACTTCTCGCGACAACCACGACGCAGGCGTCCCTTGCCAGCCAGCCCAGGCATGCAGCGGCTCATCCTCCTCGCCCTCGCTCTCGCCGTGCGGCTGCTTGGCGGCTTTCGGCCCACCGTACACGGCTTCCACATACACGCAGCCCAGCACCACGGCCAGGATGGCGAGGGCGGCAACGATCCCAACAACCACGGGCGCCGTCCACGACACGATCATGAAGATGGACAGCGGGTGGTACAGCTGCGGGTTACACGGCTCTGAGCCCGGCTCTGCCTGCTTCATTCTGGTCCAGAGACCATCACCGTAAAGCAGCACCGAGCCCCATATCTTTATCCCAAGCCAGCCAAGCAGCAGCGTGGCCAGAAAGCACACGGAACAGAGTGCGGCTCCGACTGAGCACGCCCACCAGGGCCCTTGCCGCGGCTTCACGTCCATGAAGCAAAACGTCAGGATGATCAGAAGGCAGACGGCTGCAAACACGGAAGCTGCGCCGTCCACGCGCGCATACAAGACCAACGGCGCTTCGCATGCCGCCTGAGCGAATCGGGAGGCCATCCAGAGGAGCCACCCACCCGCGGCAGCGGCGATCATGGTCAACGATAGGAGACAACAGTGTCGAAGCATCGATTGCGACGCCCCACTCCGAGATTTGACTACGCCCTTTCGGCGGCGGTCATCTCCACTGCTCATTTCCATGGGGAATAAGCGCCGCAGCTACTCAGGGCGACATGGGGTTTGAAAGCGTCGCAATCTGAACCACAGCGCAACTGCGGCGCAAGAGTTTCAGAGTGAGCGGCCGGGCTCGCCACTACTCAAGATGAGCAAATGTGAGAGTTTCTGACTCATGTGCCCTGGAGGCCTGACGGTGGGGCCACACCACGCCGTACTTGTGTTTTAGAGCGCTCGTTTCAAAATGCACCTGCGTCAGTCTGTTCTCGTTGTTGAGCGCACGCGCGCGACGCTCGGAATCTAGGGACGAGCGGTATGCTGTACAAGTGCTGTGTTGTGCGCAGAATACTATCTCTATCTGCTCGGCCTCGTGATTCGCCATCCATCATGGACGATATCGCTGCCACGGCTCGTCGGGCCGGGCAGCAGCTGGCGCAGACCTCGCCAGCCGTTAGGAATGGTGTGCTGCTTGCCATCAAAGAGGCGCTGGTCACTCACGCCGCTGACGTGATTGCTGCAAATGCGAAGGACATGGCGGCAGCTGCGGCCAGCGGTTTGGAGTCGGCAGTTGCCAAACGGCTGATCCTCGATGCGGGGAAAATAGACGGGTTGATAGTCGGGTTGCAACAGCTGATCGAGCTCCCAGATCCAATCGGCGTTGCTTCCATGCACAGACAGCTTGCCGACGGACTGATTATGCGGCGCGTTAGCTGCCCTTTGGGTGTACTGTGCATCATCTTTGAGGCCCGGCCAGAAGCTGTCATCCAGATCGCCTCTCTCGCCCTCAAATCAGGCAATGCCTTGATCCTCAAGGGCGGCAAGGAGGCGATGTACTCGAACGAAGCCCTTGCAAAGCTCGTGCGCGATGCGATCGCATCCGTGGAAGGGCCGACTGGATCCGCAGACGTCCGCGTGCCGGTCGATGCAGTGCAGCTCGTCACTTCGCGGGAGGATGTGGCGGAGCTGCTGAAGCAGGACACGAACATCGATGTGAGTGCACTCATGCGCCGAGGATGTTAAAGGCGGCAGTGCAGTGCGGCACCTGCCGAATGGTGGCGCGAACCATGCGCCGCTGTTCATTGGGCTCCCCGGCTTGCAGCTCGTCATTCCCCGAGGCTCCAACAAGCTGGTGCGGGACGTCAAGGCGGCGACGCGCATCCCTGTGATGGGGCACGCGGACGGCGTCTGCTCGGTGTTCATCGACCGAGCCGCTGCGCCGGCGAAGGCGGCAGCGATCGCGGTTGACAGCAAGACAAACTATCCAGCAGCGTGCAACGCCGCGGAAACGCTGCTCGTGCACGCGGCAGCCCTGTCGACGGTGAGGAAGCTCGCCCGGTGCAGGACATAGAACAACAGGCAGCGGTTTGGACGTCGCGTCGTGTCCGTCGCCCCACTCCTCCTCCTTCCGTCCTTCGTTCCATGACCCTTCAGGTGTTCCCGATTGTCGCGAGTGCTCTGCTCGCTGCGGGCGTAACGCTGCACTGCGATGAGCTCACCCTGCCACTTGCAACGGCGGCGCTCGAAGCTCTTTCAACTGCGTCGGATGATGCCGCAGGTGCCGCCGGCGCGCCCGCCGCCCCTGCTCTCGGGAGCGTGGTGCAGGCGCAGGAAGCGGACTGGACCATGGAGTGGCTGTCGCTGCACATGTCCGTCAAGGTCGTGGCGGGTGTGGCGGAGGCTGTCGTGTGGGTCAACGCACACGGCAGCCACCACACTGACGTCATTGTGACGGAGGACGCCGCAGCCGCAGCCGAGTTCAGCGCAGGCGTAGACAGCGCAGGCGTGTACCACAACGCCAGCTCGCGCTTCGCTGACGGGTACCGATACGGCTTCGGCGCGGAGGTGGGGATCAGCACCAACCGCATCCACGCCCGCGGGCCCGTGGGTCTGGAGGGTCTGATGACGTACAAGTACGTGGTGGCGGGCGATGGGCACTGCGCCGCGCAGTTCGCCGCAAAGCCCGGCGCCGCGACCGTGACCGTGGCGGGGCAAACGCTGCCAGCCCTGAGCTACCGCCACGAGGACTTGCCGCTGCACTCCAGTGCTGGAACTGCGGCTGCCGGAGCAACCGGAGCGGCCGCTGCCGGCGCCGGCGCCGGCAGTCGGTGAGGGCAGATGGTAGGCGAGCGCAACTGGAGCATGCCACGCTCCTCCACCTGGGAGCCGACGTGTCAAGCCGAGGCGAGCCCTGCGGCGCCGCCCTCGGCTTCCAGCACCCGCCGCCGCACCGCAGCCATGAGTACAGGTGAGCAGCGACAGCATCCGCCTATCCCCCACGCGCCCGCTGCTCGCCACCGCACAGCAAGCCGCGGGAATTCCTCTTCTGATGGCGTGCTGTCTGCGCCGGCGACGCACAGCGGATCCTCTGCTGGCCGCGCCTCCCACTCGCCGCTGGCGGCGTTCCATACCTCTCCGCGGTTTGGGTACACCACAATGCGGCGCCGCGGCGCGGAGGGCCGCCCGGCTGTCGGTGACGCGGCGGCCGCATCTGCTTCCCCCCGGGCCTGCGTGTGCGACGCCATGGTCGCGATGATGCCCTCCACGATGGAAGGGTGCACGCAGTTCGCCCCCACGGCCACGACCTGCCGCGCAGTCGGGTCAGCGGCGTCAATCGCCGCCAGGGCGTCTACGATCGGCTCACCGCTCACCAGCCGCGAAGCATCCTTGCACGAGAGGCTGATCCACGCGCGCGCGCCAGGGAACTCGTCGCGCAGCATGCTCGCGATCGCAGCCACCTCTAGCACGCACGGGATCGTTTCGAAAGCCAGCAGGCCCACGCCGGCCTCCAGCAAGGCCCGGGCGCGTGGCGCGTGGAAGTCGCGGATACTCTCGCAGGACTGTCGCAGCTCGCGCGTAATGGGAAGCACTGGCGTCGCATCGCCCGCGGGCGCCAGCCCGTAAGCACCCGTGTACTCTGAGCCGTCGTGGAACGCTGCCCCAAGCGGTCCGATGCTACCGGCCACCACGTGCGGACCCTGCGCGTTGACAGGTGCCGGCAGCTCCCTCACGGCGGACAGCGCACAGGCCGCACCACGCAGCGCGAGAGTTTGCCAGTCGCTCACGCCCTCGTGCTCGCACCCCTCCTTGCTCAGCTGGTAGGTGCCAGTTTCCACGATGTTTGCCCCTGCGTGAAGGAACGCAGAGTGAACATGCTCCACCTCCGCAGCGTGCTCGAGCAGCATTCGGGCTGACCACAGCGGTGTGTTCAACTCGAAGCCCCTCGCCTCCAACTCTGTAGCGAACCCGCCATCGAGAAAGATCGGGCCTGCAGACCGGAGCAGATTGTCCACAGCGGTCGACTGAGACATCTCCCCGTCAGACGATTTTCTAGAAGGCCATGGAGCTCCGACGGCCGCAAGTCAATCGACAACGTCAAACTGAACTCGAGTGACAGCAGGGGCTGCAGCGTTGCGCCTTCACGCCTCGACGACCGTGTGCTGAAATCAACGCGTCGCTGACGCCCATGACACTGTGTCACAGACTTGCCCGATCCCGCTGGCAGATGAAGTCTGAACGGGCGCTGGGCAGATTTCTGATAACCTAGCCGAGTAGGACATTCAGGCAGGAGCGTAAGCGCAATATGGCTGCATGTTTACACGAAATTCGAAGCCAAATATTGCAGAGCAGCGCTGATTAGTGTTCTGACGTGGCTTGGAACACCGCGACACGCGTCCAGTGTTTGGGCACATTTTGGCGCTTGGCGACGCGATGTCAATCATTCCTTTTCAACAAGGCTCGTCCTCGGAGCTTGTACGCCATGCATTCGTGTCAACTGCCGATTCAGACGATGCTCTTTCGCGACGACAGAGCTCCATCACTCAGGTTCGTGCACGGAGAACGTTAGCGTCCGTGTGCAATCGCCGCTTCTCGTGGGGCGAGCTTTCCGCTCCCAATGCATGCCCTTGTGACTGCCATGAGCTACGCACCCAATGGACGCGCTTTCCTTGCCATGCAGGTGATATCGTGCGGTGGAGGATCGGACTTCGGCCTACTCATGCGCCCTGACGAGCTTGAGGGCGTACCTGATCCCCGCCCCAAACCTGTGCCAAAGTTCCAAAATCGCACCGCGGTCGACATCTCCGCCGCTTCATTCTCTTCAGCTGTCCTCACTGAAACCAACGAGGTTTTCGTGACGGGCCTCAACGACGAGGGCCAGCTCATCCCGGAGGATGCAGAAACTGAGGTGAGACAGGTGTGCGTGGCACGACGGATGTGGGCAATCAGCGTCTCTGGGGTGGACCCTGTGTAAGAGCAGCATATCCTCAGTGGGTAGATCGCGAGCGTCCACCACCCCTCGCCAACTGCCCTGCTCTCCCAACACCGCAGATTGTCGTCGCTCCCACGCTGGTGGAGAGCCTGTCCACCCAGCGCATCGTCTCTGTGGCGTGCGGCGACCGCCACCTGGGTGTCTTGAACGCGAGCCAAATTCCCCTGACCTTGGGCTCGAACGAGCACTTCGCTCTGGGGCACTCGGATGATAAGCCGACGCCGTACCGGCTGCCGCCGCGAGCTCCACGCGGCCTCGGCTCCGCCAAAATCGTGCAAATAGCCTGCGGTGCCACGCACAGCTTGCTGCTCAGCAGCGGGGGCCAAGTGTACAGCATGGGCAGTGGCGTGCGAGGCGCATTGGGGCACGGCAATCGCGACGATTGCCGAGAGGCGACGCCCGTGGCAGCGCTGGCGTGCGTGCCGGTGCGTCAGGTGGCGGCAGGGGACAACTTCAGTGTAGCGGTCAGCGCCACCGGCCTGGCGTACTCGTGGGGCTTCAACAAGACAGGTCAGTGCGGTCTGCCCGTGGAAAAGTATCCGCACGCCGCCTGCGCGCCTGTGCGTGTCTCCGGCATCCCTGAGCTGCTGCAGCACGTGGCGTGCGGAGAGGCCCACACCATGTGGGTGTCACGCAGCGGCCGCGTGTACGCAGCGGGAAGGAATGACTGCGGGCAGCTGGGAGTGGGATTCCCAGGCGACACCTCGCTGCTGAGCCCAGGCGCTGCTGCCCACCTGCACTCGGCAGGCTCGCGGCATGCGCTGTTGGAGACAGACAGCACCGCCACCCCAGCCGCCGTCGCCGCAGCCGCGGGGGCATCGACCACTGGTGCACCCACGCCGTCCGCTGGGAGGTCTGGCGTGTCTCACACGCCGTTCCTGGACGTGCCGACGCTGCTCTTGCGGCTGCAGGAGCTGCGCGTGCGAGAAGTGGCGTGTGGCCGGCGCCACACGCTGTTTCTTACCGCCGATGGCTCGCTCTATGCGTGTGGCGACAGTAGAGAGGCCGCCACCGGTGTGATGTTGCCGCTTGATGTCGATGCGTCTGCCAGCTTGGAGGCGGTTGGGGTGGCGGACATCGAGACGGCCAAGCCTAGTAACGACACCGCAGAGTCAGCGTCTGCCATGGAGCCCGGCTCTGGCTCAACAAGCCCAGCTCCCGCGGCGAGCAAGTCTGCTGATGCTGCCGGGGCCGTCCCACTCGCTGCAGCCCCGAAGCCCGTGCCTCTCCTGCCTGGCCTCCGCAAGGTGGGAACCTTCAGCGGGCTGTCCTCGACCCCGAGCAGCTCGTTCGCACCGTCATCAGCCGGCGGCGGCTTCGGGAGCTCGGGGCGGCAGGAGTCGTGGGGCGCCCTGGCGCCCGCGGCACTGATCGCACGGGCCGCATCAGCGCCCCCGCAGTCCACCCAGTCCCTCCCGGGCGATCGCCCGGGCCGCACCGGCTCCTACAGCCTGGTGACCGCAGAGGAGGCCGAAGCCCTGCGCCAGGTGGCGTGCCTGCAGTCACCCCTCGTCAACATGGACCTCGCCTTCGCGCGCGCCGGCTGCCTGTGGGCACCAACGAGGATCCCCGGCCTCTCTGGCATCGGTATCTTCCGCATCGCGGCAGGCGGCGACCACTCGCTCCTCCTCCGCGTCACCAAGGGCAGCGTCCTGTCCCTTCCGCCCGGCACGCTGCAGCCCTCCGCCATGCCGGTGACGGATGCGGCGGCGCTGCAACGGCTGGCGCGCGAGGCGAGCAGCAGCCAGCACTTTGTGGCGCTGAAGCGGTGCATCCGGGAGGTGTTCGGGTCAGCGGGCAACCTGAACGCTTCATTCCTTGTGCCGCCCGCCGAGGATGTGACTGCCGCCGCTGCGCGAGAGAGCGGGTCTGCTGCACCAGCCCTGCTGGTTTTTCAAGCAGTGGCGCCGACGAGCGGCCCGTGTGCCCTGCCGCGCAGGGACGCAGGCGGCGGTGCTCCCCACAGCCGCGGCCAGTCCGCACCCACCTCTGATGTTCCCGGGATGCTGCTGCCAGCTGGAGCCGGTGCTGGGTCTTCGGGCGCGGGCATGGCAATTGATGGGCAGGTGTCACCAGCGCTCGAGAGTGCCAGCACTGGTGCAGGCGGGGCCTCGGTACCGGCATCTGCCGCAGCTGACGCCACAGAGCCGGCGATAACTGCGGTCGCTGCTCCTGCCGAAAGCCCCTCCGCCGGTGCCTCCGGCCCACCTTACGCGCAGCCGCCGCCTGCGAAGAGGCGGGCGCTTGATGGCGAGCGCACCGCGGAGGCAGCAAGCGGAGCCGGTGCAGGCGCTGCCGACCGGCCAGCCGCTCAGACTCGCGGCGTGTCAGGCAGCACCGCCGCTGATGGCGCAGCCGCAACAGTGGTGATCGCCCCTGCGAACACGGGGCCTGCCGTCCCCGCAGCCACCTACCTCAAGAAGTCTGGCATCGATGTGCCTGCGCTGGAAGCGGCGTATTCCGCGGTGCTCGGCACGTTCGATCCGGATGTGACCTCGGAGCTACTGCGCGCGCACGCCAACTGTGTTACCCAAGTGACTGCGGCCGCTGGTCGGCTGCAAGAGGCGGATGGTCTGCGCTGCATCCTCACAACGCTGCTCTCGCCCGTCAACTCCAAGGCGACCGTGTCCGCCAGCTTCGTCGCCAAGCTGTGCGCAGCAATCCTCGCGCTGCCACAGGCCTCCCGTGACCTGTTGGTGGACTGGGTTGGCGCTGACGTCCCGCCAGCCCTCTTCGCGTCCCGCCTGGTGGGCATGCTGCAGTCGCACCTGTCCTACCACCTCAAGCACATCATCAGCGGGCAGCCGTACGCCACCTTCGCCACGGTGCAGCTCGGGACTTACGACCCCGTCGCAGCGCCCGGGGGCTCGGTACCATCGGCGGGCGCTGGGGGCGCTCGTGCTGCATCTGCTGCGAGCGGCTTCGCTCCCGGTTTCCTGCAGCGCCACCCGCCACACCACCCGCAAGCATCCCCACCACCCGCGGATCACGGGCCGGCCAGCTCAACCTCCGACGCGGGTGCCGCGGCGGGCAGCGGCGGCGGTGCGAGCGACGGGAGTGGAGGCCCTGGCTCGCCCTTCTTTCCTGCTGGTACAGTGCTTCTTACCACGCTGGACGGCCGGGTCATCGGCACGATCCCGCCAGAGCTGGCTGGGCTCGGCGGCGCCACGCTCGGCAGTGGTACTGCTGCAGCGGGTGCGGGTGCACCGCGAGGCCCACCCGGAGCAGGCACCAGCGCACCTGCGAGTCGCGGGGGCGGCGCCTCGGCATCGGCTGGTGCCGGGCCCGGGCGACCTGCTCCCGCGGCTACGGGCCGCTCCGCCGCATGCCCCGCGCCTACCTTTTCCGTTCGTGATGTCCCTATCTCCCACCTGTACGCGCTTGAGCTGGTGGTACGGGTGCTGCGCCTGCTTTACAACCTGAACGAGCGGCTGGGCCAGGAGGCACAGGCTGCCCTGCTGGATGCCACGGCAGAGGGGCAAAGCGTCGTGGCTGGCATCCCCTCCGACACCGCCGCTGCAGCCGCTCCCGCAGGTGCTGGGGCGGGGGCCGGCGCCGCCGCTGCGGCGGGGGCAGGCGGGTCCACCGCGCACGCGGCCTCCGGCTCCTCCAAGGACTGGTCGCTGTCGCAGGCGCCCCTGGGGATGAAGGTACCGCCGTCTGCCTTCTATAACGCGGACATGCAGGGCATCCCAGACGAGGTTCTGCAGGCGGACTACAGGCGCTGGGCGCAGGCCGGGTACAAGCGCACGCTCGCCTCCCCCATCATCCTGTGCGGGTACCCCTTCCTCTTCGACGCGTCGACCAAGCGCCGGCTGCTCATGTTTGAGAGCCAGATGCGCCAGCAGAGCGAGGCGCAGAATGCCATCGCGCGCTCCTTCCTGCTCGGCGCGGAGTCGCCGTACCTGATTCTGTCCGTGCGGCGCAGCAACCTGATGAGCGACACGCTGAACCAGCTGGTGGCGCAGCCGGCCTCCGCCATGCGCAAGCCCCTGCGCGTGGTGTTTGACGGGGAGGAGGGCATTGACGAGGGGGGCCCGCGCCGCGAGCTGTTCCAGCTGCTGATGAAGGAGGTCTTCGACGCAAAGTACGGCCTCTTCACCTACCACGAGCGCACGCGCGAGTTCTGGTTCAACCAGAGCGGCATCCCCGGCAGCGAGCGCGAGTACTTCCTGGCGGGGCTGCTGCTGGGGCTGGCCATCTACAACAGCGTGACGCTGGACGTGCACTTCCCCCGCTTCCTGTACAAGAAGCTGTTGGGGGTGGCGAGCGGCAGCCTGTTCGACCTTCATGACGTGAACCCAGAGCTCGCCTCGGGGCTGGAGAAGCTGCTGGCATACGGCGGGGAGGACGTGGAGGACGTGTTCTGCCTCAACTGGGAGGCGGCCTACGAGGCGTTCGGAGAGCCGCACACCGTGGAGCTGTGCCCTGGCGGGAAGGAGAAACCCGTAACTGCTGCCAACAAACGCGCCTACGTCGCCGCGTACGTCGACTGGTATCTCAACAAGAGCATCGGCGCGGGTTTCAAGGAGTTCTCGCGGGGCTTCGTCAGCGTCATGAGCGGCCCCGCCCTCATGCTGTTCCGTCCCGAGGAGCTGGAGCTGCTGGTGGCCGGCACGCCGCACCTGGACTTCAAGCAACTGGAGGCCGTGGCCACGTACGATGGCGGCTACCACGCGGCACACCCCACCATCAAGGCTCTGTGGCGCACCATTCACTCCATGACGCACGAGCAGCAGAGCAACCTGCTGATGTTCTTCTCCGGGTGCGGCAAGGCGCCCGTTGGCGGGCTGGGGAAGCTACCCTTCAAGGTGCAGCGCGCCGGGCCCGACAGCGACCGGCTGCCCACCGCCAGCGTGTGCTTCGGTATCTTGCTGCTCCCCGAATACGACAGCGAGGCCAAGCTGCGGGAGAAGCTGCTGAAGGCGATTGAGGAGTGCCACGGCTTCGGCCTGAAATGAACTGTGTGCGAGCCTGAGGGCTATAGCTAGCGTAAGGGGGCGGCGGACATGAATACCATGCACACTCATGTACTGGGCCTCGCGGCCTGCCAAGGCTCCGCACGTGCACAGGCCAGCCGCGCGCCTAGGTGTCCGAGTGGCTGTTCTAGATCTGCGCATCAACACGCCCATGCACATGTGTCTGCAGCTCAGTTCAAGCCCTGTCGATGACACCGTGACGTGCACGGGCGAGCGCGGCGTTTTGCTGCTTGCAGCGCTGCGCAGCTGCAGTCTGTGCGCGGCGTGCATATGAGTTGACGTCGAATTCATATTCGATCTCAAGCGTTCGCGATACTTCTCGAGCGCACTTAATGGCCCATTACCCATGTGTCCACAGCTAGAACTTCAAAGGCGGCGCAACAACTAGCTGCAGCTGCTCAGCACGTGCCGCCGCACGCAGACTTGGGAGCACACACGAATCAAGTGCCCTTTTGACGCGTGCTAGCTTGCGGTGCAGACGAACGCGGCAGCGAGCGAGTGCGAGCCGTGGCTTCGGCTGCGGCCCTGCGAGGTCGCTTCTCGATTGCAGCGACACTTTCCGGATCAGTAGCAGGAACGGCATCCGCAACAGCAGCTGCTTTGCGTTTCCGCCCGCTCTTCAACGCAGGCTCGGGCGCGTCGGCGGCTTTGACGTCTGCCACCGGAGCCGATGCGGCCGCGGCTTTCTTTGCTGCGGCTGTAGATCTGCCCCTGCTCGCAGGCTTGCCAGTGCTAGACGTAAGGCCTGCTGCTGAGGCGGGCAAAGCAGCCGGCTTGGCTACCATGTCCTTGACGGGCCGGAAGCTGCGGCGGTGGATGTCGCAGGGGCCGTGCTTGTAGATGGCGGCAAGGTGCGCGGGAACGCCGTACCCCTTGTGGATAGCGAACCCATACAGCGGGTAGGTCGCGTCGTAGGCGCGCATGAGGCGATCACGGGTCACCTTCGCAATCAAGCTCGCGGCGGCGATGCTATACACCTTGCTGTCACCCGCGATGACGGGCTCGGCGCACTTGATGCCAGCCGGCGGCGCCGGCAGCGCGCCTGCTCCGGCACTCGACGACGAGGCGGAGCCAGCCCCTTCGTGGGCAGCGCACCAATCCTCTACCGCAGATACAATGCGGGGAGGTACCTTCGGCCCGTCGATCAGCACGTAGAGAGGGTGCGTGCGCTTGAGTGCCCGGAGCTTCGCCTGCACCTGCTCGACGGCGTCGGCCATACCCTTCATAGTGGCCTGCAGAATGTTGATCTCGTCGATCACATCGCGCTCAATCACTGACACGCCATAGACCAGCTGTTTACAGCCGACCAGCTTTTCGAACAGCGCCTCCCGCTCCTCCTCCTCCACAGTCTTGCTGTCGCGAACTCCGAAAATGGGAATGCTCGCCAGATCCAGCACGGCGACGGCGGCAGCCACTACCGGGCCCGCGAGCGGGCCACGCCCAGCTTCATCAACGCCCACACACTGAATGGCAGCGGAGTGCGTCGCGGTGAGGCTGAGCTCCCTAGCTAACGGCAGCGTCGGAGGCTCTGCAGCAGCGGCGGCGACGGTCGTTGATGCTTTCCCTTTCTTCGGCGGCATCGTACTGAGTCCGCAAGAAGCAGCTCGGCACGCAGGGCTGCCGCAAATAAGCACAAGCGCGCGTGGCAGCACCAACAACCTCGCCCGAACAGCTCCCAACAGTTTCGCAGTCGACGTGAGAAGGAGAGAGAGGTGTCCGATGAAAGAGCGTGGGGCAAACAGTAGCAAATTGGGTTCGAAGGGGATCATGCCGCAGATTCTGACAACAAAGCCCCCTTCTCCGCGGATCGCATTTCAATGCACGAGCGGCGTCCGTCTGCAAACTGATGGTCAGTGACGGATTCCCGCGCTCAAGAGCGTGCGGCTGCCAGCGGCGCTGCCTGTACAAACTGAACACTTCCGCGACCCGGCAAAATGCTGCGCAAGCGCCGCACCAGCTTCGACGACACGGACGTCGCTCCGCAGTCAGGTGCGCCTTTTCTTCGGATGCGCCCGCAGCCTGCGGACCTCGAGCCCTGGTGCTACCGTTGCCCCCTCCTGTGCTGGTAGACCATTTGAATGCAGACTCGAGCTTGGCGCGGAAGGCGTTGCAGCGGACGAACTCGTTCGACAAGCTATTGAAGAAGCAGCGAGGTCGGTGCGGAAAGAGTCATGCAATCACACAGCATCGTCCCTGATTGCACTGACCTCTCCCCGCCACATCCGAGTCATCGAGCTCTGCTCTGTTCGACTCATTTTTGCTGCACTTCCGCCCGCAGGCGACGATGCAACCAAGCGGTCGGCGCCAAGCAAAGACGATTCTTGGAAGATGCACGCGGCTGTGAGGCCAGTGTCGGCGGCCGCCGGGGCCGGATCCGATGGTGTCGCCTCGTCGTTGGTTGCTACATCCTCTGATGCTGCTGCGGGCGCGGGTGGACCGGCCGGGGCGGCCGATTCCGTCGCTTCGTCGGCAGCGGCTGCGGCGCGGCGCAAGAAGACCAACTATGCTGGCCTCGCCAACCAGGGCGCCACGTGCTATATGAACAGTCTGCTGCAGACTCTGTTCATGACGCCTGAATTTCGTCGCGTGCTGTACACGTGGCGGTACAACAAGGATTCGGACGACGAGCCTGCGGACTGTATCCCGTACCAGCTGCAGCTCCTGTTCGGGCAGCTGCAGCTCACGGAGCAGCGTGCCATCACCACCACGGTGTGTCGCCCGGGCCGAACGGCTGCGCGCAGGCTGTGGCGGGGCAGGGGGACGCTGCTGAGAGCAGCGCATCAGCGGGGCGCGTCACTCGCCTGCCGAGCCGGGCAGTCGCATCGGGGCACCCTGCGCAGGGCATGCGCTGTGAGGGCAGTCGCCGATGCAGCCCTCTTCGCGGACAACCGAGGCAGCCGTGTGACAGCGTTGGGCGCTCCCTCGCTGGGTCAGCCGCGCAGGGCGTGCCCGTCGGGCTGCGAAACCGCGAGGGTGCCTCTCCCGCCTGTTTCAACTCTTGCGCCCCATCCACCACCCTTCCCGCCACACCACACCACACCGCCCTCCCCCTCTCCCTTCTCGCAGGCGCTGACGCACTCCTTCGGCTGGACGGGCCGCGACTCCTTCCAGCAGCACGACGTGCAGGAGCTGGCGCGGGTGCTCTTCGACGCTCTGGAGCGCTCTCTCGCCGGCACGCCCAACTCGCAGCTGGTGCGTTGGCTGCGGAGAAGGGGAGGGGAGGCTCTGCTCGAGCACCCGCGAGGCGGGGGGCTGCGAGCGGCGGCGTGTGCAGCGCGAGACTGGCCCTGCCTTACCTACCTGCCCTGCCTTACCTACCTGCCCGCTGACCGCCGCTCACGACCACACCTGATGCTGGAGTGCGCTCTACTCCTCGTCGTGCTCCCACGTACCCGTCCCCTCCCCCCTTCCCCCGCCCCTGCCCACAGGTGAACGACCTGTTCAAGGGCACGCTGCACGACTTCGTGCGCTGCGAGGAGTGCGGCAGCGAGCGCCGGCGCTGCGACTCCTTCCTGGACCTCTCCCTCGTCATCAAGCCCTTCGGCGCCGACAAGGCCGTGGGCAGCGTGGAGGAGGCGCTGGACCTGTTCGGGCAGACGGAGGAGATGGACGGAGACAACAAGGTCGAGTGCGCGGCGTGCGCGCGCCGCACCAAGTCCGTCAAGGGCCTCCGCATCGGCCAGCCGCCCTACCTGCTGCAGCTGTCGCTCAAGCGGTGCGTGCTGACTCACTCGCTCGCGGGTCGGCGTGCTGCCGCGGCACTGCGTGCCGGCGCACCTCCGCGACTGCAGGGTGTGTGGCACCTGTGGTCCGCTCTCGCCTACCGCTACCCGCTGCCTCCCTTGCTTGCCGTCCCCTCCCCCTCCCCCTCTCCCCTTCCCGCCGCAGCTTCGTGTTCAACTTTGAGAGCATGGCCCGCGAGAAGCTGAACGACTGCGTGACCTTCCCGCTGCTGCTGGACCTCAACAAGTACGTGGGCAGCGCAACCTCAGCCATCACGCTGCCGCCGCCACCCCCCGCTGCGGCCGCTGCCGCACCCGCAGCAGGCGCCGCGTCGGGCGGCAGCGGGCGCAAGGAGACGCACGAGATTGGCGTGGGCGGCGACGAGCCCATCGACGCGCCTACTGCTGCCGGCGCAGGCGCGTCTGTCTCCGCCTCGGGTGTGGACTACCGCGCCCTCGGTGCAGAGCTGAGCAGCGGCGGCGCGAAGGCGGACGGCGCCGCTGCAGCGACTGAGCTGGAGCTGGACCCAGAGCTGCAGCTGCTGCTGCGGGAGAGCGGGGCCGCTGCGGAGGGGGCGCCCGCTGGGCCGCTGCGCTCCGAGCCGGGCTCCCAGTTCGAGGACATCTCGTTCGATGTGGCGCCGCCGGTGAGGGACGATGCGGCCGCCAAGGCCGGCCGCGGTGTCGGCGCGCCCTCCGACGATGCGGACACGGACGGCGACGAGGAGGAGGGGGCGGTCAGCACTGTGGGGGGCATCGCAGGCGTCGCCTGCGACCTCGGCCTCGGCGCGAGCGGTAAGGCTGGCAACGGCGCCGCGGTCTCCGCGGCGGATGCCTTCGGCGGTGCGGGCGTGGCCGGGGTGGAGGGGTCGGCAGACGACACTGAGGGGATGCCCCCGCTGGAGCCTGCCTCCGGGGAGGGGTCGGGCGCCCGGGGCCGCCGCGGCGGGCAGGTGGATGCGGACGGCATTCGTGTGTATGGGGTCGATCCTGTAGGCGACGCTGCTGCAGGGGGCAGCAGCACCGGCAACGGCAAGGACGATGCCGACGCCATGGCCGCCTTCTTCGAGGACCCCTACGCCCCTGCAGCCCCGGAGAGCAACCCATGGAAGACAGGCGCGGCCGCGACGGCTGGCGCAGGCAACCCGTTCGGCACCGGCGCTGCCGCAGCGACTGGCGCTGCGGCGGCAGGCAGCGCCGCTGCCTCCGCGGCGCCCCCGCCGCCCTCCCTCGCGCAGCAGGCGGCCACCCTGCTCTCCACCCGCGGCCCCTACATCTACGAGCTGTATGGCGTGCTGGTGCACTCGGGGGGCGCTGCGGGCGGGCACTACTACGCGTACGTGAAGGACCTGGAGACGGACAGGTGGGCCCAGTTCAACGACTCCTCCGTCACCACCGCTGACCTGAAGGAGGTCATGGGCGCTGCGGGCGGCCCCGTGCGCAGCGCGTACTCCTCCTACACCTACACCTCCTCCGCCAACGCGTACATGCTCATGTACAGGCAGGTGCTGCCGGGGGCCTACGTGGAGCTGGCGTGCAGCGTGCCCGCGGAGGCACTGGCGGAGGGGCAGACGGAGCTCAACCTGGGAGTCACGCTGGAGGAGGTCGCCGCCCGGGCCGCAGAGACCGCCGCCGCTGCTGCAGGCTCAGGCGCGGTTGAGGAGACTGCCGCAGGCGCTGCAAGCGCGGCTGCCGCGGTCCCTGCAGCGCCGGCGCAGGGCGAGGCGCCGCATGACAGCGCTGCCGCTGCCCCGTCCGATTCTGCGGCGGCGCCCAGCGACGGCCCCAGCGCTGCCCCTGCTGCTGAGCCCGGCAAAGCCACGCGGGCCATCACCATCCGCATGTCCCGCCTCTTCCCCGCGGACGCGGACGTGCCGCCCTACATCGTGGACGCCTTCCAGGCCGCGGACGCGGAGGACAAGGCCTCTGCGGCTGCGGCGGAGGAGGCACGAGGCTCCATGCGCATCAAGGTGTTCGCCCCGGGCGGCAAGGACTTCAAGTACGTAGCGCTGCGCAAGGGCACCACGGTGGCGGAGGCGACGCGCCTCGCGTGGGAGGCGTTCGGGTGGGGCGGGGGCGACTCGGCAGCTGCCGCCGCCGCTGCCGCAGCCGCCGCCGCTGCCGCCGCCCCCAAGCCCCCCGGCGTGGTCAGCGCCCTCATCGACGCCAAGGCCACCAACAGCGTGCCCGAGGCCGAGCTGCAGGCTGCGCTGGACGCTGCCCCGGGCGAGCTGTCCATGCGGGCGGAGGCCAACTACGCGCAGATGTGGGACGTGTTCGGCGGCTTCGGAGACGAGGAGGAGGAGGCACCTGCGCCCGCCCCCGCGCCTGCGCCCGCCCCCGCTGCGGCGGAGTCAACCACGACGCCTGCCCCTGGCGGCGCCGACAGCGGCACGCAGACTGCAGGCGTGGTGATTGGCACGGGCAGCGGGGACATGAGCATGGCTGCGGTGATGGTGGCGCCCCCCGCAGGGCCGCAGGTCGCCCTCGACTGCATGCGCCTGCGCGTCTACAGCGCGTACCAGGAGGCCATCAAGCAGCCGCTCTCCTACAACCCGAAGCCCGTCGTGCGCAAGCCCCCGATGGCCGCCGCGGCGAGCGCTGCGGGCACGGGCGGCAGGCCTGTGCCTGCATCCACCAGCACCGCCATCGTGGTGCGCGATGCTGACGCTGCTGTGGGCGCGGGCAGCGGCGCTGGTGCGATGAACGGATGGACGACCATGGATGATGAAGACATCGAGGGGGGCGGGGGCAGCGGGGCAGGCGCGAGCGCCGTCCCGCCCTCTGCTGCCGCAGCGGACGCTCGCATGGCCTCCGCTGCGGCTGCGGGCGCCGCCGGCGGCGACCCAGCAGCGGACCCGCTCCCGTCCCCTGCCCTCCGCTCCCCGGAGGCACCGGGTGAGGGTGGTGGGGGTGAGGGTGAGCTGCTGGAGGATGGCAGCGGCCGGCTGGTGGGTGACGTCATCTCCTCCTGGCAGGAACTCATCATTGAGACGCGCCCCTCCGCAGCCGACCCCTGGCCCGAGTACGACCCCGAGGCCCTGGCCGTGCAGCTGTTCGTGTACAGCCCCGAGAGCGACAGCCTGCCCCCGCTGCACGCCCCCACCGCCACCTTTTACATCCACAAGGAGGCCACGCTGGCTGCGGTGGGAGACGCCGTTGCGAAGGTGACGGGCATCCCGCGCGAGCGCCAGCGGCTGCTGAAGCTCGCCTCCTACAGCAACACCGAGTGCAAGGAGTACCTCACGCACACGGCGCTGGGGCTGCTGCCGCTGCACCTGCCGCCCGGCACCCCCGCCAACGTGGTGCCGAAGGGGTTCGCGGACGAGGCGACGCTGCCCCGCGACCAGGACCGCCGCATCATCGGCGACACGCTGACCCTGAAGGACCTCTCCCTCAGCTGGTACGACACCATCAAGCTGCACGTGGAAGAGGTGCCGCCCCTCGCACCCTTCGACCCCTTCCCGGCAGCGGCGGCGGAGGGGGGCGCAAGCAAGGCCGAGGCTCCGGCGACGCAGGCTGCGCCTGCCGCCCAGGCCAGCGGCCCCCAGGCGGCACAGGACCCCTTCGCTGAACTGGTGAAGGCTGCCCTGCCGCCTGTGGCCAGCGCCTCCGCGCCCGCCACCACTGCCGCTCCCTCCCTCGCGGAGCTGGAGGCGGCGTTCCAGGGCACCAGCAGTGCGGAGGGCCCGGCCTCTGCGGGTGACGACAACCCGACCCCCGTCCCCTCCGCGGGCTCAGGCGTGCCCCTCTTCTCGGCCACCATCACCACGGGAGGGCCCGTCACCGGCACAGGGTCCAAGCCCCCCACCACCGTGTCCGCGACATCGCCCCCCGCTGGCGTCGCGCCTGTGGTGCGCAGCCCCTACCCCACCTACAGCACGGGCAGCACCTGGAGCGAGAGGGGCCTGCGCACCCTCACCGCGGAGCAGTCCCGTGCCGTGGCATCCTTCGAGCGGGGCGCCAACACGGTGTCGGTGAAGCACAATGAGCCGGGGCAGCCCGAGTTCGACTGCAGCATCGACCTGGACCAGCGCGCCTCCGCCCGCCAGCTGTACGCTGCCTTCGCCTCCAAGCTGGGGCTGCGCGTGGGGGACTTCCAGCTGCGGCGCGAGACGCCCCTGGGGCGCATGCTGAAGCTAGAGGACAAGCCGAACTGCCTGCGCGACGGCAGCATGTACACGCAGGTGAAGGACGCCAAGCTGCACGTGGCGCTGGGGCCCACCCTGCAGGGCGACGAGGTGGCCGCCTGCGTGGGCCTGCACCAGCCGGACGCTGACGTGATCCCCGGGGTGGACTGGGGGCTGCCCGACTGGCTGCTGCCCGCAGCCCAGCAGGCAGAGTCCCCGGCCACTGCTGCTGGTGCCGACGCGGCGGCGTTTTCGGCGGAAGTGGGTGCCGCTTCGCCCGCGCCGGGCTCTGAGCCTGCGCCCCCCGCCACAACGCCGGCTGCCTCCTCAGCAGCGGCGGACGTCGCGTCCTCGTCCTCCGTTGCTGCCACGGAGGGTGCCGGCGCAGCCCCCAGCAAGGCTGCTGATGCACCCGCAGCCGCGCCGCAGCCCGCCGCGTCTGTGCTCGGCGAGGACGGCACCGCAGGGGGCTGGTTCTACGCGCCCCTCTCCGCTGACGCCGTGACGGCGCAGCTGGCCATGCTGGCGTCTGAGAAGGAAGCCAAGGAGGCGAGGGAGAGGGCGCGGGAGGCCAAGGAAGCGGAGGCTGCAGCTGCCGCTGCCGCAGCGGCTCCTGCCGGTGAGGGAGAGGCCGCCCCGGCGGCTGGTGCAGCTGCGGCGCCCGGTGCTGGCAGCCCTGCCGCCGCGTCTGGCGCGCCCTCTGCTGGCACCGGGGAGGCACCGTCGCCTGTCGCCGCCGCCGCACCTGCCCCCGCGTCTGCGTCCGCGACCGCCACCGGCGACAGCGCCGACGGCGTGGTGATCAAGGCCGGCAGCGCGAAGGAGAGGGAGCGCGAGAGGGAGGCCCTCATCGCCCACCTGTACGTGGGAGCGCCTGCCCCGGGTGCGGGCGTGCCTGCCGTGGCAGCCCACGCCCTCATCCCCGCGGGCACCTTCCGAGTGCTCCGCACCGTGCCCGCCTCGCTGACGACCAAGGAGAGCGAGCTGCGAGCCGCAGCCCTGCCCGGCCTCATCGAGCTGGGGGTCATGCCCCTCTTCGAGGGGGTCGCGGCTGCAGCCCCCGCGACCCCTGCTGAGGGGGAGGCGGAGGCGGAGGGGAAGCCGGCTGCCCAGCCGGAGGGCCAGGGCTGGACTGCCACGGGGGACGGCAAGGTAACGTCTGTCGACCTCACCCACCCTCGCATGCGCGCCCTGCAGAACCACCTGCGGGTGCGCGGCCGGCGCGGCAACACGTACCTGTCGCTGTACGGCGACGGGGAGGCCCTCAAGGCCAAGACGACGCACCTGTACGATTCAATCGACTTTGCGGTTGAGCTGCTGCCGCCGCGCTCTGCCGCCCCCACGCCCGTGCCCTCAGTGTGGGGCGCGCCCGCTGCGCCGGCGCCCCTCCTGCTCAAGCCCGGCATCACCCCCTCCCCGCGCCGCGGCCCGCCCTACGTTCCCTCCGCCGTCTCCGCGACGTTTGACCGCTACGTGTCCGCCTACCACCAGCCCCGCCTCATCTACCTCGCGTGGTGGGACCGCTGCCGCTGGCGCATCACGCGGCGTCGCGAGATGTGGGTGTTCCCCGGGGAGAGCCTGCGCAGCGTGGGGGCACGCATCGCAGCCACGCCCGGGCTCGCCGCCGCCGCGCAGGAGGCGGTGCGCGTGATGAAGGCTGCCTTCCCCATCCGCCCGCCCCCGCCCAGGCCCGCGGGGGCCCCGCCCGCCGCTGCTGCGCCCGCGGCAGCCGCGGCTGTCCCGGACAACGGCATCTGCATCGGCACTGGGCCCCTCGCGGGCTGCGGGCTGCTGTCGGCCCCGCGCGCCGCCTCAGCCGCCGCGGCCCCGGGCGCAGGTGGCTCGATCCTGCCGCCTCCCCCGCCGCTGGTGGCGGACGCCAGCGCCTCCGCAGCGGCGGCCGCTGCCCCCCCTGCGCCCAAGCCCGTCCCGTCCGACCCGCAGCAGCGCCTGGCGCAGTCCCTCGCCTACGTCAAGATCGAGCCCACGGGGGCGATGCCCAGCTCCGCGGGCCGCCTGCCGCGCGAGACGTGGCGGCACTTTGCGGAGGAGGCCGCGCGCACCGTGACGGGCGTGGGCCACAGCCTGGAGGAGGGCTGCACGCTGCTGCTGGCGGACATGGATGTGCCGCTGCTGCAGCTCACGGGGCGGCAGCGGGAGGCCCTCGGCGTGCAGATGCCCGCGGGGCCAGGCGCCGCTGCCGCGAACGCGCGCGCCCGGCAGCGCAAGCTGGGCAACGTGGGGTATGAGACGGACAGCGACGAAGAGGAGGAGGGCGGCGGCAAGAGCAGCAGCGCGGCGGGCCGCTTCGGCTCCGCGTGGGCCTCCTCCTACGGCTCCTCCTCCGCCTACGGGGGCTACGGCAGCGCGTACTCGTCCGCCTCCTCCTCCTCCTCAGCGTATAAGTACTCGCCCAGCGGTGCCGCCAGCGGCAGCGGCAGCAGCGGGTACAGCTACCCTGCCCGCAAGGAGTCCGGAATCAAGATCATGACCAAGGGGGAGCGCGAGGCAGCCAAGGCCAAGGAGGCGGCCAAGGAGAAGGAGCGGGAGGCAGCGGCTGCAGCTGGGAGCAGCACAGGCGCCGCTGCGGCGGAGCCACCCGCTGCAGCTGCGGGGGCGTCCGGCAGCGGCGCAGCTGCAGCGGGCGGCGCGGGTGCGGGTGCCGGCGCTGCGCCTGCCGTCAGCCCCGCTGCTGCTGGGGCAGGCTCGGGCGCTGCAGCGACGCCCACCCCTCCAGCAGACACGCCCTCCGCAGGCGGCTGCTTCGGCGGCGAGGGGGGCGCGTGCGGGGCCGCGAGCGCTGCCTCGACGGAGGTGGCTCACCTGCCCGGCGGCGGCGCCCTCAAGCGCCCCTCCATCTCCTCCTTCACCAACCCGATGATGACGGGGGCGCCCTCCGCAGCGGGCAAGCGAGGCCCTGCAGCAGACGCCGCGGCAGGGTCTGCGGCGGCGGCGGGGCAAGCTCGCGCTGTCTCGGCGCTAGGCGACGGCTTCTACGCCTCCAAGGCAGCCAGCGACCTGCGAGCCAAGGCGGGGCTGCCGGCGGCTGGGGCTGGGGCCGCCGCGGGCCGTCACCGGGGGGGCAGCAACGACTCCAGCTCCGCCTCCCGCGCCGCAGGCGGCGGCGCGGGGGCGACGGACGCCGCAGGGAGCGACGCGGAGGACGCGGCCGCCGTCAGCCGCCTGCTGGGCTCAGCCGCGCCGCCTGCCAGCGGCGCCGCAGCCGCGCTTGCCTCTGCCGCCGACGAGGAGGCGGCGCGGCGCCGCCAGTTCTTCCTGGAGGCGGGCATCGCGGAGGAGGAGCTGGACGCAGCCGCCTCCTCCGTCGACGCAGGGATCGGGCCCTCTCTCCCGCCAGCAGCGGGGGGCGCCGACGCCGGCACGGGCGGTGACGAAGTTGTCGACAATCTAGGCGTCGACTGATGAGGAGGGATGACAGCAGGTCTGGCTCCCACTGTAGGGCTGTGAGGTTGCGGAGCCCGCCGGTACCAGCTGTGACGTTGCCCTCATGCCGCAGCGTGCGAGCTGTGGCAGGGGAGGAGGAGGGGTCGTCGGGTGTGTTCTGCATGGCCATAATAGCTGCCTGCGGCATGAGTTTGAAAGAGTGTGCGAACTCAACCCCCGAACCAAGTGAAACATTTCCCAGATGTCGACTCGAGCTCTGGATCTGTCCGCGTATTCGTGCACGCTTCAGGCGCGCATGATATCATGATCCGTTGTACGATACTGTGACACGTGCGACGCTCTCTGAATCTTGATTTTGATACCGACGTCGACTATTCTCCTGCTCTTAGCATGCGAGTTGATGCAGATGCGACGCGCCCTGGCATCAGCCCGGCGCCATATGCACTCTAGGCTGGATCCGAACAAGATGGTTTACAAGAACACGCAGGCACACAACATGCAAGCAATGTGCACAGGCACCGCGAGTGATACGTGCGCACCCCGCCACCGCAAAAGTCTTCACGCCATCGCACGAGCAGGACATTTCTGCAGCAGCAGGGGCGCTTGAAACGCATGGCAGCACGACGACGTCAGCATGGCGAACACCCGTAATACGTGAAGCATCAGGGGCTTGGCACGCAGGGAACCGCAGTCTTTCAGGCCTCAGTTCAGATGGCTGCGCGTAATCTGGCTGAGGTCCTTGACAGCGCCTCCATGATAGCGGCCAGGTCTGCAAAAAGCCAAAAACAGGAGGCAGGCAGCAGCGGAAAGTGGTGAAATGCACTTCGTCAGCCACAACAGCCCGCCGGCCTCAGGCTCGCTGAGCAACACAAGTCTGCGAGCTCTGCACTCACGCTGAGCCGGTGGCCACGCTGTCGCGACCCGCCAGACCGAGGCCGTGCCCCGCCCCGTCAAAGCGCTCCTTGTGGGCGCCCGTGTACAGGCCGGCATCCGTCAGCTTGCCGAACACCCCATCGGTGCGGGCCTTGGAGGCGCCCACGAGGGCAGGGCCGCCGGCGGCGAGGATCTGCGCGCAGGCGGCCTGGAACGCCGCCTCCGCTGGCAGCGCGGGGAACTTCTCGGCGGCGAGCATCCCCACCGCCTCCTGGAAGCGGTCGAAGCCGATGGTGCGGCGTCCCTTGTCCTTGACCTTCGAGAAGGTGATATCCACGCTGGCTGGGGTGACGCGCTTGCCGTCCTGGATGCCGGACTCCCTGCACAACTTGGCGAACTTGGCGTTGTCGATCTCGTCGTCGACCGCGGAGGTGCCCCCGAAGGTGCAGTACGCGACGAACACGTCGAAGAGGGAGTAGCCGAGCTCGGTGTCGCCTCCGGGGGCATGCGCCGCGGGGGAGGAGACGGTCGGCGCCGGTGCAGCAGCACGCGGTGCCGCCGAGGCTCCGCCGTAAGGAGAGCCTGTGGTGCCAGCGCCGCTAGTGGCTGCGCGAGCGCTGAGGCTGCCCGACGGGGCAGGTGCGGCAGGGGAGCCCGCAGTGCGGGCGGAGGTTGGCGCTGCTGAGCGCGCAACGGAAGCGGAGGAGAGCGAAGTGCCGCCGCCCATGCCGGAGCGCGTGACTTGCGAGAGATCGGACACGGCGCCGCCGTGGTACACAGTGTGGGTGCCCCCTCCGGTAGCGATCGCATCGCGACCGGCCAGGCCGAGCCCGGCGCCGGTCTCCGCGTCAAACCGGGCCTTGTGCGCGCCCGTGTAAAGTCCCGCATCTGTTAGCTTTGAATCTGCATGTAGAGTAAAAGAGCGCAGACGCAGTAGACAAAGACATCGAGTGACGCAGAAGTGTCCAGGCCAGGATACCGTATCGGTGACAGCGAGTGCCGATGCGAGCCGGCGCACCATTGACATGCACAGCCCCACGACGGCAAACCCGCACTTCTTGCCATCAATAGCTGAAAAAGAAACTCACAAACGCCGTCCGTGGCCGCGACAGCGGTGGCAGAAGAGCTCGGTCCACCAGCCTCCAGAATCTTCAGCACGATGCGATCGAAGCCCTCCGCGTCGCCCGGGTACTTGATGGCCGCCATCTGCGCACAAGCCTCCAGGAAGTCGTCGAAGCCGATCTTGCGCTCGCCCTTGCGCTTCACGCGCGCGAAGATGAGGTCCACCTGCATGGTAGTCAGGACCTTGTCGAGGATGCTCGTCTCTCGAGCAAGCTTTGCCAGCTTAGCGCCGTCCAGCTCAGGGGGCCCAGCGGCACGGCCCGCACCGAACGCCGCAAAGGATGAAAACACCTTGAGCAAGTCATCTTGCCAGGAACGACGCGCCATGTTGAAAGGGCAGCTGCGAGAACAGAACGCGCGAAGTGTCCAAACTCGGAGGTCGCAAGAGAACGAGGGTGAGTGCAGGGTCGTGCAAATGCGGAGATAAACTCGTCTAGAAGCGCTTATGTGGCAGCGTATGCTGTGGCGGATGCTGCGCAACTCGTCCTTCACCAATTTTGGTGAAATGCATAGGATGCGAAACCGCTGCATTTCCCGGGATCGGGCCGATTGAGTTCTGATCCGAGTTGAGCTTGTGGATGATGAACCAGGACGAT
>Ga0208629_100209_pt1 | contig 29130 bp, 13 predicted proteins | sample LakWasMet19_HOW5_2_FD_183865 | JGI IMG/M metagenome (GOLD analysis project Ga0208629, IMG submission 183865) | Freshwater sediment methanotrophic microbial communities from Lake Washington under simulated oxygen tension - Sediment Metagenome... | ecosystem: Environmental > Aquatic > Freshwater >... | reverse complement strand
CTCCGCCGCAATGAAGCCTGTTGCCGCTGCTCCGGCAGCTGGTTCGGCTGCGGCAGCCGCTCCGAAGGCCGCTGCAGCTCCCGCCTCCGCAGCGCCTGTCTCCGGCGCAACGAAGCCTGTTGCCGCCGGTCCGGCAGCGGGGTCAGCTGTGCCAGCTGCCCCGAAGACCCCTGCAGCCCCCGCCTCCGGAGCGCCAATCTCCGGCGCAACAAAGCCTGTTGCCGCTGCTCCGGCAGCGGGTTCGACTGCAACAGCTGCCCCGAAAACCTCCGCAGCTGTCGCCTCTGCAGCGCCAGTCTCCGGCGCAACAAAGCCTGTTGCCGCTGCTCCGGCAGCTGGTTCGACTGCGGCAGCTGCTTCGAAGGCCGCTGCAGCTCCCGCCTCCGCAGCGCCTGTCTCGGGCGCAATGAAGCCTGTTGCTGCTCCGGCAGCGAGTTCAGCTGTGGCAGCTGCCCCGACGACCGCTGCAGCCCCCGCCTTTGCAGCGCCAGTCTCCGGCGCAACAAAGCCTGTTGCCGCTGCTCCGGCAGTGGGTTCGGCTGCGGCAGCCGCTCCGAAGGCCGCTGCAGCTCCCGCCTCCGCAGCGCCTGTCTCCGGCGCAACGAAGCCTGTTGCCGCCGGTCCGGCAGCGGGGTCAGCTGTGGCAGCTGCCCCGAAGACCCCTGCAGCCCCCGCCTCTGCAGCGCCAGTCTCCGGCGCAACAAAGCCTGTTGCCGCTGCTCCGGCAGCTGGTTCGACGGCGGCAGCTGCTCCGAAGGCCGCTGCAGCTCCCGCCTCTGCAGCGCCAGGCTCCGGCGCAGCAAAGCCAACTGCTATCGATGCGGCAGCCGGCGATCGTGATGCCGTCACTCTGCAGGCTACTGCTGCTGCACCGTTCGCCGTTCATTCCCTGGATTCAGCGTCCAAGGTTGCGGAGCCTCCGGTGCTCCAAGCGCTCGTGTCTGCGTCGACGGTCAAAGTCGCCGGTGCTCTCTCAGGTATCCAGTCTGCTGCAGCCTCGTGTGTCCCAGGTGACTCCACATTTGCACCTGGTGGTTGCTCATGTGCCTCGACTTCTCCTGCCGCCCCGCCGAATTCCTTTGCGGGGGAGCCAATTTGGCAGAGCAGCCTGCTGGACTGGAGTTGCCGCCTCGCCGCCCTTGAGGGTAGCGGCCTCGCTGGCACCCTCGCTTCAGGGACCCTTGCCCACCTCAACTCAGGTATTGCTTCGGCTGCCTCCGCGCCGGTTCAAGTGCCGCAAGCAGTTGCGAACCTGCTCCGCCAAGCGGTTGGAGTTGAGACGCCCGCAGCCGGAGCAGTGGGCGCGGCTGTGGGATCGATGGGGGCGCGGCGCTGGCTGCTGTCCGCGTTGCTGGAGCCCTCGCCCTCGTCTCGATCCCCTCTCGCGCCTGCTGAGCACGCGGCGCTGCTGGGGCAGTGCCTTGACCGCGTCCAAGCTCAGGTTGGACTGTGGCGCCGCGGAGGGCCTCGCCTCTCGGGCGTTGGCTGGGGCGAGGACGGCCCGGGAGGCGCGCCTGGCCACCCGCCTCCGTCCGTGGTCGGAGACCTGAGGGCATTTTTGAGCGTTCTGGCGGCAAGGGCTGACAGCATAATGGGCGCAAGATGAGAGACGCTGCGCCAATGTGGGCTGTTGAGGGCGTGGGCTGATGTGGGCGTGGGCCGACGTGGGCGTGAGCTGTTGAGGGCGTTCGCGACGCCTGTGCCCTTCGCATGACCATTACCACGCCTTGAGCCTGCGTGTTCACATGATCCTGCCCATAGTTGCCCCGTCGGCGCAAATGCACCGCTGAAGCCGGATCCCAACACCAATAGTCGCCCTAGGCTGTCGAGCGCATGTGCGAGCCGGTGCATCGGTAGTGCGCATTCATCCTACGCAGCCTGACGCTATTACTGATATCAGCTGTGCGCAAATCTCACGAGGGTGGCTGCAACTGTAAGATGGGCAGAGGTGCCACGAGCACGCATGTGTCCCCTTGCAGCCTCATGCCCCTGCGTGGCCATGCAAAATTTTGCTATCCAACGCATGTGCATGCAGAAAAAAATCGATGTAGACACGCACGTAGATGTCGACGCATCCACGTTCATGTCGATGTCGACATGATGATCAGTCGTGGATTCTGATTGTGTCAATTGCCTTCCGACTTCGAAGATGCATGCATATGCGCACCGGCGCTGCACTGTAAAAGAAGCAACAATCGGACCCCGCCGGCCCTCGATATGTGGCCCAATTGCAAGCTGTGCATGTGCGCATGCGTGAATTAAGTGAGTGTCGATCACGAGGAAAGTTAAGTAATACCATTGAGCATCCGGATCCCGCCGGGCAGATCACGCGCATCGGCGACCCGCGTCCGCATTGCCTGAGCATGCGCACGACGAAACGAGATCCGGGCTCTGTGGTGTTCCACGTTGCAACGTACATCTCTCCAAGTTGACAAACAATCTGCTCGCAGGCACGCTACGGTCACGGTGATGCGGCACTATTCTGCGGTCGCGAGTCGACAGACCGGAAGTTGCCGCGTGTATCGTTCAGAAACAAAAGCAACAGAGCACACGGCGCACCTATCGGAGAATGCGGATGGCCGGCAACTGGGATCGATGCGCCGTCTGCAGTGCACAACGGGACGCGCTCGGTCTGGGACAGATTGCGTCGGCTGCGAGAATGAGCGCAGCGGCCTCAACACACAAAACGCAACGGTGGGTGCACGCGACGAAACACAGCCGCGCCGCACGTTACGCAACCGGCGCAGCGCGATTCCCGTGAGCCCAGGATCGACTGCGGGCCGGTGCAGCCTGCCTCGAGAAGCGCACGGATACGGAGGCAGCAACCTGCCGGCCGAACGTGCGGCCGCGGGGTGGAGATGCCCATGGCAACGGCACGCCTGCGGGCATTCGACACGCAAGCGTGGTGCCAACGCTCAGGTGTGCGGCGTGACAACTCGGCAGGACTGTCCATGCGGTGCTCGCCTCCGTGTGGCTCACGGGGAGGCGGCGACAATAGCCAGCCCCGCATTACATGCAGGGCCAAGCAGATCATCAAGATTCAGTGCCTGTTTCGCCGGTCTTTCGCCGCCTCAATCGGTCGATCTCTGCTTGGCGAGCCTCCTGAAATGTCAGCTTCGGCTTCCCAGCGCCGGATGCGGCAGCCCCAGCGCTGCTCCCTGTCGCGGCGCTCCCTTCGCTCTTCGCAACAGCGATGGCTTTGCGGGCAACTTCACGGAGAGCGGCGCGCTCGGTTTGCTCGTCCAGAGACAGAGGCTGCTTGGAAGCACCGATCCTTGGTGCTCCAAGCCCCGGCGCCTCTTGCCCCATCGCTTCTTCTTCTGCATCTGAGTCCTCCCTATCGTCGTCACCGCACCCCTTCTCTCGGAACATTGAGAACTGGGCATACAGAGCGTAAAGGCTTGCCGCCGCCAGCACCAGATACAGTGTCACCAATGTCTCATTTGCACCGCTCCCTGTCGGGTTCTGGTCCCACAGGAAAAATGCGAAAACGAGGTTGCCAGATAGACAGCAGAGCAGGCCCATGACGAGGAAGAAATCGCGGTCATCCTTCAATCCGAAGAAAGAGAAGAAGGCCGTCCCAACGCCCAAGCCCCATGCGGCGATGTTCGAGAACTGTGCCGTTGTGAGGCCAGCCATGTTGCTGCTTCTGCATTGAAGCCTCGAGCACGAATTCCAGCGCGCGGCAACCGTTTTCAGTACCAGTTGGTCCTGGCTGACAGCCACCGCATGCAACAACACTTTGACACAGCCTTTCGTATACAAACATCCGACCGACTGTCCATCGCAAAACTCTTCGCTTCGGTGCTGCCGTTGCGGCCGGAATTTTTCCGAGAGACCTCGTCAGATCATTCCTTAGCCCCATCAGCAGCGCAGTGGCCTCATCAACTTCGCATGCCGCTTTCGGTGGCTCGTTTCCATGTTGGTTTTCAAAAGAGGAGCCCTTGGCCCACTTGGTCATGATGCCGCAGTCCGTGTGGGCGATAGTGTTGTTGACGACTTCGCTGTTGAGAGCAACAGGGAGCGCGCTGCCTGCAGCCTTCGTCGTTTCGAACGGAGGCGTTGTCAAACCCAGGGGTTGCTCCGCGGCACGAACCTTAGCCTTCCTGCTGCGACCTCAAGTTGATGAGGCGGCGGCCCATGTGACTGTCGGCTATATCGAATGCACGGACGGGGACGACAGTAGATTTCCAGAGTGCCATCTTCGTCGCTGGCACCTGGCTGTTGATGATGCGGTGCAGTTCACGCAGCTCGATGACGGAATCGCAGCGGTCGGCGGCCTCAGCTCGCCGTGGCGGTGTGGCAATCGACCCCACGAATCCGCTTCGGGCCATGCTGTCGAGCAGCACCACACGAGCCCCCTCAGCTGCTGCTTGCAGCTACCAAGCAGCAGCTCCATTGTTCCAGGCTCACCTGCACACGCAGCGGTTAGCTGGCTCGGGCGCACGCCTGCTGCGATGAACCTTTCATCATACTGTTTTGTTGTGCAGCCAGCAGTGCTCACTTCTGGAGTTGCCCGCGGTGGCGCGCCGCCTCTGTGTAGCAACCGCGGGGCGCCGTTCTTATCCCCGGCTGCAGTCCCGACCACAGGCTGCCGGCTGAGGCTCCGGCGCTCTGGAGCGCCCGGCTCCGGGACCTCCTCCACGCCTGTTATCTCTGCACACGGCTCGCTTGGCAACGGCGCAGCGCCGAATAGTCTATCGGCCGCTTGGCGTCCCCTGTACGCAGCCGCGACTAGCGAGCCGGAGACCATGGAGGCTGCATCGACCGCACTCCGCGAGTCTCTGGCGCAGCACGTGCTCGCTCTGTCGCAGCACATGGCGTGTCTCAGTGAGCGCGAGAGCCCACAACAGTCCTTCGGGGCAAGCAGCCCGCAGCAACTGCTGGAAACACGGTGGGGTCGCAAGCAAGGTGGCATGGGGGCGGACGAACCCCCGGCGGCAGCAGCCCTCGGGCACCGCACGCGGCTGCTCGCCGCGCGTATTGGCAGCCGATTAGCGGCAAGTATGCAATATCATGATTATATTGACGGGTCTCAGCCCGTCAGCTTGTTAGAGATGCGATCTGAGGAAGCCGGGCGCGTCCGATCTAACCGAGCCCTTGCGAGTGGCTCACGCACGGCAGCGCCGCTCCACCGTCTCGTGTCTCGAGGCCGCGGCAGCTGGGCGCAACAGACGTCCTTGGTTGCACCCTCCTCACGATCAAGTAGCCACCAGTGGTCCCCCCACCCCCTGGCGAGGTTGTGGCCGACCTTGGCGCTGACCTCTGACCAGCTCGCTGCCACGGCACTGCTCGACACGCACGATGCGCTGTTGGGGATGGCCCAGGCCGCGCCGCAGCAGAGCAGGTGGCTGCGGTATGGAGACCTCCCACCAGACCCTGGGGCCCCGCTGTCGCATCCGCCGCGCAGCTCTGCGCAGCACCACAGCCGCATCCGGCCCCCGCACCGCACCCATGCCGGCAGGAGACAGGCCGTGCTGGCTCCCTCGGCTGGCGGGGATGCAGGCGCGCGTGCAACTGCCACTGGGGCTGAGGCTGGACTGTCCTTGCTCGAAGTCGCATCTGCAGCGAGGGCGGCTGGGGGTGCAGCAGCGGGTGCGGGGGCGGGCACCATTTACGAGGTCATTATCCACCCCGCCATCAACGCCATCGGTTACATCCTGCCCCGCATCACCTACCGCCTCGTCCGCGAGTTCGCCACTGACCAGACGGAGGACATGATGCAGGAGCTGCTGCCCGAACTCACCTCCAGCCCCGCTGGCGCGGCCCTGTCTCCTGAAGGGGCGCCCGAGGGCGGGTCTGGGGGCGGCCCCGGCGCTGCCCTTGGCAAGGAACTCTCGGGAGCCATCGGCAAGCTAACGCTGGAGCTGCCGGGAGCCCCGAGCGCCAAGGACGTGGGTGACGCGCAAGCCGCGGGCGACGAGACCGCCTTCCTGGAGGGAGCTGGCACGGCCGGGGCGCTGCTGCAGGCAGCGGGGCATGGTGCGCGAGGCGCTAGCGAGGTCCGCAAGGGCGCGAAGGAGCCCAAGCCTGAAGCGCCGAAGGCCCCCGCTGCCCAGCTCATCGTTGATCTGGCAGACGCCATCCGGGATCCCCTGGAGGCACGAGCGGTGACCGCCATCCCGCGCCACGCGTTCCCGGCAGCGAAGAAGGCAGGGGTGCGCAAGGTGGCGCAGCGGGTGCTGCCGGTGCTCGTGGCGCAGGTTAGCTCGCACGTACACACCGTTGTGCTGCGGCGGGCCGCCCTGTCGGTCGCCCACGCTGTGCATGACCGCATGCTGCAGCTGCTGCTGCCTGCGCTAACGCGGTCGCTGGCTCTGTCCGTCATGGCCTCCATCTCCCGCTCCCCCTCCGAAGACCTCTTCTGCGCCTACTGCGATGCGACGGGGGGGCCCGTAGTGGTGCCCCCGCTGGCGCCCGCCCCTGCCGCGGCTCAGGGCGGCAAGCCTGCGAAGCCCTCCCCGAGTGCAACTCCAGGCGCCACTCACGCGTACTGCGGCCTCTGCGCCGCCTCGAGGCACCGTGCGCTGTACCGCAGCCGCATCGTGACGCACTACGCGGAGCAGTACGCAGCCACCTACGGCCGCTGGTATCGGCAGCACGGGGACACAGACGCCGTCGCCGCTGCCGCTGCCGCGCTTGGTCTGGCCGGTATCGATGCTGCGGAGACGGCGGCCAGCGCAGACACCGCCCCCCTTCCCGTTGACAAGGCCGCCCGCAGGCCTAGAGGAGAACAGTCTCCCTATTCCAGCAATGCGGACTGGACCGCCGACGAGGAGGCGGCAGGGCTTGCTGGGCGCCTCGCCCAGAAGCTGGTGGAGCCTACACCACCCCCTGGAATCCCGTGAGGTCGCTGATAATCGGTCCGGTGGACATGGTGGCCGCTCACACCCCGTTCCTGCTGCAGAATCATTTTGCGTGCGAGAGGATTTGAACACGTGTGCACGGGCGCGCGCGAACACTTTTCCTAACAGCAGTCTTCGATGTCTCGGTAGTCCGCACTGCCATTGTCAACGTACATGCACGGGTTGATATCAATCGACAAAATTTATACATGCTGGAGCTCGCTGAGTACACGCATTTGCGTACGTCGAGATATCGTCAGAATCCGAAGCTTCATCTGGCTCCACCGGTGCGCGTTGTGTTCAACAGGACGCGTGTAGTGAGCCGCGGCTGTCGAATAGCACGAGGAGCTGTTGGCTATCAACTCCATTCGCGATGCAATACAAACACGAGCTCGAACATACCCGACGCCAGGCGCGCTGCAGCATCCCTTGATCACGACGCGGGCACGCGCCACATTCACGCCGATGTAAACAAGCTTAAGCTGCCAGCCGCATCGGACCGCCCGCACTCGGGCGCACGCGCGCGCCTGCGGCTTACAGGTACATGCCCTGCGGCTCGTTGCCCTTCTTGCGGTACAGCGCCTTGTCCTTGGCCTTGCGGAAATCGTCCATCGTCACCTTCATGCGCCGCTCGCGCAGCGCCAGCAGTCCCGCCTCCGTGCAGATGGCCTTGATGTCCGCACCGCTCAGGTCGTCCTTCGCCATCACGAACTCCTCCAGCTCCACGTCCTCCGCGAGGGACATGCGCCCCGTGTGGATGCCGAAGATCATGCGCTTCGTCTTCACGTCCGGCAGCGGGAACTCGATCTTGCGGTCGATGCGGCCCGGGCGGATCAGCGCGGGGTCCAGGCTCTCGATGCGGTTCGTGGCCATGATCACCTTCACGTCGCCGCGCTCGTCGAAGCCGTCCAGCTGGTTCAGCAGCTCCAGCATCGTGCGCTGGATCTCGCGCTCGCCGCTGCTCGTGCTGTCGTACCGCTTGGTGCCGATGGCGTCGATCTCATCGATGAAGACGATGGAGGGCGCGTGCTCGTCAGCCACGCGGAACAGCTCCCGCACGAGCTTGGGGCCCTCGCCGAGGTACTTTTGGATGAGCTCGCTGCCGACCACGCGCAGGAAGGTTGCGGAGGTGGAGTTGGCCACCGCCTTGGCCAGCAGGGTCTTCCCTGTGCCGGGCTCCCCGTACAGGATCACGCCCTTGGGGGGCTTGATGCCGATATCCTCATACATCTCAGGGTTGGTGAGGGGCAGCTCCACCGCCTCCTTGATCTCCTGGATCTGCTTCTCCAGGCCGCCGATGTCCGCGTACGACTCCAGCGGCGCCTTCTCCACCTTCATCACGCTCACAGTGGGGTCCGCCTCGTCCCCGAGGATGCCCACCACAGACATGGTCTTGTGGTGCAGCAGCACCGTTACGCCGGGCTCCAGCTGGTCCGGGTCCACGAAGGAGAGAATGTTGACATAGTGCTCCGGACCGCCACCCGCACTGCTCACAATCGCGTGGTTGTCGTCAATCATCTCCTCTAGAGTGCCCACAGAGAGGGGTGTGCCACGAATGTCTTCCAGCTTGTCTCGCTCTGCAGGCCGCGCGGCAGGAAAGACAATGAGACGCACCAGTCGAAGTGCAGGGCAGCACACGGATCAACGATGTCGCACATCGGCCGACCGAGGCGCGATCTGGCGCGAACCCCGCAGCAGCACAGGCCCGCAGCCACCAGTACGAAGCTCACCTGCACTCTCGCGCTCCGCCTTCGGGCGGAGCACCTCCTGGTTCTGAATGAACTCCCTCTCCATGAGCAGGAAGTCCTTGATACGCTCCAGCTTCATCTCGCGCAGCTTGCACTTGACGGTTGGGTACACTTTTGGGAGCTTTGCTGCGGCGGACGGGCCCTTCTTCTTCTTCTTTTTGATCCGCGTCAACGGCTTAACCTCGAACTTCTTCTTCTTGGGCGCCTCGCCCTTGTCCCCGGGCTTCTTGCCGGGTGCACCGGGTGGGCCACGGCCGGCACCGCCGCCGCGGCTGCCCATATTGCCCATCGTGAACCAAGGGCCTCCCGCGAGCGCGTGAACTCGATCAGGCGCAGACTTGCGGCGTTGTTCGCCAACGTGTTCTGCTGGCCAAGTCTGCAGTGACTTGCGTCGCGCTTCCCACCAGGGCGATGTGGAAACCAAACAATGTGCGTGCAATACGCAGCTGCGCGCACACCACGACGGCGGCGCTGAGTCGAAGGGTGCGCGGCAGCCGAGGTTTGGGCATGTGCGTGAGACGATTTTCTGACTGTCACACTCCTTGACATCATCTAACTCTGCGGTCTCCGTTGCGACCCGGTGCAGCTGCAACGAAGCTCGTCCTCGTAGCGTTCGTCCGCAGTTTTGAAAAGCTTTTTGCCCGGTCATTTCACGATGAGAACTGCTTTGACGTCAGCCGTTTTGCGGCGCTCAGCCGGCTGCGGAGCACCCGGTCTGTCGGCCTTCAAGTTGACGCGCCTCAGCTCCGTAGCTCTGCCCTCGTGCTTATCGCAACGTCAGAGAGGGGTTAGCGGCGCAGCCGCAACGTCTCCGCCCGGTAACGCCGGCGGGGCGCCATCAGTCAAGGTGACGCCTCCTTCGTCCGAGGCCCCTGCCAAACGGCCCGACAATGCAGCCAAGATTGTGCGGTGCGCAAGAGAGACCGTTTTTCAGGCTTTTGCCAAGAACACCCGGAGTTTCTTCCGGATACTTAGCCTCGACACCGTCGGTCATCTTCATCCTTGACCTGCAGGACTCTGCTCGCTTACGTGTGGCCAGAGAACCAACCGGCGCTCCGCACGCGCGTGGTCCTCTCATTGGTGCTTTTGGTTGGCGCAAAAGTCACTGGGATTGCTGTTCCCTTCCTTTTCAAGGAAATATGTGACGCGCTGGACGCTTCGAAACTCGTTTGGGATGCGACTGGAGCTGCGACGGCGATCGCAGGCGGGGCTGGTGCAGCCGCCGCGGCTGCTCAAGCTCCTGCAGGCGCCATCAGCATGACGAAGGTGGCTTTGACGACGCCGATTGCCGCGCTTCTTGGATGTGAGTGCTGCTCTATGTTACCCAATGTACTTATTGATCCGCACAGTCAACGGCGTCTATCGTGTCCGGGCCAACACCTCTACAATCTCGCCCCGCCCACTCTATGCTGCAGATGGCATTGCCCGTTCTGCCTCTGCGGGCATGAACGAGCTGCGCAACACCATCTTCGCCGCCGTGGCGCAGCGGGCCATCCGGGGCGTCAGCCGGGACGTGTTCGCCCACCTGCACGCGCTGGACCTCTCCTTCCACCTCAAGCGACAGACGGGCGCCGTTACGCGCGTGATGGACCGCGGCAGCCGCAGCATCAACTTTGTGCTCACCTCCCTCGTGTTCAACGCGGTGCCCACCCTGCTGGAGATCGGCATGGTCTCGGCCATCCTCGCCGCGCAGTACGGCTGGCAGTACAGCGCCGTCACCCTCTCCACCATGGGCGCATACGTGTGGTTCACCGTCGCAGTCACTACGTGGCGAACGGGCATCCGCAAATCCATGCTGCGGCTCGAGAACGAGGCCTCCGCCGTGGCGACGGACAGCCTGCTGAACTACGAGACCGTCAAGTACTTCGGAGGGGAGGCCGTCGAGACCGCCAAGTACGACGCGAAGCTCGCTGGGCTGGACGCCGCGTCGCTGCGGACGCAGTCCTCGCTCTCTACCCTCAACTTTGGCCAGAACGCCATCTTCAGCACCGGGCTCACCGCCTGCATGATCATGGCTGCGAGCGGTGTCGCGAGCGGCAGCATGACCGTGGGGGACCTCGTGCTGGTGAACGGCCTGCTGTTCCAGCTGTCCATCCCGCTCAACTTTGTGGGCATGGTGTATAGGGAGGTGCGGCAGGGGCTGGTGGACATGGGCGAGATGTTCCACCTGCTGGACACGCGCAGCAAGGTCACGGATGGGCCCGCGGCCACCGCCCTGCGGCTGCCGCCAGGCGTGGGTGTGGCGGGGCAGGCTGGGTTAGCGGCGGGCGGTCCTTCCGCGGCGCCGCTTGTCCCTGCGCCGGCAGCGCTGCGTTATGTTGTGGACCCCTCTCTGGTGGAGGCCCCTGCCCTCGAGTTCCGGAACGCTCGCTTCTCCTACAGCCCGGACAGACCCATCCTGCGCGGCCTGAACCTGAGCGTGCCCGCGGGTGCCACCGTGGGGATTGTGGGCCCCTCGGGCTGCGGCAAGAGCACCCTCATCAGGCTGCTGTATCGCCTGTACGACGTTGAGGGGCAGGCTGGCGCACTCCCCGACCACGCTGGCGGCGTGCGGGTGTTCGGGCAGGATGTGCGGTCTGTGACGCAGGAGTCGCTGCGTGGCGTGATGGGGGTCGTGCCGCAGGAGACGGTGCTGTTCAACGAGAGCATCGCCGCAAACATCGCTTACGGCAAGGCGGGGAGGGCGCGGCTGGCCGGAGTCAGTGCCGACATCCCGCCAGCCGGTGCATCGAGGGCGCCAGGCGTCTCAGCCAGCGGCGGCACCGGCGGGCTGAGCCCTGCTCTCGCCGCCAGCCTGCAGCTGTACGGCGCGAGCATGGACGAGGTGGTCGCTGCGGCCAAGGCGGCGCACCTGCACGATGCAATCACCACCCACTTCCCGCAGGGCTATGAGACCATGGTGGGCGAGCGGGGGCTGCGCCTGTCGGGCGGCGAGAAGTCCCGCGTCTCCATCGCGCGCACCTACCTGAAGGGCGCGCCCATCCTGCTCGCCGACGAGATGACCGCTGCGCTGGACGCGAGCACTGAGGCCTCCGTGATGGCCAGCCTGCAGGAGATGGGGCGCGCAGGAGGCGGCAGCGGCGGAGGGCGCACCATGCTTCTGGTGGCCCACCGTCTCAGCACCGTGCGCCGCGCTGACTTCATTGCCGTGCTCGACCACGGGGTGGTGGCGGAGCAGGGGTCGCACGCTCAGCTGCTGGCACGAGGCGGCCTGTATACGCAGCTGTGGGACAAGCAGCAGGCAGAGGAGGAGCAGGTGGGGCAGCAGCCGGGTGCTGCAGCCTCGGTGCCGCCTCTGCGATAGCCCGTTTGGCCACCATCGCTGGGGAGCGTGGGTTATCGCGCGTGGCGCAGGATGTGCCTGCAGCCAGGCGAGCTGACGAGGGGCCCGACGTCGGCGCCTCGGCTTCGCGATCGAATTCGCCGTGTGTGCGAATTCCAATGTGTCCACATGTCATCGACGACGAATTTAGCTACAGTTGACGCACGGATATTGTTCGAATTCGAGGTCGTGAGCTCGCCTTCGAATTCGGCCGTGGGCGCGATATATATCGGTCGCGCACGGCCCCGTGGCCTTTTCATCGATCGATGATATCAATCGAGCGATTTTGGGCATGTGAGCTGGGTACTCATGGACAACCGATGAGGAAACCCTAACGTATTGTGGCTGTGAATGGAGCTGGTTCAAATAGCCATCATCGACAGGCAGCATGCGCACGACACAGAGGCCTGCGTTGCTCGGTTGCGCTGAGCCTTACTTGGCTGGCTTGGAGCCCCCGCCGCCTCCGCCGAACAGCCCGAAGAAGGAGCTGCCGAGGGAGGCGGAGGCCGCGGGGGTGGAGGCGGGCGCTGTCGGCGGCTTGCTGTTCGCGAGTGGCGGCACGCCAGCAGCAATCGGCTGCCCGCGCCCCACCGGCCGCATCTGGTTGCCGGCGAGCCCTGCTCGGTGCGGTGGCACAGCGTCCGTCGGAGAAAAGGAGGCAGGCCCTGCGCTGCCGTGTGCGTCGCTGCCGCCTGCGGCAGCCCCGAGGCTCACGTCAACCAGACTGCTGCCGCCGTGCCCCCCTGCCGCAGTGGTGCCTGAGGCTCTTCTGCTCACGCTGCCCGCGCCGCGGAGACCGCTCGTGGATTCAGCTGCCAGGCCGCCGTCGCCTCCCGGGTGCGCCCCAGCCCCCGTGCCGCTGCTGCTGCTTCCCGCGGCCCTGCCGGTGCGGATGAGGCTGGTGGCCTCCGTGAGTGCCTCGCTCAGCTGCCGCACCTTGCCCTTGTAGTTGTCGCGCTCCTCGCGGGTGCGGGCCGCCTCGTCCCGCACGGCAGCCAGCTCCGCGCTGGCATCGTTGCGCTCCAGCGTGACCGCCTCCAGACGCCGCCCCAGCCCCGTGAGCGTGCCCAGGTTGAGGCTCTTCCACTCCCGCAGGGCCTCCACCTCGTCCGTCAGCTCCGTCACGCGGGACTGCAGGCGGCGCAGCGCCTCGCCCAGCGCCTTCGCCTCCCCGCGCGCCGCCTCCAGCGCCTTTGCCCCCGCCTTGCGGTCCTCCTCGCTCGCTTGCAGCGCGGTCTGCAGCGCCTCCACCTTCTTGGCCGCGGCGGCGGCTGCCTCGCGCCCCGCGCCCTCCAGCTGGGCCCGCGCAGCCGCCAGGTCCTTGTTCAGCGCGATCACACGCGTCTCAGCGCCCAGCTTGGCGGCTGCGGCGTCCCCTGCGGCCTTCTCGGCCAGCTTGGCGCGCTTCTCCCACATGTCCCGCTCCTTGCGCAGCGTGGCCGCGTCTGCCTCAGCCTGCCGCGCCCGCCGCGCCCCGAAGGTCAGCATGTCCGCGCTCACGCCCGCAGCAGAGGCGGCCGCGGCCGCGGCCGCGGCGGCGGCGGCCGCAGCATCGGGGGCAGCGCCACCCGCCCCGGCCCCAGCCCCCGCTGCGTCCGCGTCGGCCGCTGCCGCGGGCGCGCGAGCCCCGGCAGCTGCCGGCGCCGGTGCCGCCGCGTTCGCGAGTGCCGCGGCGGTCTGCATGGCAGAGAGGGCGTCCTTGCGGGATCGGGCGAGCGCTGCCTGCAGCTCTGCGTTGGCCTCGCGCAGCACGCCCTCCTCCTTCAGCGACCCCTCCAGCCGTCGCTCAGCCTCCGCGAGCCGGGCCCGCAGCGCCCCCACCTCCAGCGAGGAGGAGGCGGCAGCGGGCGCCGGCGATGCTGCGACGGCTGCGGCGGCGCGGGAGGGCGAGAGCGGCGCGAGCGGCATCGGGGACGCAGCGGCAGTCTCGGCAGCAGCTGCTGGCGCGTCAGCCTCGGGAGCAGCAGTAGCAGCAGCGGGTGGGGCAGCAGCGGGCCCGTCAGGTCCAGCGGGGGTTGACTCAACTGCTGCGACGGCATCCGCACCTGCGGGCGCCGCCGGCTCAGGGGCGGACTCCATCGCAGGTGCAGCGACCTCGCCGGCTGCTGCCACAGGCTCGGAGGCCACTGCGGGTGCAGAGGCATCAGCGGGCGCAGGGGCAGCAGCGGGAACGGCGGCAGCGCCAGCGGTGGCCGCCGCGGGCCGGCTCAGCAGCTGCGCCAGCACCGCAGCGACCAGCGACTCATCCCCCGCCTGCTCAGCCGTGGCGATGGCGCCGCCGGTGAGGCGGGCAGCGAGGGCGCGCCACACCGCCAGCTCTGCGGCCTGTGCCTCCACCTGAGCGTGCGCCGCCCCGCCCGCCTGCCGCAGCGCCTCCGCCTCGCCCAGCAGCGCTGCGTTGCTGCGCTTGAGCTCCTCGTTGTTCGCCTTCAGGTTGCCCACCTCGCGCGCCTCCTGCCGGTACCGCGCGAGCAGCGCCTTGGCGCGCTGAGTGCGCAGGCGGCACTGCAGCGCCACGGCAGCGGAGCGCAGGCGGGTGAAGGCGCGGCGGGCCACGTGCCGCCGCCAGGCAGCTTGCAGCAGCGCGGACCCGCGGGCGCGGCGCATGGTGAGGTAGAGCGCACGCGCATCCGACCCGCGCTTGCGTGCCTGCAGCGCCACCACCGCTGCCCGCAGGCGCACGAAGCGGGCGCGGGCGACGCTGCGGCGGGCGAAGGCCTGCGCGACCACGGCGGCGCGCTGGCGGCGCATCTCCTGCACGCGGGTGCGCGCAGCGTGGCCGCGCGCCAGGCACTGCAGCCTGCCCACCAGCCAGCGCGCCCGCACGTAAGCCTTGCGGGCCAGGTGCGCGCGCACTCGGCTTTGGATGGCCACAGCGGAGGAGCGCAGCGCCGCCCCCCTGCGCGCCTCCATCGCGTCGAAGGCGGGCTTGCGGAAGAACACCTTGCTGGCGCCCACCTGGATGCCCCCGGAGGGGATGGGGGGCAGGGCGCTCGCGGCACCCGCACCTGCAGCAGCCCCTGCCTCTGCGTCAGTCGCCGCTGCAGCCGCAAGCACCGCGTCTGTCAGCATCTGCGCTGCCTTGCGGCTGTGGTTGGCGCCCCCCGCGCCCGAGGCTGCCAGTCGCATCTCAGCCCGCACCGCCTCCAGGGCTGCGGGGGCCACCAGTACCCTGTAGGTCGCGATGAAGGCGGCGTGGGCCGTGCGCACGGGGTAGCCGAGGCGAGCCACGCGCACAGCCTCAAGCACGCCTCCGCAGCGCAGCTGGTCCACCAGCTTGGAGCGCTCCACCTTGCGGGGCACGCCCGCGCCGTTGGGCTTGAGGCAGCGGATGTAGTGCGGAGTGGTGGACTTGACCACCGCGGTGAGGCTGGCCAGCTGCGCCTTGAACTGCGTGCCCACCGTGTCGGACATGAGGCCGCCCCCCGCCTTGCCGCCCCCGGCCTTGCCCCCCGCCCCCCGGGCGGAGGCGGGCTCCTCCCTCGCAGCGGCGCCGCCAGCACCGGCGCCAGCAGCGCTGACGCCCGCAGCGGCGCCGCCGGCGCCAGCAGCGCTAACGCTGGCCCGCGGCCCCGCGAGCTTGCTGGCCATCGCTGCAGCCCCCGTGCCGGAGGGCTGGCCCCCTGCAGCAGCAGCTGGCCCCGGGCTGCCGCTGCCGCCCGTCATCGCGTTGGAGGCGGCCGCCAGCAGCGCCGCCACGTCCACGTCCTCGCCCTGGCCCGTGCCCGCACCAGCGGCAGCGGCGCCGGCAGCCTTGGCTTGAGCGCGCGCCGCAGCTTCCGCAGCTGCGGCGGCGTCTGCCGCGGCGTCCCAGGTGGCTGGCGCGAAGAACGTCGCGACCATGCGCGATGCGGCCCCCGCCATGAGCTCCGTGGCCTCCCTGTGGATCGCGTCCCGGTTCTTGTCGATGAAGCCTGCTGCCGTGTACACCACCTCGCCAGCGTAGTGCCGCACGCAGAACTGGCCCGCCACCCTTTGCTTGGCGGAGACGCTGAGGCGGCCGTGGTCCTTGAAGGCGGCGGCCACCTTGCCCGCGTACAGCTCGTCCGTGGCGGCCTGCAGCAGGCACTGCTCGTCCAGCAGGGCGAGCAGGCCGGGCGGGCGCCGGCTCTCGATCAGGTCCAAGATGTCCTGGTTGTCGGGGAAGGGGATGCTCGCCCAGTCGATGGCCTCGCGCTCGTACTCGGCCTGCTCCAGCTTGAACACGTAGCTGTTGAAGTTCTGCTGCAGCGCCTCGTTGCAGTAGTTGATGCACAGCTGCTCGAAGGAGTTCACGGCGAAGTGCTCGAAGCCGAAGATGTCGAGCACGCCGATGAAGGACTGCACGCGGGGCGCGGGGGCGCGGATCTGCCTGTTGATGGCCCACACCACCCACAGGAACAGTTTGCCGTACAGGGCCTTGGCCAGCGCCTCCAGCGACGCGCAGCACTGCGGCAGCGAGAACACCGTCGTGTACCGCTCGCTGCCTGCGGTGATCTCCTTGCTGGTGAGGGCTGACTCCAGACCCGCGGGCGAAAGGCCCAGCAGGCGGCACGCTGCCTCCACCGACGCGGCGGTCAGCGCATCGTCAGCGAACTTGCACTGCTTGCTGCTGCCGCTGCTGCTGCTGGCCCCTCCCTTGCCCCCGCCTGCCTTGCCTGCCCCCTTGCCGCCGCCCTCGCCGCCGCTGCCGCTCTTGAGGCTGGCGACGCCGCCCGCCCCGTCCGTGAAGGCCACGTTGGAGAGGTGCAGCACGGCTGCGAGGGCGTCGAAGAGGCCGTCCTGGTCCCCTGAGGCGATGCCCATGGTGCCCATCGCGCCCCGCATGGCCGCGTACTCCTCGCCGTCGTCCGCCTCCTTCAGTCCGTACGTGCCGCTCTGCGCCGTGAAGTGGTAGTCGGCGGGCGAGGCGAGGCCCCAGCGCGCCCGCTCCTCCTCCTGCCCCCCGGCCATCATCTGGTAGAACACGTGGTACGTGCGCTCCCCGCGCTGCGCCGCCACGATGCGCACCTTCTCCAGCAGGTACACGTCGATCTGCGCGCCGATCAGCTCGCCGCGGTGGTTGAACTGCATGGCGATGAACTTGCCGAAGCGGCTGCTGTTCTCGTTGCGCAGCGTCTTTGCGTTGCCGAAGGCCTCCAGGATCGGGTTGCTGTCCAGCACGCGGCGCTCGACGGAGGGCGGCGCGCCCGCGACGGCGGACCCGCCCCCGGCCCCCGCGAGCGGGGAGGCCAGCGCGGCGCCCTTGCCCGCGCCAGCGGAGCTCCCGCGGCGCGGCGACTCGGGCACGGCGGGGAGCGACGCTGGGAAGCCGCCAGCTGACGCGGAGGCGCCGTGCCTGAACCCGCTGCTGGCCGGGGTGTCGAACCCGACGGACGTAGTCGCCGCCTCCTTGGGCCGCCCCACCGTGGCCAGGTACTGCATCACCACCTTGGTGGTCTCAGTCTTGCCCGCACCGCTCTCGCCGGACACGAGCAGGCTCTGGTTGCGGTTGTCCACCGCGCGCCGGGCGTGCGCGTCCACCATGCAGCGGTAGGCGTTGTCGGCGACCGCGTACACGTGCGGCGGCAGCGGCGCCACGTCCACGCCTGCGCTCTTGGCAATCCCGTGGCTGTAGTACTCCTCGAGCACCGCCTTGCCGTACAGGGGCAGCCGCTGGAAGGGGTTCACCGCGAGCAGGATGGGACCCGTGAAAGTGTCTACACAGGTGAGGGAGAGAGGGAGGGAGGGGGGCACGAGTGGAAATTCCAGGCATGGGTGCGCCATGGCCAGGTCACTCCGCCTGCGTGACAGCGAATCAGCAGCGCGCGGCGTCCGCGTCACGGTGCTCACAGATGCAGTCATTGGCGTATCGCAGGTCCAGAACGTCCAGGATGGCGGGCTCGTGAAGGTGCGGCAGGTTGATCAGGTCGTCCACTCCGCCGCGCCCGCCCGTGGGGAAGCGTCCGTAGTCGGTGTTGCGGAGCTTGACACTGGCCAGGTCCACTGCGCCGCCGCTCGCATCGCTGCCGCGCTCCGCAACAGCGCCTACCGTGAGCACCTCATCGCGAGACAGCAGCTGGACCTTGATGTCCTTCTCGCCGCGCTGCAACCCGAAGCAAGAACGTGGGCAGCGGCCGGCTGAGTGTCATCGGCAGCCCAAAGTTCCGGACAACGCAGGGAAGCTCGCAGTGCCTCCTAGTCGGCAACGAGGGGATCCTGCCGCGCTGATTCAGTGCCAACAGACAGAGTGCATGCATGTGCAGCTGCAAGCTGCGACACGAGGTCACTTTTCCTCCCTTTCGTGACATTCAGCCGCGTTTCGTGCGAGACAATAGCACACACCTCAAAAATTCGCCCGGCCTCCCACGCGTGCTCGCTGGACACCGCAACCCATACATCCGCGCCGGCATCCATGTCGCGCAGCGGGTTCCGCGGCAAGGCGCTACCGATCGGCAATCGGCCAACAATCGGTCGTCAACTCGCGGTTTGGCCGAACCGGCGCCCGCGTGTGCAATCTCAAAAACAAGGCGCCCGCGTGTGCAGCGCGCGACATACGACTGTGCTGATGACGAGATGACGCACAAACTCGGGTAGCTGCGTTCTCAAGTTGCGAAAAGTCTTGTCTGGCTGTCTGCGGGCCGCAGCAAATTCCGCATTCAGCGTGAGCGGGAGCGTTGCACGACATTGAAATGGGCCAGTTCGTCCGTTTTCAGAATTTATCGACGATTATCTTTGAGCCGACGCAGAGCAGCGACCTGTGTATCGACAGCGGTGGAGCGACATTTCGCGGCCCGTTGCTGCCAGTTTGTGGCGGTCAGCCTCGAGTTAGCACGGAACCATGGCCGCGGTTCGTCGAAAAACTCCCGCAAAGGTGCGACCAGTGCATGTATGGGCGTGTTTGTATGCGCATTTCGGCAGTCGGGTCCCGTGCATTGAAACCATGTTCACCTGTGGTGAGCCTTGTGTTGCAGGCGCAAGCACCGACGCCTGGATTCAGCGATGCTGGTATTCTCTCCCCCGTCCCCAGCGGCGCTCCATTCTCTCTAGCGCGCACTCCAGGCGCAGGCCCAGCGGGTTATGGCGGCAGGGTCGGGCGATCGCCGTTCCCGGCGAACACAGGGGGCCTGGACATGTCAGATCTAACGTCCAACGGGGGTCGCCCTGCGGTCGCGGGGGATTTCCATTCATTTGGCGGGAGACAGGGAGGCGCGGGGCTGGGATTCGGTGGCTCGGCCTCGTTTTCCGCCTCCTCCGTTGGCTACGCGTACAGCTCTTCCGCCGTCGCATCAGACGGTGCACGGGAGCCATTCCTGGGGGCGCCCCGTGGCCGTGCTGCCATCGCTGGATTTGACGTCCGCGATCGTGCGGCGGACGGGGAGGGGCGGGCTGCGCCGTCAGCGCACGATCCGTCGGCGTCGGAGGACCCGAGCCAGCAGCGGCCCAGCCGCAGCCGCAGCGCGAGCCAGCGGCGGGTGCACTTTCAGGTGGACCAGCGGGCGGCCGTTCGCGCTGCCGCTGGCGCTGCCGATGCCGAATATCTGCCCGGAGCGGAGGGCGGGGAGGCGGCAGGTGAGGAGGGTGGCCTGTATGCTGAGGGCGAGGCAGCGCTGCCTGCGCCAGAAGTGGGGCTTCGCTTCCGCGGGCGTGCCGACAGGGCAGCGGAGGCCGCGGAGGCTGACGCGGTGCGGGAGGACAGTGGCCTGGGGCGGGGGATGTATCCGCAGGTGCCGCAGGCTGGGTCCCTCGGGAGGTGGGCAGGCGGCGGCGCTACCGAGAGCAAGGGCGGGGATGAGCCTCGGGCGGAAGACGGAGAGGAGGAGGGCGGGGCGGGGCGCTGGAGGCCACGGCAGCAGGCGCGGCAGACTGAGGCGCGACAGCAGTTCGCAGAGGAGCGGTCTCCTGCTGCGGCAGCGGGGCGGAGTCCCGCAGAGGCCGCTGACGGTGCGGCTGCAGGCAGGGGCGGGGCGGGCAGTGCTTTCATGTCCCCCGGGCCCCCCGGCATGCACACGCCCCGCACCCCGGGCCTGCCCGCTAGCGCTGCTTACATGAGCCGAGGGACTGGAGCGCGGGCGACGCCTCTGGGGCGGCCCGCTGCCGCTGCTGCAGTCGAATCTGCCGGCGGCTACACGTTCGCGCCGCCTGCCTATGCCGACGGCGGGCTGAGTGTCATGTCCGCCGCTGGCGTGGCGGGCGTGGCGGGAGCGGGACCTGTGGCGCCAGCGACAGGGTGCGCAGAGGGCCACGGCGTGGAGGAGCCTTACCTGCGCAGAGGGCAGCGGGGCGGCAGCCAGGATCGGGTCTCGATCTTCAAAGCCCCGCCGCGCCCACCCCGCGCCCGCAGCGCCTGGTGTGACTGGTGCAGCTTGTTGCTGAACTGCTGAGGCGGCAGCTGCCCGGTCCACGCACGCTGGCGCTCTGCGCAGGGCGGAGGCAGTGTGTTGCCAGCGGCTCTCGCAGCGTTCGCGCTGGCGCTGGTGCCGCTCCTGCTGCCGCTACACATCCAGCTCGCTTGCCGGTGAGGCGCCGCTGCGGAAGCGCCGACTTCGCTCGCCGAGCACGTGCAAGCGCTCGCGTGCACGCCGCTCAAGTAAGCTGGAGATTGGACGTTATCGTGCACACCTGGTCACATGCGGACGCAGTGCGCATGCATATGTGGGTGGCGATATAGCCAGCACTATCGCCAAGTGCAACAGCAACGCATTGCGCGCGATTCTTGTAACGAACGTTATCGTCGCCGGCGGCATGATCGATAGCGATCGCGAAATCATGAAGTACAGAGCGCTACCACTACGCGTACGTATACGTGTTGCGACCCCTGCAGGGACCGCCGAGTGGATCGATTTGAAGTCACTTCGGATGGATCCGGATGCTGTGCCCGCAGGTGCTGGCCATGACTAGTCCTGATGAGGGCAGGGGCGATGAGTTCTATGAGGAGGGTGACCACAGTCGCTCCCCTGACGGATGTCAGGCACACGTGCACCTGACAATTGCAAAGTCTGGGTTAACTTGTGCAACGGGGCCGGCGGCCACAGCATACGCGCGCATGCAATTGCGTACGCGCTACCATGATCACGAATTCAAAATTCGACGACCGTATACGTATGCCATGATCTGATCAGGATTCGGCCGCGAATATTCGATCGAAACGACGCAACGTCACCCATCTGAATTGCCATGGTCATGGGGATTGTGTGGACCGGCGTTTCAATCGCAAAGCAGCTGAGCTACAGCTTCGCGGTAGAAGTATGCAGGCACAAGCCCGGCTCCATGATGCGCAGGCTAGCACGCAGGCGAACGGGAAGCAACGGATCCTAAGGCTGAAGCGCTGGGTGTGGTGGCGTGGACGTGGAGTCGATATCACAGGATCTCCGGCTATCGCGACGCTGACAGTGTCTCTGGTACCCAAGTCGCCAACGACGCAAGTGGTGCCGGTGGTGACAAGTCGAGTGGGCGACACAGTGATCGCTGAAGCATCCTGCCGTAAAGGCACAGCGCCATCCTGCGAAAGGAAGCCGCTGCAGCTGAGGCACTACAGCTGGATCTGCGCACCCTGCTTCTGCAGGCGCCCCACGTCCGCGCTGCGTCGCAGGCGGGCCTGGCGGTAGTTGAGCAGGCAGCCCACAAACATGGCCAGGGCGAGGGTTGCGATGAAGGTGCCGATCACTGCACCCACCATGGAGCCCAGGGAGAAGGTGGCGGGGGCGGCAGAGGTGGCGGCGACGGCAGCAGGCGAGGGGGAGGCGGCCGGCACCCCAGCCGCGTCGTACTTGAGGGCGCTGTAGAGGATGGGGAAGAAGGAGCCGTCCTCGAGGGGGCCCTGGCCCCCGAACAGGTACACGCTGTCGTTCACGACGGCGCTGGCGAAGCGCATGCGGGCGTCGGGGAGGGGCGCGCTGGGCGTCCAGCCCGCTCGCACGAGGTCGTACGCCCACACCTCGCGCACGGGGGTGAGGTCCAGGTCCGTGCAGCCGGAGGTGACGGCCTTGCGCTCCCCTCCGATGGCGTAGATCTTGTCGTTCAGCACGATGGCGTCGTCCTTCTCCGCCACGCCGGCAGGCAGCGGCTCGGCTGCGCTCCAAGAGTCGGCCTGCGGGTCGTAGATCTCGTGGTGCGCGATCTGCGGTGGAGCAGTGGCGGCGGGCACGGGGGGTGGGGAGGGGGTGAAAGGGGCAGCCGGCACGAGCAGGGTCGATGGGCGGTCGTACACCCCAGCCCTCGACGCCCCACAGGCAGGCAGGCCCCTGCCTCGCGTGCGAGGTGCACTCACCGGCGCGCAGAAGTCAGCGGTGGTGTAGCCGCCGTACACGTGCATCCTGTCCTGGAAGGCGACGGAGCTGAAGTCACCGCGTGCCACCGACATCCGCCCGTTCATGCGGGTCCAGGTGCCTGCGGTGGGGCTGAAGCGGTAGGTGCTGTTGAAGGCCATGCTGTAGTCAGCCGCGTAGCCGCCGGCCAGGTAGATGGCGTCCAGCATCATGGAGCAGCTGTTGTCGCTGCCGAGGTCCGCCGGCAGCGGGTCCGCCAGGGTCGTCCACAGGTTCGTGGAGGCGGTGTACACGTCCACCTGGCGAATGATGGCGTCAGAGGTGTCGCGGCCACCGAACACGAACAGCTTGTCGTCATTCCACGTGCACACGTTGTGGCGGTAGCGCGGGCGCGGCGCCGACCGACCGCGCTTGTACTGGTCGAGGACGGGGTTGTAGATCGTGAGGGAGTTAGTGATCGTCGGGCACGAGCAGAAGCCGGCGTTCACGTTGCAGTGCTGATCTCCGTCGCAGCCGCCCACGATGTATGCCAGACCACCCAGCACACCGACGGCCATGTCGCTGCAGTCACGGGAGAGCGCAATGAGCGTGGCAAACATGGACACGCATCAACACTCAAGTTCGATCGTGTGTCGGAGTCAACAGGGCTGCGAGCACACGCCCCAAAAAGCAGAATGCGAAGCACTGCCGCCCGCCAACGCCCATGCAATATGCAAACGGCTTGCACAACGTCATTGGGCTACACCCGGCGGGTTTCGCAAGGCGGAAGATCGGGCGCGTCACGCGACGAACGCACCTCCTCCCGAACGGCAGGGATCCGATCGAGGTCCAATTGAACGCCGCAGCGCGCGCAGCAAGTATTGCCACGGAAAGAAGCACCCGCATTTTGGTTCTAGGAGGCACGAGAACCAAGCAAAGAGTGCGCACGAGGTGACTCGAGCTCTGTGGAGCCGAAGGTAGCTGCGAGAAAGCGGGGCGCTGCTGTTGCTGAGCGGCGATCCTGCGCTGTCCACGAGTATACGATTGCAATAGCGTTCCCCCCCTGTGGTCTTGGGTGCACTCTCATGCGCCAGCATGTTTTCGCACAGGAAGCAGAGAGACGGAGAATGGTGAATGAAATGTAGCCGTTCGCCGCCTTGGCTTGCACACGGAACCACGAAACCTGGCGGCCGGCAGGCAGGGGCAATGCTGCTGCCGTATCAGCGACGCTGAACTGCAGGGCGGGCTTGGCCTAGCCATCCAGATCGCTCGCAGGTGCCGTTGCCGCAGCAGCGTTCGCGCCCCCATTGATCAGGAGGCGTGGCTCCAGTTCGGTGGCGAGGCTTTCACTGCCATCATGGCGGACCTTCTCGACGGCGGTGGTAGCAAAGGCCCACAGCAGGTCGTGCGGCGTGGCGATGTGGAGCGAGCTAACAACGCGTACATGAAGGCGGTGGAACTGCTATACGACGTCAAGCTGCTGCCTCGTGCGCTCAGCCTGATGACGGAGGCGATTTGCATCAAGCCGCGCAACGCGGTGTGGTACATGGGCCGCGGCCAGGTGTACCGCGCAATGGGGCGCTACCATCACGCGCTCTACGATTTCAACGCCGTGATCAAACTGGAGCCGCGCAACGCGCCCTGCTACTGCCTGCGGTCCGTGTGCCTGCGCAAGCTGCGCAAGTTCGCTGCAGCGCTGTCGGACATGAACACCTCCCTGCAGCTGGAGCCCGACAACTCTGCCTTCCGCTTCTACCGCGCCCTCATCCTGAGCGACGTGGACGAGCTCGGGCCCGCGATCGAGGACTTCACGGCGGCCGCAGACAACGAGCGGTACAGCTTCCGGGCGCGCATGCTGCGGGCGCAGTGCCACGAGAAGCGCGGTCACCTGGCGGAGGCCATGTCCGACCTGCTCTCCCTCGTGCGCCTGGAGCCGCACAACAGCGCAGGGTACGACGCCCTCGCCGCGCTGCTGCTGCGGCAGGGACACTACCACGAGGCGCTGCAGCAGCTGAACGCGGCCATGCCGCACCTCGCTGCCTCCACCTACCCGCCCTCCCTGCTGCTGGCGCGCCGGTCGGAGGCCCTCTTCGCGCTGCAGCGGTACGGCGCAGCCCTCGCGGACGCGCAGCTCGCCGTGGCGGCTGCGGCGCCGCTGAACGCAGACGCGGCGGGCCAGCACGCCCTGCTGAAGCCGCTGGTGTCCGAGGTGCCCTGCGACCCCGAGGCGCCGAGCAGCGCCGCCCTCTCGCAGCCCTCCTCCGCCTACGCCCTCTCCCTCGCAGACGTCATCGTGACGCGGGACACGGCCTACCTGCTGCTGCGCAGGGGGCTCGCCTACCTCGCTGCAGGGCACCCGCTGGCTGCGCTGCCCGACCTGCTCCACGCCTGCGCCGCTGCGGATGCGATGGTGCGACGGGCGGAGGCGCGGGAGCCCGGGCAGCGCGGGGAGGGCGACGAGGGAGGGGACGGCAAAGGCACAGGTGAGGGGTCGGCGGCGCAGCGGCAGCAGGGTCCGTGTGTGCGCGTGGCTGGCTGTGCGTGTGGCTAACTGTGTGTGCGCGTGTGAGCGTGGCTGTCCGTCCATCCCCCTCTCCCGTCGCTCCAGTCACCCAGCGCCTCTCCGTTTCTTTCTACCCGCTCCCCCGCAGGCCGGGACTCGCCGCAGCGGCGTCGCTCCGCGCTGGGGTCGAGGCGCGCTGGCAGCGGCCTGCCTCGCGGGCCCGGGGGCGGCAGCGGCAGCGCAGCCGCCCTCTTCGGGCAGGGCGTGCAGCTGGAGTCGGTGGAGATCGTGGCCCCCGAGCTGGCGGCGAGCCTGGGGGAGCCCCTCTCGCCCGCAGTGCTCTCCGCGCTGGCGCAGCTCGCCAGCGGGCTCAGCGTGGTGGGGGGCAGCCACACTGGGGTGCCGCCCCCCTCCCCCGCTGGCCTCGGCCTGCTGCTGCTGCCCGTCGGCTATGCGGCAGCAGGAGCGGCAGGCATCGGCGGGGTGGCTGGGCTGGGCGGCAGCAGCCCCACCCTGCGGGGCAGCAACCCCGCCTCCCCGTCCTTCGCCCAGGGCAGCCCCGTCCGCAGCGGGACGGCGAGCACCTCGGGCAGCGGCGCGGGCTCGCGGAGGGGGCTTGTGGGCAGCAGCACCCCGCTGCTGCAGCAGCAGCAGGCAGGCACGGCTGGTGGGGGCGCAGGCAAGGCGGGGGGCGTGGCAGCGGGCAGCAGCAGCGGTAGCTGGTTCGGCGGGGAGGGTGAGGCCCCTGCGCGCCCCCCCCTGCCCGACACCCCCTTCGGCCCCGCGATTCTGCACCCCGGACCCCTGCAAGCTGCAGGCGGGGGCGGGGAGGGGCACGCCCCCCTGCTGCCGCTGCCCTTGCTGCACGACGACGAGGAGTCGTTCTCTGAGCTGGAGGCCGAGGTGCGCTGCACCTTCAACGTGGCGGCGGACAGGGTGGGGCGGGGGCGGCGACGCAGCGTCGGCGGGGCCGCAGGCGCAGCAGCCACCTCCGCCGCCGCACCCGCGGGCGGCGCGGGGGCAGCCGCAGGGGCTGTGCCTGCTGCTGCGGCTGCCGGTGCCGGCGGCGGCGACGATGAGGACGAGGAGAGGGAGGAGGGGGCGGGGCCCGCGGGAGGCGGCGCGGGCAGCCCGACCCACGCAGGTGCCGACCCCGCCGCCCGCGTCGGCAGCGCGGGGACGGGGGAGGGCCGCGGCCTCGTCAGCGCCGGCAGCGACGGGACGGGGGCTGGGGGCGGGGACGGCACGGGCAGAGGGGGCGGCAGGGCGGCCGTCGCAGCGTACGAGGCAGGCCTCACGGGTGCTGAGGCGGAGCTGCGGCGCAGGGCTGCAGCGCTGGCGCGACGCAGCGTGCGGGGCAGGGTGTTCCGCAGCCACGCTGGCACAGGGGTTGGGGAGGGGCTGGCCCTCTCCCCCCTCTCCGCCCTCTCCGCCTCCTCCTCCTTCTCGCACCTCCGCTTCAGCGGCCACTCCCCGGTGGCGGGGGCGGGGCTGGGCGGCGGCCGCAGCGGCAGCAGCAGCAGCGCTGGCGGGGGCACTGCCATGAGTCGTCAGGCGCGCCACCTGGCCTCCCTCGCCACCCCTCGCCCGCGCTGCCGCGCCCCCGCCGCCGCTGCGCAGGCGGCCTGGCCCAGCGAGCCCGTGCCCTGGTGCATGCCGGCCCGCTCGCGGCCCCTCGCGCAGCTGGTGAGCCAGATCCAGCTGGGCCTGGGCCTCGCCTACGCGAGCCTGCGCCAGTACGTGAGGGCGCGCTCGCACCTGCAGCGGGCCATCGCCGCCTTCCCCGCCTCCGTGCCCGCGCTGCTGGCGGAGGCGCAGGTGGAGCGGGCCCTGCGCCTGAGCGGCCCGGCCGACGTGCGCCTCACTGTGCTGCTGCAGCTGACGGAGCGGGTGGATGTGGCGGCGCAGCTGCTGCGGCCGCTGGGGCAGCAGCGCAGCCACCCCTACGCGGAGGTGGTGTCTGCCGGGGGGCTGTACCTGCCGGGGTCAGGGGTCAGCGCCAGCGTGCGGGGGATCTCCCCCGCCCTCCTCATGACCCACTCCAAGCGATTCGTGTTCGCAGCGCTCCCCGCGCCCGCTGCGCCTGCCGCTGCTGCAGGGGAGAGGCCCTCGCCCTCGCCCTCCGAGTCCGCCCCCCGCCCCGTGGCTGCTCCTGCGGCCCTCAGCAGCCAGAGCAGCCTCAGCCTGGGGGAGGGGAGCGTAGCCGAGGCGGGGGAGGGGGAGGGGGCACCGGCGGCAGACGAGGGGGGCGCAGCGGGCAGTCGTGGACCCGCCGCTGCGTCAGCCGCAGCAGTGCCGGCGGCGCCTGCCATCCACGACACGGTGATGTCTGTCGCGCCCGTCACCGGCTACCGCTCCCTCCTGCGCACCTACCTGCGGGCCGTGATGGGGCGGGCGCGCAAGCTGCCGCAGCGGGCGGTGCTGCCCACGGGGGTCGTGGAGGGCTGGGGCGCACGCGGCAAGGGCGGCAAGGGACGGCGGGAGCCGACCGCTGACTCGGATGATGACGGGGAGGGGGGCGGCGTCAGCCGGGCGAGTGACAGCAAAGCGGGCGGCTCCAGCCCTGCACGCGCGGGTGGCGTCGGCGGCCCGTTGCTGCCCCGCGCACCCAGGGGCTCCCTCGCTGCAGCCGCCCCTCGCGCAGGCCGCCTGAGGGGAAGCCCAGAGCGGCTGGGTGCCGGGGGGCCAGGTGACAGCGAGGAGGAGGAGGAGGAGCCGGAGGAGGAGGACGACGATGCGCCGACAGACGAGGAGGAGGAGGGGGAGGCGGCGAGGGCGGCCAGTGCTGCGGCGCGGAGGGATGCTAATGTGGGTGCCGCGGGAGGGGGGTCGCCGACTGGCGTCGAATCGCCCTCTGCGCCGTCTCCCTCCGGCGAGTCGCCGCTTCCTGCCGGTGACTCGAGTGCTGCTGCCGCTCGAGGCGACCTCGGCCTCAGCCTTGCTCTGCCGCCGCGGCTCGCTCGCCCCGCGGGCAAGGGTGCCGCTGCCCCGCTGTCCCCCGCTGCGGCGCAGGAGGCTCTGGAGCGCGAGGAGTTCGCCTACAGGCGCACCAGCGTGCACCTGTGGAGCTCCGAGGCGGAGGGCGGCCTCGCCATGCCTGCGCAGGGGCTGGCTGCCGTCATCGCAACCCTGCCCCCCGGGGTCACCCGGGTGGATGCGACCATAGCCAAGCCCTCCCTCGCCGCCCTCCTGCCGCCCGGGGTGCCGCTGCCGCCGGCGGCTGCGGCAGAGGCGGGGCAGTGGGGCGGCGAGGCGGGCTCGCTGCGCAGCGCAGGCGTGGAGGCCGGAGGGGGCGGCGAGGCGGATGATGACGAGGAGGGCGGGCGAGCTGCACCCACAGGGCCCCTGTACTGGACCGCTGACACGCTGGCGGGCAGGGCTGCAGCCCGCCCGCAGCAGCAGCAGCAGCAGCAGCAGCTTGGGCGCCCGGGCGGCTCGGCGCTTGCGGCTGCTGCCTACTCCACCGCCACATCAGCCTCAGCCTCTTCAGCCGCTGCCTCGTCGGCCGCGTCTGTCGCAGCCTCTGCCGCTGCTGGCCCGCGGGGCGGCGGCGGACCCGCATCAGCCGCGCCCCCCTCCCCCGTCCCCAGCGGCGCCAAGAGTGCGGTGAGCGGCTCCGGCAGCGTGCGACGCGCGGCGGCTGCCCCAGGCGCTGCCGCCGCCGCTGGCAGGGCCAAGTCGGGCGGTGCAGCAGCGCCGTCCCTTCACGGGCCAGCGGTGGAGGAGGGGAAGGCGGGCGAGGGGGAGGACGAGGGCAGCCTGCTGGGGGAGCAGGGGGACGCGGGGGAGGGGGCGCTAGACGGGCAGGACGAGGAGGGGTCGGGGGTCGAGGGCGGCGGCGGCAGCGTCTTCCTCGCCCGCCCTGCCGCCGACGCAGCGGACGCCGCCTCCTCCGCCCCCTCCGCCTTGAAGGCTGCCGGCGGCAGCGCAAGGCGCGGGGGCCCCGGCAGCCGGCGGCCAGGCGGCGGGGGCGCGTCAGCCGTGACCTTCACGCGAGGGGCCTCCTCCGCGGAGTACGCCGCCGCCTTCGGGGAGCCGGCCCGATACGCGGCCGAGACGCCGCGTGTGCGCGCCTACGTGCTGACCCTGCGGGGCATGGTGCGGCAGGGGCTGAACGCGCACGAGGAGGCGGTCGCAGACTTCGACGCAGCGCTGGCGTGCGACCCCTCCCTCGGCGACATCCACGTGCACAGGAGCATCAGCCAGCTCGCGCTGGGGCAGCCAGACGCTGCCGTGGCCGGCCTGTGCGACGCCCTGGCGCTGGGCTCCGAGCCCGCGGTGGCGAATGACAAGCTCGGGCAGGCGCGCCGACAGCTGGGGGCGCACGAGCAGGCGGTTGAAGCGTACACCCGTGCGCTGGCGCACCACCCGAGCTACCCGCCCTACCTCTCACGGCGCGCTGCTGCCCTGCGGTGAGTGCGCGGCTGCGGCTGGGCAAGGGCGGGTGTGTGTGTGTGTGTGTGTGTGTGTGTGTGTGTGTGTGTGTGTGTGTGTGTGTGTGTGGGTG